>MDTC01135259.1_pt1 | contig 17994 bp, 14 predicted proteins | sample 811181 | NCBI WGS metagenome assembly MDTC01 (sample SAMN05326644, study PRJNA326480) | marine metagenome | isolation source: seawater | place: Pacific Ocean: North | collected 2011
CATATGCGGTTGTCATTTGCTTCATTCACTTTGCAACGACCCCTTCTACAAACCTCTCCATCCCCCTGGCCTCCGGCCTTCCCCCTTCCTCTCCATCCTCTGGAGAAGGAAAGGGGACCTATCAAACCATATATGCGTGGCTTCAGAACCCCCTCAGTCCGACCTAAGGTCGTCCAGCCCCACCCCTGCTGTTCAACTTCGTTGGCAAGGTAAGCGATGCAAGCCCCTATCAGACGGGCTTCGCCCGCCAGCTCCTCCTGTTCGACTTGCGCTCCGTTACGGTCGGCAAGGGGAGCGATACATACCCAACGCCATACAAGCTAAATCTTCGTATATATCGGCTAATTGGCCCCTCCTCTCGAAAGGTTTGAGAGGAGGGAAGTCACGAAGTGACAGGGTGGTGAGTTTGTTGAGGCGGATGATTGCAAGTGAAGACGCAAAAAAACCCACTGAAAACTCGAAAGCAAGGGAGCCTTCTAAGGATATGGCTTGCTATATCCGCCAGAAAGAAAGGGATGATTTGGTGGAACTAGGGGAGTTTGCGGAGACACAAGTGCAACGTCCGCCGGAACAGAAACCTAGTTTCCCCCGTATATGTCGGTAGAATGGTCCCTCCTCTCGAAAGGCTTGAGAGGAGGGAAGAGCCGAAGGCGAAGGGTGGTGAGTTTGTTGAGGCGGATGATTGCAAGTGAAGACGCAAAAAACCCACTGAAATTTCATAAGCAGCCGAGCCTTACAAGGATATGGCTTGCTATATCCGCCTGAAAGAAAGGGATGATTTGGTGGAACCAGGGGAGTTTGCGGAGACACAAGTGCAACATCCGCCGGATCAGATTTCAAGCTAAACCACGTACATATCGGCTGAATGGTCCCTCCACTCGAAAGGCTTGAGAGGAGGGAAGAGCCGGAGGCTCAGGGTGGTGAGTTTGTTGCAAAGCGTACGAAGCAAATAAGCCACGAAGAAAAGCCTCTCCAAGAAGAGCATTGTAGGTGGTAAAGCCCCAACCCCGCAGGGGTTCAACCGGGGTCCAGCGGCCGCCCGCCTGGTGCAACATCCGCCGGATCAGATTCTAGTTGGGGAATTTCTCACGGAGGGCTTCTACAACGCTGGGATCGAGTTTTTCCATCCACTTACGTGCGAGCTTCACAGAGCCAGTGTAGTCGTGGTGCTCATCACGAATCAGCTTACCAGCGTCACTCCAGTTGATGCCTTCGGGCATGTCGTAGTGATCAGCCAATGCTTCGAAGACAGCCGCGTCGCGATAACCAGCGTCGTAAGTGAGGCTTGCAGCCGCTGTCAAGAGACCGACGAGTTCGCGTTCAACACCATCTTTAACGGGATAGTATTTTTCGGTATTCGCGAGGTGACGGTTGTACTCAACCATTGTCAAGGCACGAAGCGATTCTTCATTGATGTGTGCATAGTCTTCGTTGACTTGCATGACGTAGGCTTTCTTACCATCTTCAACGCGGGTCTCGAACTTCACGATGGGATCGCCGGCCTGACCTTTGAAGTAACCATCCGCCATGATACGGCCTTTGTGGCTGAATTTGTCATAGGTGGGGTTGTACAGGTCGATGGTGTTGGCGAATGAAGCAGCAGTGTGGGGCAATTCACCGTTGAGCTTTTGTCCATCTGCGCTGTTGTCACGGGGCTGAAGGGAGCTACTCACACCGGGCTTGACGTTGAGGACGTCGACGTTGAAGTGACGGTCCATTGTCATCGCAGAGCCGTCGTTGTCGATGTCGCGGAAGCGTGCGCCAAGTTGAAGATCAAGTGGTGTCACGTAGTTACCGAGGGTTTTGTCTTCATGGTTGTAACCCACAGCGCGATCGCGAATGTTATCACCAATCTCTTGCCAGGAAGCGCGTTCGAGAGAACCATTGATGATCTGCACGACGGCTTTCATGTCTTCACCTTGTGTGAATTGGCGGCCTTCGGTGCTGGGCTTGGTGTTGAAGTAAGAGGAGTTGAAGGTCGTCACAAGTTGTCCCTCAGGGAACGCCTCACGGACGCGGTCGATGTTGTCTTTACCAGCGCAGAGACCGAGGAAAATGAGCTTGTCTTTCCCTGTGGCATCTGGTGCATTCTCGACCGACTTGCGCGTGTTGTTACCGAGGTTACTGTGTCCTTGGTAGACCACCATATCGTAGTCATCGTTGTCGATATCTTTGAAGGAGTCATTGTGGAAGTTGCGCAGATCGACGTTGACTGTGTACTCTTCGCCGTTGATTTGCTTCTTCATTTGCAGACGACGGGGTTTCGCGTTCCAGTGGCTAGTGGAACCTTCTTCGACAACTTCGTACCCTTGTTTTCCGAGATACTCGGTGATGCCTTCATAGAATCCTTCACCGTGACCAGCCGCAAAGCTGACATTCAGCTCGCGTTTGCCATCAGCAAACCATTTGTCAGTGGGAGGTGCAGTGGGCGCGATCTCAGCACGAAGGCCAGCGACAACGTCTCTCTCTGCGTCGGGCAGCTCAGCTTGCAAACGGACAGCGTTGAAGATCATGGACTCTTTGAGCGCGCCGAGGGTTTCGTTCTCGATCAGCCCGTGGAATGTGGAGAAGGCTTCGCGCTTCAATTCACCTTCGGGGCCTTCGTTGCCGAGGCTGGACATCATCTCAGTCAGGACGGTCGAAGCGCTACTACGAAGTTGTGCGGCTTCGTTGCCAGTCAACTCACTCTCAGAAACCTGTCCAAGCAGATCTTGAATGTTGGAGAGTGTTTTCTCTTTGGTCTCAAGAGAGACGCCGTTGCGGTTGAAGATGTTCTCCCCTTCAGCGAGCTTGTCTCCAGCTTCAGCGGCCTTGTAGAGCGCGTCAGCAGCGACCTTCAGGTCACCAGAGACTTCACCAGGTTGCACCGAAAAGACGCCATCTTCGCTGAGGAACACACCACCCTCTTCTTGACCATCGAGGCTGACGCTTGGATCGTGGTGCTCAGCACCAAAGATCTCGGATTTCTCTCTCCACAGGTCCGTCTGGACAGTCATAACGTTGAAGGAACGGCTGCCTTCGACCTTGATGGCATCATCTTTCCCTGTGCGAAGTGCTGCGGCGAGCGCCTTGGCTTGATCATCTGTCAGGTTGGTCTTGTCGATTTGGAGATGAACACTCTCACGACGGTGTCCATTGCTCCATCCACCGCTGTAGTTCTTGTCCATGTGGACAAACAGGTCAACCTGACCATCACGAGGATCGTTGCGAAGCTCTTCTGTACTTTGGGGATTGTCCTGGACGAGTTTCTGGACGACTTCGCCCTGGACTTGATGGAATTCTCCAGAGTTGGGATCGCGAAAACTGATATTCAATTTGGACATGAATTGGCTCCTGTGGATCGAAAATCAAAGTATCAATGAGGTCATCATCAACAGACGATGCCTAGTATATGGGTATCCCACAGTGTGGGGGAAATACATATTGAGCACACCAATCAACGTGGTATGTTTATGATGTTGTAGCGCAAAAGGCATCTGCCGATGATACGCCTCAGTCCCCCCAAGTGCAACTCTTTTCTTGCTTTTCATCAAAAAGACCCGGGGCTTTTTTCGCCCGGACCAGTCCAGGTTTTCCCACACAAAGCAGTCCGACATACAAGCGCCCCACCCCAAAGAATCCCTCGCTGCCCTTTACGAACCCACAAAAGATCCATATCATCTGCGTACATCAGAATCAGCGTCTTTGGATGTAAACACCTTGTTATTGTCTACAAAAAAGGATCTTTTCATGCGTTGGATGGTATGTATTTTCTTGCTTGTATCAGGCATGTTCATCTCATGTACATGTCAGCCTCCGCCCCTAGGCCCAACAGTCCTCTGTCGCAACACGACAGCCTGCACACAATCAGGTCGATGCACCAACCAAGGAAACGAATGTATCGCGACCTCAGAAGCAGACTGTAAAAACGCAACAGACTGCAAAAACCACAACGACTGCACCCTGCAAGGGACACACTGTATCAACCCACAAGACACACAATACTGCCGCACCACGACAGGATGCCGCAATACGGGACGTTGTACCTCACAAGGCGGAGTATGTATCGCCGCAACAAACGAAGACTGCGGCCAATCCCTACTTTGTTCTCTAGATGGCCGCTGCAAAGCGCAAGGTGGACAATGTACACAAGGTGGCTCACCTTCGGATGAACCCTTCACGATCCCTGAATGCCCACAAGGCACATGTCAGACCGTTGACGCTGGCCCGACCGAACAAGAAGTATGCACAGGCGAAGCGTGTGACCAACCCTCCCCCACCAACTGCCGCAATGACGCAAACTGCAAAAGTCACGGGACTTGCACATACGACCCAAGCAAAAAATCCTGCGAGATCGGTACACACGAAGATTGCCGTCAGTCATCACTGTGCAAACAAGAAGGACGTTGTTACTCTTACAGACAACGCTCACGTGCCGCATGTGTCGTCCTCAACAACGCCGACTGTGCGCGCTCGACCCGCTGTAAAGAGCAAGGAAATTGCACGATCCAACAAACACGCAACAGAGAGAGCGTGTGCGCCCCCAACACTGAAGCACACTGCAAACAGTCAGATACATGCAAAACAGAAGGTCGCTGTGGACTGTACCGCAACCGCTACGCCGGCGAAAACATCTGCATCGCGAAAACAGATGAAGACTGCAAACACTCCGACGCCTGCAAAAATTATGGAGAGTGTGAAGTCGATACGACCACAGGTTCATGCAAAACCCCCTAGCAGCTTCGCAGCTTACGCACTCATGACCGAAGAGCTGTCGTCAACAGTTGCGATATCGCGAGGTTGACTCTCATCATGCCATTGTTCTTGCAACCACTTCATCGTCTCAGGGAATGAGTCGCCCTTACCACCGAGGATGTTCTCATCACCACTCGCCCACACTTGCGCCATCTTCTCCGCTCTCCCAAGCAGCTCATCAGCCCCTCTCAACACCAAATGCATGATCTGTTTAAAGATCCGATCTGTCACCTGACCTAGGCGGAAAAAGCGCTCGTTAAGCAACGCACGAGACTGAAACACAGGTCCACGGCTGCCGCCATTCCAGAACGCATCGAACAACAAAAACAACTCAAAGGGATACAAAAGCCACGGTCCCCATCCCCAACTGACTTCAGCGCGGCTCATCAACTCTTGAATGCGCTGGTTACCAAACGTCGGACTGTCCCCTCCAAGTGACATCATCACGACATCCTCAAGCTCTCTGACCGAGCGCTGCCTGGAGCGATGTGAACCATCGAGAAAGTCCATATCTCGCTCACCTCCCACCAAATTATCGGGAAACATCATGTACTGCGCGATCGCACACATGCTTGGATTGTTCGCCCACACAGCACCATCAACAAACCCAGAGCTAATGGGCATAAAGATCGGCAAAGACGCGCTCCTCATGTACACATCAACTGCCAACTCACTCAAATCCGGATCGTTCAGCGCGAAGTTGTGATACACCTTCGCGTCGGGCTTGCGGTAGCGCTCTTTGTACTCCGTCTTCAACCGAAATACAGGAACGAGCACCTTCTTTGTACAGTCTTTGAGCCGCTTGCCACGATAAGCCTCCTGCACAACTTCGCGCACTTTGTTGTGCAACATCCCCGAATGAATCCCTGTGACCAACCGACCGAGTGTACGAACGCGACCAAAAAAACTCGGACTGAACGCATCAAAGACACGATTACTATAGCGAATACACTCCTCAATCGCGACCAGACCAGCCTTGTCTCCGTACTTTTCTTTGCTCTCCTCCCACGGCCATAACGACAAAAATAACGCCGCAAACGAACCATCAGACGTCCCCGCAAAGATGTCTGTCTCGGCCAGAAAGCTCTCTCTTCTCTCAAGCTCCCGAAGCAATCGAAGATTTAATGGAGTGACAGGACCACCGTCAAAGGAAATAATACGTACTTTTCGTCCCATTTTTCACCTCTCGTGTTGGTATGAGGCCATTTCTTTTGCCATCCTACGACCTCAAAGTTGTTGTGTTGAATATTGCCTTTCACAACATACCAAAAAGAAAGGTCCCCCAAAAGACGCGAAGATCCGAAGGGATGCGATGCACTAATAGACTTCATCGTCCTCAGCGGTGTTTGCGTCCATCATCTTCGCATTGTCGATGGCTTCACGCGCCCAAGGTTCATCAACAGCCTCTAAGATACGGACCGCTGCGCGCCGAATCACAGGAAGCTCGCTCCAAACCGCTGTCTCTAGATAATGAAGTGCAGCCCCTTTGAGTCCCTTGTGTTCGAGGTGCGCGGCGACCTCTGGACAAACCATCAATGTGTGATCCAAAGAGGGTTCCGTGCCAAAGCCCTCAAGATCGAAGATGCGTAGTGTGCCAGGTGTCCCAGAAAGCTCGCACTTACTTTTGGCACGTCTCGCAAGATCTTTTCCCAAAAGTTGCAACGCATTTTGGTACGCGTTGTGTTTATCTTTTCCCTTCGCCACAGTCTCTCTCCTTTGTTTGGTGTTCTCCCAAAAGGTGGATGACCCACTTGTTTGTGGGATGCCACATGTGCAAGAATACAGCCTTCAGAGAGGAACGCAAGTCGAGTCCAGTGAGCACACCCCCAAAAGAAAAAGGTCCATGTTATGGAGACAACGCTCGATCTGGGGCAGCTTCGAGAGTGGCTGTACACACCAGACGAAGAACATTGGCGGCAACTATGTGACGCGATCGAGTCGTGGGAGTCTCCCGAAGAAGCGGGATTATCCTGGCAGTATATCGACGATCACTTACAACAGTGGCCCGATGTCTTCAGGCGCGCCCCAAGTCGCTGGCTGAAACGATTGATGGATGACCAACCACTCCCGACGGCGTGGTCCTTTGTACGCGCTCTCAAGATGAGCAAGCGCTGGATCTTACACGAGTTTGAGACGCTCCTCTCCCATCGAGAACTGGCGCACATGACAGTCCTACAATTTGATGGGCATGGACTCGGCGATCCCGGCCTACAAGCGCTCGCAAAGACAACCAATTTACCGAAACTTCAAACGCTGAGACTCAGACATAACGACATCCACGGACCAGGTCTTGTCGACTTCGCAGCCTCTAAGCACTTCCCCGATCTACGAGAGCTCTCCCTCAAAGGGAACGAGCTTGGTGACGAAGGCATCACCGAATTTGTGGAGAGTCCACATTTTCCAGCGCTCAGGACACTCGATCTGGGCATGAATATCCTGACCCCTTCGACGCTCTCAGCGCTCTTTGCCAGCGCACACCGTGACAGCTTGTGTGCGCTCGACCTCAGCCGAAATGGTCTCGAAGACCACGCACTCTGCGGACTCACGACATCACACAGGCTACCCAGCTTGACCCACCTGACGCTTAGTTACAACACCTTCTGTGAGACCGTCTTTGAAGATCTCGTCGAAAGTCAACAATTACAAACGCTCACACATCTAAAGGCTCACGGAAATCTGCTCAACACAAAGGCCACAAAAACGCTCGCAAACAGCGTCACAGCCAACAGACTGCAACACCTCCACCTCGGTCATAACCACATCGATGACGAAGGTGCCATCGCGCTCTTCACCTCCCCACACCTCACCTCACTCACTCATCTCGATCTATCCTACAATCCCCTCACCTCCGAAAGCATAAAGGTGCTTTTGCGTTCTCCTTTGCTCGCACAACTCGACGAGATCTTACTCGTCGCGCCCTCTATCGATGTAGACATCCTGGAGAGCTTACTCTCTCATCCTGCACTGCGCCCTCACGCGAGACAACGATTGTTCGAAGTCCAACCCGAACAACAACTCCAATCCTGGGCCAAAAAGCACAACATCACATTCACACGTCATACGAAAAAAGCAGAGCTCGCCAAACAACTCTGCGCATCCCACTGAATAACAAAGGAGACCCCATGAATAAAGATGCCAAACAATTCCTGTTCGACCTCCTCTCCACACCTTCTCCATCAGGCAACGAGTGGGCGATCCAAGAGCGCTGGATGGAATACGTCCAACCCTACGCAGACCAGCTCGATACAGATACCATCGGCAACGCGATCGCGACGCTCAATCCCGACGCCTCATTCAAAATCCTGCTCGCAGGACACTGTGATGAGATCGGCTTTATGATCAACCACATCGAAGACAATGGTTTCCTACGCTTTCAAAAAGTGGGCGGCATCAGCCACAAGATCGCTCCAGGTATGAAGGTACGTATCCTCGGATACAAACAACAAATCGTTGGTGTCGTCGGTGCCAACGCCGAACATCACGGTGGACTCAAAGATGGGTTTAGCTTTGAAGACCTCTATATCGACTGTGGCGCCAAGGACAAAAAGGAGATCGCCGCATACGTCCAGATCGGCGACCTCGCCGTCTACGAGAGAGAAACGGAAGAACTACTCAACGACCGCATCAGTGGACGTGGACTCGACAACCGTACAGGCGCATTCATCGTCGCAGAAGTCCTCAGACGCCTCGCGACCTCTCGCAAAAAAACCAAAGTCGGCGTGTACTCCGTCAGCACCATCAGCGAAGAGATCGGCTTACACGGCGCGTACTTCGCAGGAGCAGGCATTCAACCTGACGCTGCGATCGCGTGTGACGTGACCTTTGCGACCGACTATCCCGGCGTCAACAAGAGTAAGTATGGTGATGTGAAAGTGGGTGGAGGTCCTGTACTCGCGAAAGGCTCACCGATTCACCCCGTGCTCAATACGCTGCTCGAAAAGGCGGCCAAGCGCAAAAAATACGCGCTCCAATACGAATTAACCCCTGCAGGGACAGGAACAGATGCCGATCGCATCCGCTTCACTGGAAAAGGTGTCCCTGTCGCCCTCGTCTCCCTTCCTCTGCGATACATGCACTCCCCTGTCGAGGTCGTCAGTTTGCAGGACATCGAACAAGAGATCGAATTGCTCGTCGAGTTGATCCAACAGCTCGATGGAAAAGAAGATCTTCGCCCCGTCCTCCCTCCCGCAAACAAAGCGAATAAACGCGCGAACAAATCGAATAAACGCGCGAACAAATCGTCCAAGTCCAAAAAACGCACAACCTCAAAATAACGAGACAATACAAAAACATGACTTGAATCATTTGGCGCGGCCCCATACACTTTACAATATACACAGGAGGATGAATTGACATCCTCCCGAACGTGTTGAAATGGTTTCTCTAGCATCCAAGGGAGTCCCCATGTCCCATCATAAGCTCACAGCCATCCTCGCCGGGGTATGTATGTTCCTCTTCGGGGCCGGCCTTATGTCCTCCTTTGCACCAACATCGTGGGAGATGTCACGTGCCGAAGCGGCGTCACGCAAAAAGCAGATTAAGCGCGTGAAGAGCGAGCTCAGAGCTGTCAACAGTATGCTCAAGCGTTCATCCGCAAAGGCTGTGCCAGAGATCTACAAGCAATTACTCCGCAAAAAACGCCGTTTAAAAGCCAAACTCGCAAAACTCCTCAACGCCAAATACAAACCTGGAAAACGACAAAAAGTCCCTCCTCGTCGTCGCCTCACAAGACATCAGCTGATGATGATGTGGTCTATGCCCGGTATGCGCGGGAGCGCTCGTCCCCAACAAATGCCCAACAACCCCACGCAGCCCCACAAGCATAAGAAGGGTACCAAGATCAACAACATGAACAATGACGCGATGGTCCAAGAGCAACAGCGACTCAAACGCGAAAAACAAAAGGAAGCCAAACTCGCAGCCAAGCGTTCAGCCCGTGAAAAAATCCGACTCAGAGCGTGTGCTTTCTACAGCAAAGGACAACTTCACAAGGCCAAACGTCTCTTCATTCAAATCGGCGAGACCAACACAGCTCTTCAAGTGACTCGATTTACCGCGTCGTTCAGGACAGGACAACGCGCACATAACCAGATCAACCCCTCTGTCGCGATCCCCTCCCTCGAACAAGCGCTTGGATTTGATCAAAGAATCAACAAGACAGGCAGCGTCTTCACCAAAAAGATCCGCCGCATGCTCGCAAACATGTACGTCTCACGTGCGGTCTATGCCTCCGGCCAAAGACGCTACAACTCTGCGTTTATCTACCTGCGCTCCGCACAAAAACACGACCCCAAACACCACCTGCTGAGACGCCACATGAAGCGCATCCGGAATATCGCCAAAAGGTATCTCCAAAACGCCAAGATCAACCAAAAAACCCAACCCCGTCTCGCTAGAACCTACCTCCGCAAAGCGATCGCCCTCACCTTTAAACACGACCCCATCCACATCGAAGCCCAAAAACGACTCGCGACCCTCTCACCGTAACCCCCAACATCACTCCCAAGGAACAGAGATGACACGGTGATAAGCCAAAAATGAACGCTCTGTTTTGGCCCGTGGCGTGCGCTCCTCTTGCTTGCTCCTTCGACTGTCTCCGTGGATCACAATCCGCCGCACCTCCTTCTGCTCCTCTCTCTGTATTTTATTGCGAGTTGTTTTTTGCGGGATTTGAGACATCGTTATTTTTGGGATTTGTTCTTCTTCGGTGGAGGTGTTTGTCTCTGCTAGGGCGCTCTCTGAAGGTGAGGCTTCGCCCAAAATAGCATCCCAACGATCGAGCAGCTCATTGGGGACAGGAAAAAATCGACTGTGTTTATGAGTGAACAAACTTGGGTAACAAAAGTGCCATCGATTGGTTTGTTCACGAAAGATAACGGCAGCATGATCACGTACACTCTGGTACGCCTCGACAAACAAACTCCAAGCCCGCCTCTCCATCTCCCTCGGGAACTCACTCGCTGGCACATTCACCTGACTCGCCCACTGTACGATCCGCTCCCCCAACGCCTCACACTCCTCAACATCTCGCTCCAACAATAACCCTGTTGGTCCAATCCGCTCCCAATGTTCAGGTTCCTGAAGAAAAGACGCGAGCTCGATCAGTTCCTGGCCTAATGCGACGTTCTGCCGGGCTTTTCCAATCTTATGTAGACGCTGCTCAATGGCGCGTTCACCAAAAAAGATCGCTTTACACTGGGCGACATAACGCCTTCTGATCTCCTTCGCACGTTGGAGATCTTCGACTTTACATTCGATCTGTTCGGGAGTATGGGTGAGGGCAGCCCCCACAACTGCGAGGGCTGATTGACGTAAGAAGTCGATGGATTCGAGGGGAGGATTGCGATAATACTCCATAAAGAGAGGACGATCTTGTGTTGCAAAAAACGCGATCCACAAGCCCCTTCTCGTGGACTCTTCGGGATTGTATCGGAGTCGCGCCCGTTTGCTCTTGGGCAGCTGCTTGAGTCTGGGCAACAACGCGATGTAAGCGGCTTTGGCTTCTTCTTCGGTGTACTGCAAAAAAGGAATATTTGTGTGTGTGGCGCTCATTGTGCTCTCCTTCTATCGTCTCTGTGAATCGGTCGCCCCACACAAGAGCAAGGATCAAACACACTTCTGCAAAAAACAATATCGCCATATAAAACAAAGATATTGAAGAATACAAGGACAACACAGCACCATACAGGTGTCCAAGATGTGAACACTTCACTGTCTACTTGACCACCTCTTGGACACCCCCACGTAAGGCCGTCACTCTGAAAAGAAAATGAATGGACTGTCATCGATCGCAGGAGGTCTGGGGTATGGTATGTATGTGTCCGGAGTGTGAGGCTTTACACCTCGATACACAAAAGGAATGTGACCCATTTGTTGCTGAGTTGTGAGTGGAAACGTGGAACGGAATCCCCAATTTGACGCGCTCTTTGAAGAACACTACCACGCGGTGTACTGTACGATTTACAAGGTTGTTGGCAACAAAGAAGAAGCTGAAGACCTCGCCCAAGAGGCCTTCATCAGGTTGTATCGCCACTTTGAAAAGGTCGATCTTCCTCGTGTCCATCAGTGGCTCCATCGCGTCTCGATCAATTTGGGATTAAACGCGATCCGGGGTCGAAAGCGTTGGAGACAATGGCAACAAAAAGCGACCCTTGAGAGCCAGATCCATGTAGAGAGCAAACCACCAAAAGTGCTCTCCAACACCCTGGTCCGCAAGACGCTCGCCTCGCTCTCCGAACGCCAAGCACAGATGTTGATGCTCTACGCCGCAGGCTTCAGTTACGAAGAGCTCGCGGACGCCGTCGACGTCAAAAAATCGTCTGTCAGCCAATTGCTCATGAGAGCGAGGCGAGCATTCGAAGAAACCTACAAAGAACTTGAAGGTGACACGACCTGAAGCCACAGGTCTCCATGATATAAGGGAAAGACATGTCCATGGAAACTTCAGTCTTACATGCATACCTTGACGGCGCCCTCGCGTCCCAAGAGCACGAAGAGATTCAACAAGCCATTCAACGAGACGAAGCGCTCCGTCAACAACGTGATGAGGTCGAAGCACAACGCGATTTCGTAGAAGATCGCCTCGCGCTGCTCACACAAGAAGACATCCCCCTCCCCTCCACACAGCGACAACTCACGCGCCTCTACGACGCACTCGCAGCAGAAGAGCGCACACCGACAAAGCCTACAGCATCGACCACACAGACCTTTCAGAGTTGGGGAGGTTGGGGGCTCGCAGCGATGATGGGTGTGTTGCTGATGTTCTCCATCGGCCCCAAGTGGTTGACCTTCGATCGTCACCCCAACAAGATCGCAAAGAGTGGGTTGAAGCCAGAGGTCGTCTCCTTTCGTATGTACTACAACCGCCCAGGAGATGAACCCTCACAGAACAAAACACGCAATGTCCGCGAGGTCAAAGCCGACGTTTCCTTACACGAAGGCGATCTCGTGCAATTCCGTTACAAGCTCTCACAGCCAGCCTATGGTATGATTGTCAGCATCAACCAACGAGGTGAGGCGTTCTCTTTTGTGCCCTTCCAAGGTAAGAAGAGTGTATATCTGGACAAGACAGAAGGCTATCTCCCAGGCAACTCTTCGTTGGAGTTGGACGATTATGTAGGTGCGGAGCGATTCTTTATGGTGCTCTCAAGCAAACCATTTACGTATCGCACCCTCGCCCAACAGATCAAACGTTGTTGGCGACAGGCAGGACGAGATGTACGACAGTGTCAAACACTCTCTCGCCGCTGGTCCTTTGAGACATTGTTGATCAAGAAGACCAAAAAGACTCAGCCATAAAGGGACGAAAGTCGATGTTGCGCTCTCTCTTTTCCACACACATCCCAACACATGGATGGCTCATTCTGCTCTGTGGATGGTTCTGCCTGCTCAGCCCGGCGACCGCCAGCGCCAAGGACGTCCGCCTCGCGCTGCTCGTCGGCAATGAGTACGGCTGGAAGAAAGATCCCAAGCTCCAATACGCCCTCAAAGGGGATCTTCGCCCTATGGCCTCTACCCTTCGACGTATTGGATTCCAAACCAAACTTCTAGAGAACCCTTCCCCTCAAAAAATGCGTCAGATGTTCGCGTGGCTCCGCCGTCGCTTAAAGCGCACACCACAAGTCACAACATTTGTCTTTTACTACACAGGACACGCGGACAAGACCTTCCTTCACCAGGGACCCAAAACCAAACGCCCGGTCAGCTATCGCGAGCTCGTCACCCTGTTTAAGTCTCTCCAGGTAAGACGTCGTTTTGTGTTCCTCGATTCGTGTTTCAGTGGAGAGCTGATCCGCAAATTTGGCAGCCTCTCACGTTACAAAGAGCTCGTGCCCAAAGGCGCACGTGCCCGCCGGATGATCGACCTGAGTCGTAGCATCAACAACCAGGGGAACGGTCAGAGCCTCCAAATCATCAGCTCTGGCGTCGCCCTCTCCTGGGAATCCAAACGCTACAAGGCCTCGATCTTCACACACCACCTACTCAAGGGACTCAAAGGCCGCGCTGATAGAGATATCGATGGAAAGATCTCCGTCAGTGAACTCTTCGACTATGTCAGCCAAGAGATGAAGCGGGACATCCATCAAACCCCCCAACTTTTTGGCGTCGTAAGAAGAAGCGAGTCTTATGCGCTGGCTCCTGCGTACAGCAGCCGCCTGTGGATCGGTCCACAAGTCCTCGGAGACTTGCGCGTCTCCGTCGCCAACTTCTCCTGGCGCTGGAAAAAACGTCAACGACATGCCCTTCGCCTCGCCCTGATCCATGGCAGTGGGACCGTCGAGTTGGTCAAAGGTAAACGCTGCATGCAGCAGCGCCTCGCCCTACCCAAAGGCGGAGAAATCCGCCTCAGCAATGAGTGGTCTAAGATCCCTTGTCGCAAAGCAGCCTTCCGAAGTAAAGGACAGATCCAACTCGACTCCATTCTGCCTCCTCCTCCCCCCCTGACAAAGTGGTCGATGGACGTACAGGCAGGCGCGCAATTCATGAACATCGCCCAGCGCGACCTGCTCTTTACAGGCGGACAAATCGGCGTAACCTATGACTGGTTGCGCCTTCAATTCGGCACCTATGGGACTTCGACCCCTACAGCCAACCTCAAAGACGAGCACCAACACATCCTGATTGACATACAGCTTGCGGCTGGATGGCATCCACAGTGGGATGCTTTCGCTCTCTTTTTAGGCGCAAGCGCCAGCCTCGGCTTCTGGATGCAAAACGTAAACATCCCTGAATCCATGGGAACAGGAACAACTTTTAGAGCAGCATTCGTCGTACGTCCGACGTGGTGGCTCGCGCGTCACTGGGGTCTCACCCTTCACCTCGATGCAGGCGTCACGTTTGGGCGATTTCGCTCCAACGAGATCTCCGTCTCTCCTGCTGGGAGCGCGCTGTTCGGTCTTCAGTATCGCTTTTAAGTCGGAGGCCCTTTTCACGACATGGTGTCTTTGTGTTATCCTTTGTGTGGAGTTGGAATATGCAGGGCTCAACCCTCTTCTTGATAGAGCCCTATAGGAAAGAATATGCGTATTTGTGTATTTGTCTTTTGGTTGTGTTTGGTGGGCCTGATGCCGACAAAGATATGGGCCCAGCCGGCTTCATGGCATTGTGAGACCCCCAACCTGCTCCTGGTCGTCGATACATCCGGGAGTATGGGACAAGGCAACTATCTCGACGCCCTCAAAAAAGCGGTCGATCAGGTTGTACAAAACTTCAAGCACAAATTGCGCTTTGGTCTCGTCCACTTCGCCAACGACAAAGTGACACTTGATGTCCCCATCGGTCCTGCCGATCCAAAAGACATCGACACACACATTCAAAAGCTTCAACGCGCACTCGCAGCATTCCGCGCCAGAGGGAACACCCCCATGAACGCCGCGATGAAGTTTGTCCGCCAACAATACCAGACCCAAACCATCCCCACAGACGAATTTCACAAGTACACCGACCCCAACGCAAAACGCGTCCACTACGTCCTGCTCTTCACAGATGGCCAACCCACAGACGGCGATCCAACACCGAGCATCAACAGTCTCCGCACACTCAAGGTCGACAGTAAACAGTACGACATCAAAACGTATGTCGTCGGGCTCGCAGGTGGGATCGAGAAGTTCCAACTCAACACATTTGCACAAACAGGCGGGACCAGCCGCTTTTACCACGCACAAACAACGCAAGATCTTGGACCTGTCTTCCAACGCATCTCACAAGACGCAGCCAACCACAAAGAGGTCTGTAACAACATCGATGATAACTGCGACGGCAGCGTCGATGAATACATCCAAAGAGAGTGTCAAAGTTCCTGTGGACCTGGTCTTCAGGTTTGTGTAAACGGTGTGTGGAATGAGTGCATCCCTCCAGGCAGTCACCTCGAAGCGTGTGATGGACATGACAACGACTGTGACGGACAAATCGATGAATCACTGACACGTGACTGTTCCAACAAATGTGGCAAAGGCAAACAGCAATGTGTACAAGGCGATTGGAGTACGTGTTCAGCGCCGACACCGAGCAAAGAGATCTGTGATGGGATCGATAATGACTGCGACGGCAAAATCGATGAACAAGAGACCGCTTGCCCCAAAGGTCGATGTGTAAAGAAAGAGCAAGGATATGTATGTGATATGCCTTGTGTAGGTGGTGAGTGTATCTCTGGATTCATTTGTGACAGTAAGACAAACCAGTGTGTTGAGCTACCTTGTCTCAGGAAAACATGCCAACCAGGCCAAATCTGCGTCAACAAAAACACAAAAGCCGAGTGCATCGATCCTTGTAAAGGTGTCACGTGTGGACCGGGTTTGACCTGTGGGCGAGAAGGCACATGTATCAATTGTTACGACAACGCCTGCCCTCCGCAGATGTTGTGTAAAGATGGTGCGTGTGTCGTCGATCGTTGCGCCAACGTCAAATGTGCAGAAGGACAGGCATGTAGTGATGGTGTCTGCCTTGATACATGTGCAGACAAAAAGTGCCCCACAGGATTCCGTTGCCAAACACTCGATGGACGTTACCCCAAAAGCACTTGTTTTCCCGACGCATGTGCCAATGTACAATGTGCTCCCCATCAGGTCTGTTCGAGAGGACAATGTATCCTCAACCGCTGCATCGAAACGATCGTGGATAAGTGCCAAAAAGGCCAATCATGTGACCCCGAGACAGGGTTGTGCAAAGACGATCCCTGTACGTACACTCATTGCCCCGAAGGGACGTATTGTACAAAGGGCGAGTGTCTCAATGAGAACACACCCAACCCCAAAGAATACTGCGACAACCCTCCCCCCGGTCAATGTTGTGTGGACGCACATTGTGGTTCCAACACGTCTTGCGTCAATGGCTACTGTGTCAACACAACCAACCCAAATGGCAACGGTGGCCCACGCGGCAGCGCAGGCTGTGCTTGTCAAAACACACCCGGTGAACAACCTCTGTTCTCTTGGTTATTGATCCTCTTTGTGCTTGGTTTCCATCGTTATAAGAGACGCGACAAACAAGGCCAACAGGGAGGGCGTTAATGTCACTGCCTCCCTCTACCTCACCAAGCCCATTTCTCAAATTCACGTTGTTTTTGGTGGGTGGTAGTGTTGTCATGTGGATGTGGTTGTTGAGTTGTCACCTTCGGGGATTTGACTGCGTAGAAGACGACGACTGCACATCCAGTTTGCAGACTTGTGTACAGGGCTGGTGTGAGTCGAGAGAGGTCCCTTCTGAGGGTGAACCGATCATCGCAGAGCTTCCCAAAGATTACGAGTGTCCTTCGGACTCACAGGCAACGCTGAGCCAGCCCACCCTCCTCTACAAGGCCGATACACACATCGATAATCTTCACAGCGATGGGACCTACTTGTACTGGATTGACCAGGATAAAAATGACATCTATGTCAAAGAAATTGGCAGCGAGGCGGATGCGCAACTGTGGTATGACGGTCCCGATACTCTTCGGAACGTGAGACCTTACCAACAATACCTCTACGTCGGTCTCAGCTCCAAAAACATCGAACAACCAAATGGGAAGATCTTCCGACTCCTCAAGCCACCGAATAAACCGACCAACGCCTATGATATCGTCAAAAACATCGAGAGTCCTGGCGACATTCAGATCAACACGACACATGTGTATTGGACAGCGCTCACGGATCAATCGAGTGTTCCAGCGATTACACTGATGCGAGTCAACAAGGCACCAGGTTCACAAAAGGAGAAACTCTTTACGGGAAGACTCAGCGCGTTCGCCCTCGGCAACCAATATGTGTACTGGCTCACAGGAGACTTTGCTGGTGAGATCGGCAAAATGAACCTGTCAGACCCACAACGTATGACCCCTGAGACTGTCACAGACAAGATCGCCGAAGGTGTCGATATTACGATCAACGATCGAGATATTTACTACACGGATGCAGATGGGTTGTTTAAAATCCCAAAGGAAGGTGGCCGTATTCAACGCATCGACCGCAGCGGCAGCCAACTCTCTCTTGATCTGTACTATTTGTATTTTGTGCGCAGTGAGAAACTCGTCCAAGCCTCTCTTTACTGCCCTGATTCACTCGACCGTATCGTCAAAAGTGCATTCCCTGGACAGGTCCAACACCTCGCACAAGACCAACAACACGTCTATATTCATGTCCGCGATAACAACGAAACCTCCTTCATCTATCAACTCAAAAAACTCTATAACCCATAGCCAACGCAAAGCGTTGGATCTTCCTTTCACCAACGCAAAGCGTTGGATCTTCCTTGAAAACCTATCGGTTTTCTTGGATAGAATGG
>MDTC01239122.1_pt1 | contig 17990 bp, 11 predicted proteins | sample 811181 | NCBI WGS metagenome assembly MDTC01 (sample SAMN05326644, study PRJNA326480) | marine metagenome | isolation source: seawater | place: Pacific Ocean: North | collected 2011
AAACTTAATGGAGTATTAATATTTATTGTTGACGAATCAAATGTATATCCATTTGGAAAACCTGGTTTGCGCGGTCTTGGAAATGGGAAAAGATTACGTGGACCATGTACAACGCCAATATACGCGCTATCTCTAACTGTAAATCCAAAATTAAAGACCGGTACAAAACTACCTATACTATCAGTGCTATCATTAAAGAATGTACGGAAGCTGCTATCACTTACCATCCACCGACCGATGTCTAAATTAATACCAGAAAAGTTTCGTATATAACCACTGTCAATTGTAATTCCGGTATTAAAAACTGGCCCACCCTGATAGGATGGCGTCCAAAAATTACTGTCTAGTTCTTCTTGTACAATAGTTGTTGATGTAGGACTGAGATCAGAATCTACAGGAATGTGTAGACTGTTTATTTGCAATCTTCTAAATACTGCACTATCTACAACAAGAACTTTCTCAAAGCTTAAATTTGCAAATTCTGAGTTATCTACACTATCACCACTATCTAGATCTTCTCGACCAAACAAGGTCACTCTAGCTTTTTCTAGTTCACGGTGTAACCATTCTGCAGCAGCTACAGCTGACTGATCAGCAAGTCCACCGTTTTCAGTGTACTCATTATCTTCAAACCCACCTAAGTAGCTTCGCTTTGGCAGTTGATATGAACTTTTATTGAGGTTATCTAGATCACCAAGCCACTCATCCATTTGATTAATCTTATTAATCGTGGCAACGAGCGTATTGCTCATATTAAATATTACTTTACGCGCCATTGAGTTTATCCACGATTTGATTAAGCATAGATTTCATATCATTGACATCTTTTTTAAGACTGTCAAATTCGTCTTGCTGTCTCCGTCTTTTTTCTTTTCTCGCTTTAGCTTTTTTAGTCAATTCTGAATCAGTACTTAATATCGCATGTGTTTTATTATCTCTTACTAATCCGGGATTACCATCAACATTTATATAGTTCTTCATTATACGCTCAATGCAATTACTCTTAAATCTTTTATAAGTGGAACCTTAGCTCTATCAGTCGATCTAAATACTATTTTAACTTGGAAGCGATTAAATGAAGGTAAAAAGCCGCCTTCACCGCCAGCTAAATATCTATAATCTCTATAACTTAATCTTTCATCTATAGGATTATTTGTTTCTTCTTCTACTTTTCTATAAGCAACGGTAGCTATATCAACGTCTTGTGTGCATGTTTTGTAATACACTTCAAAATCAGATGCAAATGGTCTAAATGCAGCGAATAGAATTTTTAGTCCTACAGCATCTTCTTCAAGATTAATCACTCGAGTTACGTGTTTAGAAGCTGAAGTTCCACCGAACGGCGCTAATTCAGAAACAAATTCTGTAGGTACGTTAAATCCATTAGTAGCTGCTGAATCTTGCTTATCGATAACGTTATCAATAAGTGTAATTGACTGCCTTTGCAAATCAATAATTGGTGATACGTGATCTTTACTCGACGAAAGATCAATTTGTTGTGAAAGAGATTTAAGACCGGAAATATGTGTTGCTTCATTAATTTTATCTGCAACAACAAATGCTTTATCATAAGATGCAGTTTGGCCTACAGGAGTTCCAGCAAAACCATTATCTCTTTCATATGCAGTTTCTAAGCCAGCAAAAGATCTATGCGATGTTCTTTTAAGACTAGATGACATGTTTGTATTTACAGGCAATAAAAATGTTGTATTATCATATACGCTAACGTACGGTAAATTTTTAGTTGTTGTTACTGCTTCTCCACCACCACTTGCATTTCCAGTAGCAGTTGAACCCGAATTAAATTTAAATTTTTGCCAATCAACCTCTGTTACAGTATGTGTGCCATTAATTGCGGTATGCGCAATTCCGCCTGTTGATGCCGCAGAATCTAAACCAGCAATTGTAACTAAATCGCCAACTAATAATCCACTATTAAAACAATATACACAAACATCTGTCGAAGCAGAGTCAGTTAAAATAGGATTAGTACCTAATAACATTTTAGGAATTTCGGCATTTTGCAAAATGATTTTAGCCTGCGCAGAAGTATCGAATTGTGCTCGATGAAGCTTAAATTTTAGATCTTGTTCTTGTGCCGCGGTCCATGTAGCACCATTATGAGAATAATAAAGAGATCCTAATGCTGGATTTCTTACAATGCGTTTTGCAGTTGTTCCTATCGCAAATTCATCTATTTGCGCAATAAAAATTTTAAAATCAGGGTGCGGTGTTGTTACACAAAATGCAAACTGTTGTCCGCCTCTTAGATACACTGGTTCAGCAAATTGAAATTCAGTTGCAGCTGTAGCATCAGCTGAAGTGTTGACATTATTGCCATTAACGTACACCGTAGACCCAGGAACAATATCGGTTGTAGAAGGTGTACCGTTTATTACTGGTCTTATATGTAATGTTATTGGAGCGATCGCAGCTCTAGATTCAAAAAAACAATCTATTTGAGTAAGAAAAATTCCTTCATCTTCCTCAATGTAAAAAGACTGTGCAATAGGATTTCTAGGATTTACATATCCTGCTTTATTTAAAATACTCACTTATTATCTCCTATGCCGCATTTGTCGTTTTATGAGTAACCGCAGCAGCTTCTTTATATCTACCGTGTACCGTATAAATTTCACCTTCAGTATATACATCATAACTATCATCTGCTATACCAATGTAAACAGTAGGTGTTATTTGTTCTATATATTCAATTGATGCAACTTTTACATCATTAATATAATCACCTAGTACTAAGTTGTCTGTACGTTTCCATGAGCCATTAGCAAAGACAGGGTGGTCATTAGTAATTTTTAATTCATTATTAATTACATAGTAACCTTCACGCATATGTTTATGTAATACTTTCATAACTATACTATTACCGACCATATCTCCAACGTTGACATTTGTTACAAAATCAATTGCGCCGTTAAGCAACACTTTCATATCCTCTGTTAAACACCAATCATCATCAGGCTCACCTCCGTAACCGCCGTCATCGTCAGGCCCATCATCCCAACCGCCGCCACCATCAAAGGCGTTATGGTGATCACCATCCCAGGTACCTTGATACATGCCGTTCCAATGATCAGAACCGCCGCCGAAGTGATCGTCGCCACCGCCTCCGCCACCGCCGGAGTTATAATATTTCTTTTCAACAGAAGTTGATCCTTCAACGTGTAATACACGAGTAGACTTAATTGTTTGCTCAATATGATCTATATATCCGGTTGCCGAATATCGAGCTTTTGCCACTGTGCCACTGAATCTTTCATTATTTTCACTTACGTCAAGTATCTTAAATTCTGCAACGCCAGTTCTAAAGACTTGCTCGCGCGTATTTGGAATAAAGAGTGATCCTTCTATTTTACCAAAACTATCAGTTGTTAGTATTGCAGTTGCGCCTTCCGGATGTTGAGTTGCTTTATCTTGAGTATTGCCATAATCTACGTCAAAATTAGAAGAGTACTGGAAAGTTTCTTGTTTGACCCAAGAATCCATTTTAACGCCATTAAAATACACAAATACACGAGAACTTGGTCTTAACCCTTGAGCCTTAAAGAATACTCGTTTTGATCTCATATATGGTATTAGACTTACGCTTAATACTCTTTCGCCAATAACTTCCTTTACAGTTTCTTCTTTCACAACTGTATTTACGTAAGTGGTTTTTGAGGCTGTTGTATCTACTACATTTGATTGATTACTACCGATTTTTAAATCCGATATTTTAGTACCACCCCAGTTCCATTCCCAGTTATTCCAAAGGACCGCTTGTGATGTGTTTAATTTAGATCCGCCATTAACCGCCTTTGTTGCAGCAACATTAACTTCTCTCCACTCGTCAGAAGATGGAGAAAGGTCTATGTCACCATGATATACTGTGGCTTCAAACGGATTAACTCTAATTGACTTCGAAGCTGTATCTTGATCAAAATAAGTAATGCTCGTGAAAGGTAGATACAAGTTATCTCCTTTATGTACAACATGAGACGATTGCGCAGAATCGTATATCATACGAATATTTGTTTCATGGTGTAAAGGTCTTACAAATTTCATTTGTGGATCGATAGAAGCACGATAATCTTTATTTCTAATATCTGAAAAAATTTGTGTAGAAAAATTGTCTACAAAAAATCCGGATTTTGTTCTATTGTTTCCTGCAGAATCTAATACTTCAAGATTTTTAGTTTCTGCTTCAAGTAAGCTTAGAGCAGTTACTTCTTCTAATTTTTCTACACGATCTTCAAGTTGACCGATATCACGCATAGTGAATCTTTTATGATCGTATTTTTCAACTTTTAAGTCTCTGTTGTTTAAGGTATTACCAGATAAAAATACATCATATAACGGTAACGTTCCTATCTTACGATCAGGTTTTGTAGGATTAAAACTTGGCACACCTCTATCAAAAGATAAAACACCATCTACGTCAACTGTTAGTGTGTCTTTTCTAGGAAGATAGTAAGTAATATCCGCTGATATAGTGTCATTCACTTGCGGCAATTCATGCACACGCGCACCTTTAGTAACATCTGCAAATTGATTATCTGAATCAACTACAGATCTTAAATCAATTACATTTCTTAGTTGTACTAACTTACCAGCGCTTGTTCTATATGATGGAATTTTATCATAATCAACTTCTCCTGTATAGGAATTAATACAGAAAAAATCACCAGCAGTGCCGTGCTCGAAGTATTTAAATCTTACAAAAACCGGTTTGTTTGGAGCAGAAAGTCCTGTCTTACGAATTAATTTTCCTCTTCCGTAATAGTTATCTCTTTGCCCATTATCAAAACCATATGTAGTAATTAGATTTGCGCCATCTGAATCTGCTTCTCGTACTCGAGTAACGTCATAAATATCTGCATAACCTAGTGGTATTTCTCCGGCAGAATCATTTATTGTAATAGTGGTTTCTTTTAGTTGTTTTGTTCTTGGAGTTGCATTCGCTTTATTTACATAAACAATTAGATCCATGTTGCTTTGATTAGCAGGTAGATTTGTAAGAGAAGCTGATTGCGTACCATTAGGAGTACCACTTACAAAGTTTATACCTTGAAGTATATCACTATCATTCTTCGCAATAATCCAATCATTTGAATTTGCAAATGTTTCACCGGTTGCTGTAAGAGCTGGAACAGTTGACGTTCCTCCAGCCCCTGAATTTACACTAATTCTTCGTTGAACTGTGAGAACAATATCGTCAAAGGCGCGGGGTCTACTATTAGGAATTTCAAAAAGTAATGAATTTTTACCAACATCTTGTAAACGTGTTTTGCCGAGAGGGCGATATGGTTTAAAATTGTCAGTTGCACCAGTACCAATAATAGCTGCATCTCTAAAGTTATTTGTACCTATCATTTTAATGTCAAAAACATAGTAGCGATAGAAACTAGTATTAGCATCTCTAACTACTTGTCTTACTCTACATGTACCAATCTTAGCTCCGGATCCCCATGTAGCATTATTACGTATTTCTAATTCATCAAAATTATTGATATTAGGTATACCTTGAGTATTTCCAATAACACTTGCATCAACAAGTACATATTGACCAAATGCTACTGCAGTAACTTCATTCTCAATTTCGGCTGTTGTAACAGGCTTTGGAATACGAATTGCAGTAGGCATAAAATTATGTGCTCTATAGCCGTCAACAACTGCTGTACCGTCACTAATGTTTGCTATGATATGACTTTGTTCAGAATCCTTATCAAAAAATAGTTTATAAGCTTTGACAAGATAATCGCCAGAATTTTCGTGTATTCTAGTTGCTACAAAGTCTCTCACAACTTCATATGAATTACTTAAATCTACAACTCTATGAACTGCACCATCAACAATTGAGAGAATAGGAATGAAGTTGTCATCTGCCGTAATATTATTTTGAACAAAAAGAGTGAGATCAATTTTTAATCTATCTGCACCAGGAGAAGAAACATTAGGCACCGCTCCTTGATTATCATAAAGACCAGTATCGTCATCGACAGTAAAAACTTTTTCTTCAATCTTATATCCTACTATTTCTGTAGGATCATTAGTATATTTTGATACAATAACAGATTGCGCTTCTGTAAATACAAAGAATCCTTTTGCATAATATACGCCGGTACCGATTGACAAGCGAGTGCCGGTACCTACTGCTGGATTTAAATCAGTATCTGTCAGTTGAACTTTAAGAGATACTGCGCCATTTGTCATAGTTTCGTCTGGAGCAAATCTTACAGTAGTTACACCAGAACGAGCAGATGGAGCATTTGTATATGCCACATAAATAGTTGCCGGCTCGGATCCAGTTGCTGCAACAACTTCAATAATTCTTGCTGTAACACCTGAAGTATTACCGGTAAATGTTGTGCCAACAATAGTACTTGTATCTGTTGGAAGACCAAGAGACAAAGTGTTAAGTTTTACAAATTCGTAACCTGTATTTAAAATTCTTTCACCAGGCTTTACAACACCGCCTTCTTTAAATACATTTGAACCGAACCTTTTAATTTGTTCTTGAATAATAGTCTGCATCTGCGTAAGCTCACGTGCTTGCAGAGGTCGACCACTGTTAAATAGAATTCTGTGATAATTATCACTGTCTGAAAAATCATCTTTATATATGTTAGATAATATCGATGAATTAAATGTAGTGGCCATTCTTTATATCCTTAGAATTGAATAATAACTTTGATGTCTTCGTTTTGTGCGGTGCTTCTATCAACTGGAGATCTGTTATCAATAAACAATATTTCACCAGTTGATGGTAATACTTCCGGTAATATTGCAGCTGAATCGACTGTTCCTTCACCGCCGCCATTCGTTTCCTCAATTAATTCTCCGGATTGAAAAGCTACGAATCCAGTGGTATTTGTTTGGTGGTAATATAGAATATTTGAATCAACTTCATCTATATATGCTTCTGCTAAAGTGGTTGCACCACGAATAATTTTATCTGCAGTAAATTGTGTAATAATCGCGCTAAGTTTCATAGACTTAAGCGCATTACCCGTTGTTTCTGTAAAGATTGAACCTAAATTACTTTGTATATCTCTTACTAAACCGACTTGTCTAAAATCTTGATTTACAATAAAGTCACTATCAGTTCCCTTTAGTTCTGCATGGAACATGACCGATGCTGATTTAAGATCTTCGCGTGGATCACGGCCAATACCAGAATCAGGTCCGAGTACTGCTCGTGCTGTAGCATTAAGCGTTGCACCACCGCCAGTAATTGCGATTGATGGATTCGTATATCCTGAACCGTGCCCTTTTACATCTCCATTTGTACTATCATCCATACGAATACGAACAACTTGTCCAGTCGCTGAATCAATAGTAATATTAAAACTAGCATTGTTTCCATTAGGATCTGTAATTGTTACAGTTGGAACACTAGTATAACCTGCGCCGCCGTCTGTCATAATAATACTTAATATTTCACCGGGGGTCGCAGCGTTTTGTACAGCAGCTTGTTTAAGCTGAATACCAGTTGAGTTAGAATCAGTTGCACCTTGTAAAAGTGTTGGCATAAAATTCGCAGATAAGAAATTATTTGCTCTTTCAGCACTAATTGTAAATAGGAATTTCCATACATATCCATCAGCTTCTCTGCGAGAATCTAGATTTGCGTGTGTAGGCTGTACAATTGATGGAGATGCGGCACCGGTGGCGTCGCGACCAGTTTCTAAACAAACATAGACTTGACGCGATTCATTCATTACATAATACGGTAATGTAGGATATCCGCCTTGCTGATCATCATACTGCGAGTAAATTCTACCAGATGACCATGTATTACGCGGAACAACAAGTGAAGTTGCTTCAACTTTTTTTACAGACTGTAAGCCATTTCGAAATGCTTCAGTTGTTGTTGGAGTGTTGGTAGGCGTTGGGACCGTATCTGAAGAATCCCACTGCTCTGACCGTCCTATACCAATGTAATACTTACGAGTATCATTAGTAAATTGATCAAAGAAGTCCTGTGCAATTTGTCTTCTTAGTGCATCTGTTACAATCGCTGGCATTTTCTATGTCCTATTAAGTACTAATCTGTGCACCCAAATCGATGCGTCTATAATATCCTGCGTCACTATCGTAGACAGCAAGACATGGTGCACCTGCGTCACCATCGTTAACAAAAATGAGATTGCCGTGTGGCACACTAGATGGCACTGAGGCAACCGTATAATTTCTTAAATCAATCTCTACAGCACGAGCTTTGACATAATCTGAATCGACTGTCGCTTGTACATCCGAATCAGTAAATGCTGCTCTAGGTAGCGCAAACCAACCATCACTATCTTTAAAGTTAAAATCTTTTGTTGCGCTATTATAATGAATTGTGCCTTGACCGACAGAACCATTATTAGTTGAGTTATGACCAAGCTGTATATAACCCGCAGGAGTATTTGAATCTCCGATTCTAATTTGTGGTGCGTTTTGGCTAAAGTGTACATAACCAAGACCATCAATTGTGCCAAAATTAAACTTAGGCGATCTTAGATTTACACTACTAGAATCTACAATTGAGTTACCTTTAAGGTCCATAGAATTTTCGACCTTAATATTTGCTTCAATTGGTCGACCAAATGTAATATTACTTCCATCATTTTTAATTGTAGTATCACCTAAGTGAATAGTTGAGCCACTTAAATATAAGTCTTTCCATTTACGAGCAGAATCGCCTAAATCATACGCACTATCAATTGAAGGTACAACATGTCCGGCAATGGCTGTTAATTTTGTAAAGAGTGCAGAATCAGTACCAGCAAGCTGTCTAGCCTGAACATATGCAGAATCAATAAGAGCAATGGCTTCTGCCGAATCAATTGAATTGGCTTGAACAATAAGTAGTGTGGCACCTGAATCCTGTGCAACACCAGTTCTTAATGCAATATAATCTGAATCAACTGTAGTATTAATAATATTAATTGTAGCTGCATTTACAACTGCACTAATATTTGTATCTAGAACTAGAGTTCCACTTGAATCAGGTAGGTTGATCGTATTATCTTTAGTAGGATTAACAACGCTTAGTGTAGTTTCAAAAGAATCTGCTGTACCTTCAAATATAACTTCATTACTATCAAAGGTAACACCTAAATTAGCGGCAGCACCAGAAGTAACTTGCAAAGTTCTTACATCGGTGTAAAGTTCATCGAAATTACCGTTTATCTTATTGCCAGCAGTGCGTAAATCGTCACCGGTACCGTCATTACCAGTACTTCCGACATTAATAGTTTGCTTACCCATATTAAATCCTACAAATTGAATTATTGTTATTTATATAGTTTCTATAGCCCTGGAGTAACATAGTTGCCAATTACTGAACTGTTAAGGTTTTCTACATAACCAGGTTCTGTGTATGCTGCGCATACGACTTCATATTGTCTTAGATCCATTGTTTCATATTGATTATCAAAGCTCATTACAGATGCATCCATAGTAAGACCAACTTTAGGGAACCCGCCCCATTCATCTAGATTACTATACCAAGTTGTAAAGTACTGCATGCTATTTGTTGCACCATCGTAGAAATCGATAGTACGTAATGGATTCATTCTTTGTGGACAACCGTCAGAATCACCGCCATCATCTGCAATAAGTATTGTCGTATCAGTCTCAGGTAAATATGTAAGTGCAGCTGATGCTATTACTTTTAATGTTGGATCTAAATCAGGGTTTGACGATGCTGTTGAAATAACAACTTGACCTTCGCCTTCAAGTACAGTTTGCGCACCTAAGAAAAATCCAGTAGGATGTACAAACCTGCGATAAAGTTGTTCCCATGTATTAAGTGATATGGGTGACTTAATAAGTATTGATAAAACTTGATACAGTCGACCATCAGTAAGAACAAATGCCTGCTCAGGTCCAATCGGATCAACTCCAACCTTTAATATAAATTCCTTTGGATATATTATTTCTACATTTTCTTGGAAGAAAGCTCTAAAGAAACCATCTGCAGAATAGAGAGAACCTTTTACTCTAAAGAAATTACCAAAGTTTCTAAGTGCTTCTCTTGGAAATGTAAATTGAGTATGTGATATTCCTAATGCGAGTTCATCAAATACAAAGTCAAGTCTTTTTAATGTAGCATCTTGCAAATCTCTTATTGTAGTTAATTCAGCAACAGCACCGCCAAAGTTATCATCTGAATCTAAAAATTCGTAATAACCTTCTAGAAACTGTACTAGACTCGGATATGACTGCTGAAAATATTCAGGCAATGACTCTTGAACCAAGCTTTTTCTAAAGTTTGGATCGAACCTAAAATAATCTTTTTGCGTTTCGAAGGATGCCATTAGATACTAACTTGTAGATTTGGTGTCTGTCTGTCAATCCTTGCAGTTACCGAAGATCGATCAGTATCAAGCGCGAGGATATAATTTCTAAGTGGTTCAATCTTTGCATCACTTTGAGGTGTTATGTTTACTTTTATAAATGATTTGCCACTAACAATTTGACTTGGCTCGAATCCAATAAATGTTACTTTACCGTTCGCTGGGTTATAAGAACCTAGGTTATCAAGTAGAACATTTCCTTGTAAGTCAAAAATTTGTAAAACATTTGAAGATAATTTATTTTTAATTTGGGCCGGCAATCCATTAAATTCAATAGTATCTGATTGAACTCTATGAAAAACATCATCAGGCGATGCAATAGGTACAGGAAAATTTAACACAAAATTATTAGAAGCATTAACAACAACATTTTGTCTCATTTGCACTTTGATATTAATATCGTTAGATAGAATAGATTTATCTAAAGCATCAATTTCTGTTTGAAGATTTGATTTCCGAAACACTTGACCAAAATCTCTAAGAAAACTATTAAAGTAGGTTTTTATAAAGCCCATAATTTGAGTTTCCATTGCACCAAGCGTAGTTCCCGTAAGACCCGGATCAAATTGTACATCATCATTTAATTCAAGGAAGACATAAACAGGATTTACAAATTCCGGTTTAATTGACATGACTGCAAGATTTGTAGTATAGTTAGATACAATAGCATCTTTTACTGCTTGTTGTACTGAGCTAGAAGTACCATTAGTAAAGTTAATTGCTATATAGACTTTGCCATAATCAATAGGCACATTTTCATCACCGCTCCATACAGATGCCGAAGAAACCTGAGGAAAGTTTGATTCAATCATGGCTTTGTAATCAAGAGAAGTAACAAGTCTCTGCTGACCTGCATAAGCAATTGGTGCAAGTTGTCTAATAGATTCTATAGATTGTTTTTCATCACCACCACTTGATTCAGTGTTTGTTACAATACTTAAAGAATATTCAATACCGCCAACTGTAATTCCGTCAATAGGTATAAAAAGAGTACCGTTATTTGCCACAGGCCCCTTGCATGAAAGATATTTTACTTCTACCTTTTCGCCAGGTTCAGGTGATTTGCCAAATGATATGCCATCACCAAAGTTTAGTTCATAAAATCCATTTGGAGATTCGTGCAATGAAAAATGCGTAGTTGTTGCATCAACATTAATTGCCTGACTTAGAGGAGTAAAACTTACAAAGCTTGATGAGCTTGATGATTCGAATACTTTTACATCTGCTGTAAGTGTATCAATTGTTTCATCAGGTATAATGTAAATCTGTCTTTCTACTTTTTCTCCAACAAGAAACGTTTTTGTTTTTTCAATTCCTTCAGTTATAGAAATGTTTTCACTGCCAGCTGCATTTTTAAAAATGTACAGACCTGTACCATCGTCACTAGCAACAATAGCTTCTCTAGTTCTAAATGTATATGTTACACCGTCAATAGAGCTTGAAAATTGTTTTCCTCTATCAAGAGTTAATTTTGCGGGTCGTCCAGATACTCCTGATAAATTAACTGAAATATTAATAAGTGCATTTGCGGCAGTGCGAGATCTCGTTTGATATCCAAGCATTTGTGCGTGTGATACTACGGAACTTCTTAGTTGTGCAGTTGTAAGAAAAGATTCATTCATTGCAAAGTTGGCAGTTAAGCCATTAAGATGTGTATTATATGCAAGAACATCAAGCACATTTGAAAGACCTGAAGCTTCAAAGTCATAACTTGAAAATTCTGGTTTACTTTTCAGATGACTTTTAAGACTTTGCTTAATATTATTAAAATCTAAGTCGGATGATTTTACTGTACTTGTTGCCATTTATCTTAACCTTGTCAACGTTAGATCAAGTACAACTAATTCAGATGTACTTAATACTTGAAATTCTACTGTAACTACTACTTCGTTTCTTGATGGATATACATTGCCATTAACTTGTAGTACTTGAGCTCTAGGCTCATATAGATCTACACACTCAATTATTTTTTCTGCTAATATATCAAAGTCTGTTTCGGTATCTAATTCGAAAAGAAAAGCATTTAAGTTGCCACCAAATTTCATATTAAAAGGCTTTTCAGTATTATTAGTAAGCAAAAGATTTTTTACAGACTGTTTAACATCAGCAGCCTCGAGCTTCTTAAAAAGATCTCCGGATGGTTTTGGTGTAAATGTTAAATCAATATCTGAATAGGTCTGTTCCCTTGCAACAACAATTGATTTGTTAGCAAGATTACCGTCTTCAATAGAAAATGCTTTGTTTACTGCCATAGTGTTACTATTTATATCCTTTTATAAACATTCGACAATCTCATTTGTACTTTGTACAAAGTTATTATATCTAGTTTCAATCAAATTATCGAATGTAGCCGTATAATCTGGGTTTAGTCGAGGCATAATAAGAATAATCTGTGCTGTTAACGTACCACCTTGCGGATTAAATGTATCGTAACTTAAAATAAGCTTTTCAAATTGCAATGAATCTTTCCACCATGAAGCAAGATCAAATGTTTTATTAAGATCAATATTGCCTGTTCTGTCGTGTAATTCATAAACAACACATCTACCTTTTGATTTAAGATCATTGACACTAAGCGATGTCATACCTTCATTTGCATATTTGCGGTATATTCCTTCGGCAACTACAAGACGGTGTTCACTGTATGCATCACTATTTACCATAATCGATCTGTTTGCATTTGCATTTAATAATAAATTTCTAGCAATCGTTACCTTTTTTGTATTATCAATTACATGATCAAACGTAACTGCATCGCCATAGCCACCTAAAAATCTACCTACGACAACACCTTGCGCTAATTCCGTGCGTGATGTAATGACTTTGTTATCAGGTTTGTAAAAAGCACTAATTGATACTTTACGTAATCCATCTCTTACTGATCCTTTGAATCTTTTTGTTTCACCACCTGGATTTTTGCCTAAGACTTTTTTAGATTGTGCTCTACGAACAGTTGCTTCTCTGTTTTCAATCCGATCAATATCATTAGGAGCAGCATTTGAAAATGAATGGTGCATAAGACCTTCAGATAATATAGCACCAATAAAGGTTTCGTTTTGTTGATTTAATGGATCTCTTAATTTTGATCTAACTTCAGCAGTCGTAAGTGTTCTATCTGAAACACCACCATAATCTGCATCACGATTGATTTGATTATAAAGTAAAGCACCAGGATCGATCAATACTTCACGTACAGCGTGTTCATGTTTAGCAAGATAATCTTCAGATAATTCTGTTGTAAATTCTGTTGTAGTTACATTTGTTGCTGTTGTATTAGTATTTGTCCAGCCAGCCGGACCACCAGGTCCACCACCGTATGATGCATATATTGCAGTGTCAGATGCAATTGCTTCATCTGCTCTACCAGTAAGATCACCATGAAATGTTGGAGCATGCATAGACGTAGAATTAACTCTATCAATATGCGCAGTGGTTCCGTAATAAACAATTTGATCACCACCAATAGTACCAGCAGCGCCGAATACAGATAAACTAGTAGCACCAATATTAATATCAGGAGAAGACATAACTGCTTGAGATTCAGACGTCATACGCATAACGTCTTTTGACAAATTCTCTAATACACCTTGTACAAGATTCGACTTATTACCTTTAATGAAGTAGTCTTGATCACCGTGCACGACCCGCGTTTCATTCTTTGTAATTTGTGTAGTGACATTACCGTTGATTAAAGATTGTATATTACCATTAACGTCCTGTCGAATGCCGCCTTTTATATCTTCCAATTTATCGCCGTGCGTAGTAACATTAAAATCACCACCGACATCAAGATCAAAATTACCATCAACTCTTAACTTAAGGTTACCATGGTATGTTACATCACCATCACCTTCGATAATAACTTTCTCATCACCTGCTGTAACACGTACTGTATTCTTAGAACTATATAAAAGAATTGTACCGTCAGGTTGAAACTCAAGACCTGTGCCACTCTTATGTTTAATGAGAATTTTTTCACGGCCAGGTGTATCGTCAAACTCAGTAACATGACCAGCTATTGTTCTTCGTACCTGATTAAAAGGATATTCGGAAGAAGTTTGATCAAGTAATTCTAAATTTATTCCTTTATCACCACCACCATATGGTATTTTATTTTCTTCAATACCACGCGCTTCAAGATTTGTAGATTGTTTTCCTGCATATTGCCTTAAAGGAAATGCGCCTTGGAAATCTTCAAATCCGTCTGTAGGCCTTTTACCTGTCGAAATATCTTCAAAATCATCTACATTTGTCATTTACTTTTGTTCCTGATTTATTCTTGAGGTAACACATCTTCATTTGTATTTGCACCAATCATTAAATTTTCTCTATACTTATCAGCATTAAATCCTGGTCCTAGTCTTGTCAAACTCGAACCAACACTAATACCAACCTCTTTAAAAAGCGTTTCTACTAATAACTCTTTAGCAATATGCCCAGCTCCAGGACAAGTTCTTACAGCTGCTTCAGCAATCATTCTATAAGAATCCATTTGTTCAACTGTGATGCTTTGAGAACTTAGAAACTTTTCATTTTTTTCTGCTTCAGTACATGTATAACCCGCATCAAAGCAAATATTAACCGAATTTTGATATACTGAATCAAGAGCTACAGCAAAATTTAGTACAGCCGAAACCCTACCTGCATTTGCCGCTACGGCTTTTGCTGTCTTTAATGGATCTGTTCGAGGCGCTACTTCAGTATTTAATATTCTTTCAACGGAGCCATCTCTTAAAATAAGATAATGAATATTTGCTGAAAATCCCTTTTTCTTAATTACTTCTTCATCAAGTTTTTGCGCACTTTCTACTCTTTCGTCAGAGGTAGTTGCAAGCCAACTCACAACAAAAATACCTATATCTCTTTTTGTTGCACCGAGTTCTAGCTCAATTTCTTCTGATGTGTGTACTGTTGTATAAACAGCTTCTACTACAGGTCTAGTACTTGGCACTCCAATTTCTTCTACAGGCGTAGAAGGCTTGATATTATCAGGAATTACTTCTGACTTGCTTACAGTTTCTACAAGATTTGTAAATCCTCCTTTATTAATAATATCTGGTATTTGATCAGGAGATAATCCAGAAGCTGCAATGGCTGCGTCGCTATTAATAGAAGGTAGACTTAAACCAAGATCTTTATTAACAGGCATCCCTTTGGCTAAAGATGCAATCGATCCTTGAATATTTCCAAAGTCTATACCCATAGATCCAAATGGATTTTTTACTGCAAGGGATTCTGGTGAAAATCCAGTTTTGTTTTGCATCTTACTAATAAGATCTGAACCAGGTGCCAAAGGATCACCGGCTTTTACATTCAAAGAAGGTACGTCTATTTTTGATTTAAAGGATCCAAATGGATTGGAAAGTTGTGTCATTTGATTTGATGACATTTTCTTTTGTGCAGTTACTACTTGCGCTCCAATATTATTTGAAGCCAAGTCTGAAATACCAGATTGCAGATTACCGGTAAGACCAGTAAACGTAGCAGAATCAATTCCTAGCTGTCTAAATTTTTCTTTTACTGCTGGATCATTTGCATTAATTTCTAATTGCTTTGCCGCATCATCAAATTTTTGATTAATTTCTTCTTCTGTTAGCTGAAACCCATCTTTATTAGCCTGTCTTATACCTTCTATGTTTCCAGGCGTAAGCACTTTTTTTACTACTGTTGAAGATACTGACGTTTTACCGGTAAGAACATCAAGTGCAGCTTTTTGCACAGCTGTTTGTGTATTACCTTTGCCAGCATTTGGTCCTGACAGCGCTGGTGTAGGATCAGGTTTAGGATTTGCACCTCTTTTCTTTACACTAGCAGCTTTCGATATATATCCTAATACTTCTTCACCCATATCTTCGGATATGGTTGCATCTTTTTTAAGCGCTTGTTCCATCATTTTTTCAGCAAGCGCAAAACCTTCTTTTTCAAGCTCACTCGCATCTTGTGCCTGAGCCATATGGTTTCGCATTGCAGTTCTTGCTGCTTTAATTAGTTCTTCTGCCATTACGCTAACGTCCTAAAAAAATCTCTTGCTACTTTTTGTCTAGCAACTTGCCCTTTTTCTTTGGGATTTTCAAATCTATCTTCAAATATAATACATGCCTCTTCAGGTGTAGTTGCTCTTTTTAAATCATTTAAACGATAATATTTTTTTGACTCATATAATTCATGAATAGTAAAAAGTAATTGTGGATATAATGTGTCCCATGCCAAATTTTTTCTTCCAGAAAATTGTACAAGGTTTTGATATCGATATCCTGCATTTGAACTTGAATTCCATTGTGCAATACCAAATGATCTTTCAGGTGGAGCAGACGCCGCCTTTGTATTAAGATCACCTGTAATATTTGCTGCTGATTCAATCCAAAAATTACCTAGAATGCCACAAGCTTGAGCTGGCGTAAATCCTCCGCCTTCAGGAGTTAAAAAGAAATTAAATGCTTTTTCTGCGTTTGTAGCTCCTACAAGATATTCATTATCTGCATTAATACCGCCAGGTATAACCTTTGGATTTCTTTGTACTTGATCAGATACAGCACTAGAAGGATTTAATTGTAAATTTAAATTTCTTTCAAATTTAGGTATTGAACCAAGTACAAGAGGTAGCTGAGAATTTTTACCATCTAAAAAAATACCGTATACTTGTGCCTGCGGTTTTAGTCCGACATTTGTACCAATACCGGAACTACCGCCTTCGGTGATAGGTACAGCCACTTGAGCCCATGGTAAATCGCCATCAGAAATATCACTCACATTTTCTGTATGAATACCAAAGATTCTTACTTTCACTCTACCTAATTCTATAGGATCATTAATATCTTTAATGACTCCTACAAACCAGCGAGTTTCATCTCCGTAATATTCTTTGTATGTTTTAGGTATCATCCTATTACCTTCAATGGATTATCATCTGTGTAGTTAGTTAGCTTTACACAATTTAGATGTATTTGATATCTATTACCTGCAAATGAATGCTTTGCCCCATATATCAAATAATCACCTGATTTTTTTAGGTCAAGTTTTAAGTCTCCAAGAGCCATTGGTCTATTGGCGCTAAATAAAATTCTTATCACATTTCCTGTTGTATAATGTCCTTCCGAATTAATAAACCCCATACCATCTAAACGTACAGTCATCGGAGATTTACGTAAAAGCTTCTTAAGAGTCCGCGACGCCACCTTCTTTTTATGACCTGCATCTTCATCTTCATCATAAGATACATATCTATTTGTACCATCATCGTATGCACCAGCACTTGATATTTGTGTAATTGTTCTCGATTTTTGATTTTGCAGTTCAACGTCATTAAATATAAAATCCGAAGCCATAGCCGGTTCTTGATTTCTTATTTTACTTTCTATCATATTTCCTATAACATCATCAATGACATTATGGTTACATGCATAATCTGTAAAATTATGAGTGTCAATAAAATGATGCTCTGCTGATATTAAGCCATCAGCTATTAAACTATACATGTCTTCTGCATTTTCTATAGAATATTCTTTTATTGGAACAAGTTTAAATGATGACTTTTCTAAGTCATGATCCGTAGGTCCATGTATGAAAGGAGATGTTTTATTAATTGGCTCAGCTTCAATCATAGTTTTAAGATCTGCATACACTAATTTATTTTGCGTGAATGACGAA
>MDTC01000287.1_pt1 | contig 17975 bp, 13 predicted proteins | sample 811181 | NCBI WGS metagenome assembly MDTC01 (sample SAMN05326644, study PRJNA326480) | marine metagenome | isolation source: seawater | place: Pacific Ocean: North | collected 2011
CGCAGTTCTCTCCTGAGCTAGAGCAATCCGGACAAACTTCTTCTCGGCATCTAGCGGCACGGTGGCAGTCACCGTCTCTGGCTGCGCAACCCAATCCTGTAGGTTCTCGCTACTCTGAATTTCAAACTCGAGGGTGACGGCATTGGTTTCCTCGTCGGCGCGAAATACCAGCGAACCAGCCCGGGCGTCTTGCACCTCTGCTAGTGTTGGCCGCTGTGATAGTTCGGCAATCTGTTGGTCCTTTTCCTCAATAGAGGCCTGCTGGTCGTCCAGTCGCGCATTGAGCTGCTGCATCTGCACGCTCATTGCCTCCATCATTGTTTTGAGTTCCGCAATCTCGTCCGTATTTCCTTCAACTACGGGCTTGAGAGTTTGGATCTCCTCGTAGTTACCCCTAGAGACGCCGCTTAAAAGTCCACCTAGGTCGGCCCTGCTAAGGTCGGCGTTACTCAGGTCGGCTCCGCTGAAGGTGGCCCCTTCGAGGTAGGCCCCGCTGAGGTCTGCCCCGCTGAGGTTGGCCCCGCTGAGGTCTGCATTGCTGAGCCTGGTCCGTTCGAGGTCGGCAATGGCGAGGTTGGCCCCCCTGAGGTTGGCCGCCCTGAGGTCGGCATTGCTGAGGTTGGCCCCAACGAGGTTGGCCCCAACGAGATTGGCCCCGAGGCCAATCGTGTAGGTGTTACCATTCACCTCAATCACTCCGGTCCGCCCGGTAAAGGGGTTAACACTCTCTTCAATCCACACACCCTGCGCGTGGAGCGTTACGGAGCTGAGGGCGACGACAAGGAGAGCAATAAGCTTCTGCATGGACAATTCCTACCACCCCTGAGGCGTAGTGAGCAAGCATGGGAACCCTACGGAGCAAAAAGCCCATCGCAATGTCGCGTCACCCCGTGAAAAAAATGCGGAACTGTTAGAGATCTCAAAAAGCGGAAACCTAATCTAGCAGATAACCTGTTAGCAACTTATTGACCGAAAGTTGCGGCAACTTAGAATTCCCCCGTGGAGATCGCGCTATATGAGCTGGCAAAGATTTACGGTGTCAGTGGCACCCGTATCAAAAAGCTCCAAGCGATGGGTGCGCCGGTAGAATCGCCTCACGCTCTTTTCTATTGGTTCCGGCACAACGAAATGCGCCTCGGCCCACTGCTCGCCCTGCTAATGGACGCGGCGATGCGCGATGACCTCCACCGTAGAATCCAATTTATTTGCAACCATGATCCTTCAAAATCTTTCCAGAACTGAGCTAATCAATCACCTGCAAGGCATGAGCCGGAAGCAGTTGAAAGAGGAGCTGCTCAACCTGCACGCCAAGTTGACAACCAAGGCCGCCCCGCTCCCAAGCGCAGTTGCCGAAACTACTTTCTACGTCCCTCTGACCACGGCCCGGGGGATGGTGGCGCTTTCAGACGCTACCTCTCAGAGAAAGCTCCGGGAAAAAGACCCGAGCCTATTCGACCGGGAGGCCAACGGGCTTGAGATTGAGGCGGCAGAAGCAGCGATTTGGGATCAATATCACAAAATCGACATTCAGGCCCCCCAAGGCGTTGAGAAGCGCCGAGCGTTCCGCAGGACTTTCAGAAAAGTATTCGACCAGTAAAAATAATGACACCAGTACTTAAGTTAAACGCAGAGCAAAAACAAACCGCAGAAAGACTCCACAAGGAGTTAGCCTTGGTAGGCGACGCCATCAGGAAATTCGACATTGGAGACGCCAAGCAAGCCCACGAGGAGCTAGGCCAAAAACTGATTGCGTCGGATGACGTGGAGACGGCCATTGAGCTGGCAGAAGCGGCCGGAAAGGCTGATGCCTCGCTTGGTGATCGGATCGCAGAAATGGAAGCCACCCAAGCTCGGCTAGGGACCGTCCGGGATACCATCCGGAGTCGGATTGCAGACTTTATAATACCCGTGGCCCAGCAGGCCGCAGGAGTCGCCCGAACGCAGGCAGCAAAGGCGCAGGAGAGGGAGCAGCAGGCCGCCGACAAGGAAGGCTTTCCCTATGCACCTTCCAGCCAGGTAGTCGGACTTAGGGAGCAGGCAAAGCGGTATGATGCACTGGCAGAGAACCCACGCAACGCGACTCCGTATCTCGATCTCAACTCGTGGCTGCACGACCTCAGAATTTCATAGCCGAATGTTCGTCTTGGAACCTTTACCGGAGAAGTCTGGTGCTGGTGTAGGGCCGTCTCGGATTTGTATCTGGGGCGGCCTTTTCTTTCTGCGTTGGAATAGCCCCGGGGGCTGTGGGCGGTTTGCGTTTTTCGCGCCCATGGCCCCCGGAGGATGCGCCGGTAAATCAAGTTCCTCCCCTGCCCCGCTTGAAAAAACTTGGCGTCTTTAGGGCAGTATAAGGGCAGTAGCTCTTTTTGACTCTCTGCCTACCCAAGCCCTTGAGAGCCGTTTCGCACTATAAAAATAGTGGTGCTCGAGGGGGGACTCGAACCCCCACGGGTATTACCCCACTAGATCCTTAATCTAGCGCGTCTACCAATTCCGCCACCCGAGCATGAAGATTATCTTCTTGATGGGCGGGAGGCTTAGGGGCGCGCCGCCGGAAAATCAAGAGAATCCTCATCTTTAAGTATCAGTTTCCCCATCTCATCCCATTGATTCTGGACGTCGCATTTTCCACATGGGAACCTTCCCCGTAGCGAAACCCCATGAATCGAACCATCCTTGCCGTCGCACTCATGCTCCTCGCTGCAACCGGCCCCGGTGCTAGCCAGGCACTGAAATTAACCTACCACGCGGCCCCCAAACCCCTTCCTGCCGGCGCAGTCGTGGAGGAATGGCCCCGGTTCCTCGGCATCCGGGACAATGCGACCTCAAAAGAAACCAAGCTCCTCGAGCGATGGCCCGAAGGCGGGCCCAGCAAGGTCTGGGAGCTGGAAACAGGCGAGGGCTACTCCAGCCCACTGTTCGCCGAGGGAAAAATGATCTACTTTCACCGACTTAACCATAGCACTCTTACCGGTGCAGGTGAGGAGGCCATTGACTGCCTCGACCCGAATACAGGTAAGCGACACTGGAGAGTCAAATATCCTGCCATCTACTCCGATCGTTATGGCTTCAGCCCCGGGCCCCGATCAAGCCCAGTGATTCACAAGGGCCGGGTCTATGTAACCGGGGTGACTGGCAGGTTCCACTGTATTGATCTCAAGACCGGCGCCATTCTATGGAAGCGCGACCTCGGAAAAGACTTCAATATTCCAACCTACTTCTTTGGCTATGGCCCCAGCCCCAGCCCGGTCTGGGAAGACCGGATTATTCTCAACGTCGGAGGTCGAGAACCTGGTACAGGCGAGGGAGTCTGCGTTGCCGCCTTCTCCATTAAGGATGGGTCTACTCTCTGGGAGGTGAAGGACACATGGGGCGCAAGCTACGCCTCCCCCACTATTACAACCCTTCAGGGAGTAGAGTGTGCCGTGGTTGCCGCAGCGGGGGAAAGCCGCCCTCCTCATGGCGGGCTGCTCATTATTGATGTCAAATCAGGAAAGGTCTACGATCGTTTCCCGTGGCGGGCTGACAAGTATGAGTCCGTCCTCGCCTCCAGCCCGCTCATTCTCAGTGATCAAAGAATCTACCTCGGGGACTGTTACGGAGTCGGCGGCGTAGTCGTGGAATACGACAAGAACCTCAAGTCCAAAATCGTTTGGAAGGAGCGCTGGTTTGGCATGCACTGGATGATGCCCCTTCAGATCGATGGCCATCTCTACGGATTCGCTGGACGCAATATCCCGGACACCCAGTTCAAGTGCGCTAATGTCACTACCGGCAAAATCCTGTGGGAAGAGGACATGCAGTGGCGGGAAGGCGGGCGAGTCAACGGACTGTTCCGGGGAAGCCTCCTCCATGCGGATGGACGAATCTTCTGCCTCGGGGAGGACGGCGTCCTCGCGGAGCTTAAGATCAGCCCGGACGGCGCGGAAATCCTCCAGAAATCCCGCCTCTTTGCCGCCCGCTCAAGCTGGACCCTTCCCACCCTGCACAAGGGACTTCTTTACGTGTCCCAGAATGAACACGACCTGCTCACCCGAGTCCCCCCGCGTATCATTTGCTACGACTTCCGGGGCAAATAAATGCTGTTTCCAGCTTCATGAAAGCCCTCGAACTGATCTCCTCATCCACTTTCGAAATCGTTGAGAAGCCGGCACCTGAACCAGGGCCGGACGACCTCCTTGTGGCAGTAAGAGCCTGTGGGATCTGTGGAAGTGACATCCACGGCATGAACGGAAGTAGTGGGAGGCGTATTCCTCCCCTGGTAATGGGACACGAGGCGGCCGGAGTTATCGAACGCTGCGGAACTAACGTCACCGGATGGCATGAGGGAGAGCGCGTCACTTTTGATAGTACTATTTACTGCGGCGAATGCGATTACTGCTGCTCCGGGCATGTCAACCTCTGCGAGGATCGGGAGGTCCTTGGCGTCTCTACGCCGGACTTTCGCAGGCAGGGAGCATTCGCTGACTACGTTGTGGTTCCTTCCCGAATCTGCCACCGTCTTCCGGAGGAAGTCCCCTTTGAGGAGGCCGCTTTTGCCGAACCAGTCTCGGTTGCCCTCCATGCCGTCAACCGGGTCCACCTGGCAGAGGGAGAGAGCGCAGTCGTAGTTGGCGCGGGACTCATCGGCCTTCTCGTCATCCAATCCCTCAGGCGAGCTGGCTGCAGGAACATCATCGCAATTGATCTCGCTGAGGAACGACTAGAACTCGCCCTGCAGCTCGGAGCAACCTCGGCGTTTCGACCCGACCACGATGACCTCGAGGGCGCCATCCGCTCCCTGACCGGAGGTGAGGGTCCCGAGGTGGTCCTAGAGGTCGTGGGAATCAGCTCCACTGTTGAACTGGCGGTCAATATGGCCCGTAAAGGCGGGCGAGTGTGCCTCGTCGGCAACCTTGCTCCCAGCGTTCAGTTCCCTCTGCAGGCAGCTGTGACACGCGAACTGGATATCCTTGGCTCCTGTGCCATTAACGGAGAGTACCCAGACGCTATTGCCGCCATTGCAGCAGGCGAAATTGACGTCCGCGCGCTCACTTCCTGTGTTGTCCCCCTCGCCGAGGGGGCATCATGGTTTGCTCGTCTTGACGCGGGAAAGGAATCTCTCCTAAAAGTTATCCTGCGCCCGGGATAAAGCATCACCTCTCCATTCAATCCTTTTTCAATCTGTATGCCCTCCTCTCTTTTTGATCTCTCCGGGAAAACCGCCTTCGTGAGCGGAGCTAGTCGTGGACTGGGCAAGGGCTTTGCCCTCGCCCTCGCCCGTGCTGGCGCTGATCTAGTAATCTCGAGTAGAAGTGGGGAAGGACCACTTCTCGAGACCCAGACAGAAATCAGGGCCATGGGACGCCAAGCTTGGACAGTCCCTCTCGATGTTCGTAACGAGGAAAGCATCAGGGAATCTACCGCCCTTGCGTGGGAGCGAGCCGGGCATATCGACATCCTTGTCAATAATGCGGGCTGCAACGTCCGCAAGCCGGCTTTAGACGTGACCTGGGAGGACTGGAACCTGGTCCTTGAAACTAACCTCCGAGGACTCTTCTTTCTGGCACAGGCTCACGCCGCTCTAATGATTCCCCGGCAGTATGGGCGCATTATTAACATGGGCTCAGTCACCTGTGTAGCTGGCTATGCAGGATTGGCTCCTTACGGCGCGAGCCGGGGCGGGGTAAAGCAACTTACCATGAGCCTGGCCCACGACTGGGGGGCTCATGGACTCACCGTCAACTGCCTCGCTCCGGGATGGTTTCGGACCGAGCAAAACAAGGTCATGTATGAAGATGAAGGATGGGTCGACTACCTGCGGGAACGCATTCCGCTCGATCGACCCGGCGCACCCGGTGATCTCGACGGCACCGTGGTATGGTTGGCGTCCGACGCCAGTGCCTATGTGACCGGCCAGACCATTCTGGTCGATGGGGGCATCTCCGTTGGTCCCGTCCGGGCTGTTCCCACAAAGTAGGGCCTCACCGCATTCTCTGAACCTCCTAGGGCAACAATTACCGAGTTTTTTAGCCAAATAATACGCATCAACATATCGAGATTCGTTGATTTGTATCTTGCATATCTGGCTCGGAATTCTAACTTCCGGTAGCGATGCGACCGGATCCAACCGCCAAACTCCATGACCTCTTTCGCTCCCGAGTCGCACTGCTCGATGGCGCAATGGGAACCACCATTCGGGAATACAAGATTCCCGAATCAGGCGCCCGGGGTGAGCGGTTTGCTGATGCACCGAAGGATTTGCTGAACAACGGAGATATTCTCTCCCTCACGCAACCTGACACCATCTCAGACATCCACCGGCGGTTTCTTGAGGCAGGCTCGGATATAATCGAGACCAACACCTTCTCTGCGACGACCCTGTCCCAAGCAGAATTTTTCGTCGAGGACCCTCGCGAACAGGGAGGAAGAAAGGATCCTGCATTCTTCCAGAAGATCCTCGAAGACGATTTCCTCTGCAGCCTTGTTGAAGACCTCAATATCGATAGCACCCGAATCGCCAGAGAGCAGGCAGATCGTGTTGCAGAAGAAACCGGAACACCCCGTTTTGTCGCGGGTACAATCGGGCCCTTGACCCTCTCTTTAAGCAACGCCCCCGATCATGATGACCCTTCCTTTCGCCCGGTCACTTTTGATCAGGTGCAGGCCAGCTATCTCCATCAGGCCAGATCGCTGGTCGAAGGAGGATGTGATCTTCTTCTGGTCGAGACGATCTTTGACTCATTAAATGCGAAAGCTGCCTTGGTTGCGATCCAACAACTCTTCGAGGAACTCGGTTCTTCCTTGCCCGTCATTGTCTCTGCAGCAGTGGGAAGCGGTGGAGCCACTCTCATTTCGGCACAACGAATCGAGGCCCTCTGGATAGCAATCCGTCATATTAAACCATTCGCAGTAGGACTGAACTGCTGTGAGGGACCGGACGTTCTTCGCCCATTCGTCGCTGAGCTGGCGGAGTCTGTTGATTGCTACACCTCCTGCTATCCAAATGCCGGCTTACCCAACCCTCTGGCTCCAACCGGATTTGATCTGGAGCCTCATCACATGGCTGAATATATGGGAGAATTCGCTGAGTCTGGACTACTGAACATAGCCGGTGGCTGCTGCGGCAATACTCCTAGTCATATTGCCGCAATCGCTGAATCGGTGAAACCTCATCCTCCACGCATTCCCGTGGCCTGAATCATTAATCTCGCTGGACGATGACACCCGGATCCCTACCCCTCTGTCTTAGCGGCACCGACGCCTACATACACGGACCGGGGTCAAACTTTCTCGTCATCGGCGAAAGGACCAATGTCGCGGGATCGCCCCGCTTTCGAAAACTGATCAAGGAAGACCGCCTCGAGGAGGCCGTTGAGGTGGCTCGCCAACAGGTCAGCAACGGCGCCAACGTAATTGATATCTGCTTCGATGAGGGACTCATTGATGGAGTACCTATGATGACTCGATTCCTTCATCTTCTCCAAGGTGAACCGGATGTGGCACGGGTTCCCTTCATGATAGATTCATCGAAGTGGGAGATTCTCGAGGCAGGACTCAAGTGCCTCCAAGGCAAAGGAATTCTAAATTCCATTTCCCTGAAGGAAGGAGAAGAGCGTTTCATAGAACAAGCCAGAATCATCCGCCGCTTCGGAGCAGCCGTCGTGGTGATGGCATTTGATGAGCAGGGCCAAGCCGCCGGCTATAAAGACAAAACCAGAATATGCGAGCGCGCCTATCGCACCCTGGTAGACCGAGTAAATTTCCCACCCGAGGATATCATTTTTGACCCCAATATTCTGACGGTCGCAACTGGTATTGAGGAGCACAACAACTACGCCGTCGATTTCATTGAAGCAACGCGGTGGATTAAAGAGAATCTTCCCCATGCCAGAGTCTCCGGCGGTGTATCCAACATCTCCTTCTCTTTCCGAGGCAACAACATTGTGAGGGAGGCGATGCACTCAGCATTTCTTTTTCACGCCACGCGCGCTGGAATGGACATGGGAATTGTCAACGCAGGAATGCTCGAGGTCTACGACGAGATTTCTCCCAAGCTGCTTGAGGGCGTCGAGGACGTCATTCTGAATCGGCGCGCTGACGCTACCGACCGTCTCCTCTCGATCGCCGAAGATTTTATCGGGAAAGAAGGGAAAAAGCAGGAGGTGGATTTACGATGGAGAGAAGCCCCTGTAGAAAAACGCCTCGAATATGCCCTCTTGAAGGGCATTACCGAATTCATCGACCCTGACACCGAGGAGGCCCGGGAAAAGTATGGACGCCCTTTGAAGGTCATCGAAGGCCCCCTCATGGATGGCATGTCTATCGTGGGCGATCTCTTTGGAGAGGGGAAAATGTTTCTCCCCCAGGTTGTAAAATCGGCTCGGGTCATGAAAAAGGCTGTGGCCTGGCTGACGCCCTTCATGGAGGAGGATAAAGCTGCCAATCCCGACCAGCGCTCCGCCGGACGAATCGTCATGGCCACCGTAAAGGGTGATGTCCATGATATCGGCAAGAACATCGTCGGCGTAGTTCTCGCCTGTAATGGTTTCGACGTTAAGGACCTTGGCGTCATGGTTTCCTGCGAAAAGATTCTTTCAGCAGCCCGTGATCACAAGGCGGACATCATCGGCCTGTCAGGGCTCATCACTCCCTCTCTGGATGAAATGATTCACGTGGCCTCTGAAATGGAGCGAACAAAAATGAATACCCCTCTTCTGATTGGGGGCGCCACCACTTCAGCCGCTCATACTGCGATCAAGATCGCTCCGGTTTACTCCGGCTCCGTAGTCCACGTTCTTGACGCCTCCAGATCCGTGCCAGTTACCACAGCCTTGCTCAGCCCAGACCAGAGCGGAAATTTCAGGACTGAAAACGAAGTTCGACAGGAGAAGCATCGCCTCGCCTTCAGCGGTGGCAAACGCAAACCGACCATCTCTTTGGCAGACGCACGGGCAAACCGCTTCCACGGTGGGTGGGAGACCTATAACCCTCCTGTCCCCGAATTCACTGGCACTCGGGCAGTCAGACACCAGTCCATCAGGGAACTCACTAACTACATTGATTGGTCGCCCTTTTTCCATGCCTGGGGACTGCGGGGAGTGTGGAAAAATGAGGAAAAAATATTGAAGACCCAGAACCCGGAACAGGCTGCGGAAGCAGGGAAACTCTACCTCGAAGCTCATGAAATGCTTGAGACCATTATCGAGCAGAACCTGCTCAAGGCACAAGGAGTCTTCGGGTTTTTCCCTGCCAACGCAGATGAGGATGATCTGGTCGTTTGGGCCGATGAGGATCGAGCTATGGAGCGAACCCGATTTCACAGCTTAAGGCAACAAATCGCGAAAGACAGCGACAAGCCCCACTACGCTCTTGCAGACTTTCTCAGTGGGGATACCTCCACGCGAGATTACCTTGGAGGATTTGTGGTCGGAATTCATGGGGCTGACGAGTGGGCCGAGGATCTGGAAAAGCAGCATGATCCTTATCAGGCGATCATGGCCAAGGCTCTTGCTGACCGCTGCGCCGAAGCCTTCGCCGAGCTGCTTCATCACCGAGCCCGGGTCGCATGGTCCATCGAGAGCCCTCACCAGTTTTCTCAGGAAGAACTGATTCACGAGAATTACAGGGGCATTCGCCCTGCCCCGGGATACCCCGCCCAGCCTGATCACACCGAAAAACCTCTCCTCTTCGATTTGCTGGAGGCCAGCGAGGCAACCGGGGTTACCCTGACGGAATCAAATGCCATGCACCCCGGAGCATCAGTGTGCGGACTCTACTTCTCCCACCCGGAAAGCCGCTACTTCGGCATCAATTCGCTGCAGGAGGACCAGATTGAGGATTACGCCCGGCGCAAGGGCTTGAGCAGGGCAGAGTGCGAAAAATGGCTGGGTTCCTGGTTGGGATACGAAGCCTAGACCGGGTTAGGTATTGCACTAACTACCTGCCTTCTCGCTGCGCTTTCGCTCATGGGGGCACAGAATACGCTTTCGAAGCCGGATCAGGTTTGGAGTAGCCTCCACGAACTCATCCGGTTCGATATATTCGATTGCCCTCTCCAGGCTCATCTTGATCGGAGGCCTCAACCCTTCGTCGATAGTCTTTGTTGCAGAGCGATGATTGGTAAGATTTTTAGCCTTGGTAGGATTCACCGGCAGATCCCCTGAACGTGAATTCTCACCAACGATCTGCCCCTCATAAACCTCATCTGAGGGCCCAACAAAAAGGCGCCCCCTCTCCTCCAGTCCCTCCAGAGAGTATGCCATGGCTGTCCCCGTCGACATGGAGACAAGGCAGCCCTGTTCCCGGGCACGAATTTTACCCACAACCGAACGATATTCCTTGAACAGGTGAGACATGACCCCGTGACCACTCGTCAGGTTCATGAGTTCAAACTCAAAACCAATCAACCCCCGGGTCGGAATAATTACTTCCAGATAGCTCATGCTCCCGCGAGGTTCCATCACCTCGACTACGCCCTTTCTGTTAGCCAGAGTCTGAATTACCCCTCCTGTCATATCTCCAGGCAGCTCAAGGTAGAGTGTCTCAAAGGGCTCTACTTCCACTCCATTCTCATGATGGGTGATCACAGTTGGCCGAGACACAAGGACCTCGTAGTCCTCACGACGCATAGTTTCAACCAGAACGGCGATTTGCATGGCCCCCCGAGCTGCGACATTAAAAACCCCGGCCTGATCAGACTCACTTACCTCAATCGAAACATTGGTCTTGATCTCCCTCTGCAGGCGATCCCAGAGCGCCCGGGAGGTCACATTCCTGCCATCTCGCCCTGCGAAGGGACCATCATTGACCGCAAATTGCATCTGGACCGTGGGCGGATCAATGGCAACGAAGGGCAGAGGCTCTGCTTCCGCGCTCGCAGCAAGGGTTTCCCCGATATCTACATCCTCAAATCCCGCCAGGCCAATGATGTTACCAGCCTCACCCACGGCAGCATCCTGAGTCCCCAGTTTGGCATATTCGAAAACCTTGGTGACCTTACTACGCACCCGGCTTCCATCTTCCCGCAACAACCAGAGCGCGTCACCCTTGGTCACTTTTCCGGACTCTACTCGTCCTAAAGAGATACGTCCTACATAATCGTCCCAATCAATATTGCTGACCAGCATCCGGAAAGGAGCTCCCGAGTCCACCTTCGGAGAAGGCACTCTTTCAAGAATCACCTCAATTAATGGATCAACACTACTACGGTTCTCATCGCTGAGATCAGTCACGAAGTAACCCTCCTTTGCGCTTCCATAGAGAACCGGAGCCTCAAACTGGTCTTCGGTTGCCCCAAGCTCAATCAGCAACTCAAGCACACGATCCTGCACGCCCAGAGGATCGGCAGCTTCACGATCAATCTTGTTGATTACAAGAATGGGAAGAATTCCCTCGGCCAGCGCTTTACGGAGAACAAACCGGGTCTGTGCCTGTGGACCCTCAAACGCGTCGACGACCAGTAATACCCCGTCAACCATTCTCATCACTCGTTCTACCTCTCCCCCAAAATCAGCATGACCCGGCGTATCTACGATATTGATCGTCTTATCTCCCCACTTGACTGCGGTGTTCTTCGATTTGATCGTTATTCCTTTCTCCCGCTCCAGATCCATGGAATCCATGGCTCGCTCTTCAAGTTTCTGATGTGCTTCGACAACTCCTCCCGCCTTCAGCAACTCATCAACGAGCGTTGTCTTCCCGTGGTCTACGTGGGCGATGATCGCGATATTACGAATATGCTCAGTCATGGATTCAATACGGGTAGGGTGAAGCTCCGGAAACTAGCTGCAGGTTGAACGCGGCAGGCCGGGAGACTCCGTAATATTTCCCCAAATGCAAGCGCTTGAGTCATCAAATCGGATACACTTCTTGCTTGCCTCCTCGTTCACCCCTCTGAGTCTTACCCCATGGCCCGTATTCTTCTTATTGGCGCGGGTGGTGTTGCGAACGTAATCGCGGTCAAAGCCGCCCAGCAGCCCGGCACCTTCTCCTCTCTCTGTATAGCCAGTCGCACCCTTGAAAAATGCGAGAAAATAGCGGAGCGGGTAAAAGCAGACTTTCCTGTGACTACAGCCCAAATCGACGCCAGTGATCGTGTTTCGATCGCCAGGCTGATCACTGGCCAAGCCGCTTCGATCGTTATCAACGCAGCCCTCCCAGAGCAAAACATGCCGATCATGGATGCATGCCTTGAGGCCGGAGCGCATTATATTGACACCTCAGCTCCTGAACCTGTTCCTGGCACTTACGAGCTATTCGCCTACCGCTGGCAACTCGCCTACCACGATCGCTTTAAGGCCGCAGGACTTACCGCACTCCTCTCTATCGGCTTCGATCCCGGGGTAACTAATGCCTTCGCAGCTCACTTGGCAGGAACATTCGAGCAAATCCAAAGCATCGACATCATCGACTATAACGGAGGATCCCACAATCTTCCCTTCGCAACAAACTTCAACCCACTGACAAACCTTCAGGAAGTCACTCAGCCGTCACTCTGGTGGGAGAGTGGACAATGGAATGAAGAACCTGCCTTCAATACAAGCAAGTCGTTCGTCCTTCCAGAGCTCGGATTATGCCGACTCACTCGCCTCTATCACGAGGAGCTGGAGACACTTGTTGCGAGGATTGGTGGACTTGAGAAAGCGCAATTCTGGATGGGGCTATCGGAAGATTACCTTCAACATATCAGGATCCTCTCGGAAACTGGCCTCCTTTCCATGGATACCGTGGAGCATGAAGGCATTTCAATCGTGCCCCTCGAATTTCTCAGCAAAACCTTGCCTGACCCTGCCACCCTTGGTCCGGACTACATCGGCAAAACGAATATTGGCTGCCTCGCTCGCGGCATCGAGGACGGGAGGGAGGTAAGCCGGTATCTCTACAATCTCTGTGATCACCGGGAAGCTTTTCTAGAAACTGGATCTCATGCAGTCAGCTACACCGCAGGTGTTCCCCCCGTTGTTGCAGCTGAGCTCCTCCTCTCCCCCCATACCGACTGGAACAAACCTGGCGTCTGGGTGCCTGAGGATCTTCCCACAGCTCCACTGCTGAGCCGGCTTGCCAACCGGGGGCTTCCATGGGAGATCGTAGATGGGGACTGCCTTCTCCCATAAAGACATGCCAAAAAACGCCTAGCCTTTCTAAGCCTATTTCTTCTTCCGGAGAAAGGGCGGAATATCGAGATCTTCGCCCTCAATAAGATTGGGGTCTTCCCCCTCAAACTTTCCCTTGGGACCACCATCCAGAGCCAATTCACCCTGTGGGCGCTTCGCTTTGGCAGAAGCCTGGATTTCCTCTAAAGACTCTACCTTGATAGGGACTGGTCCACCCGCCGGACCAGTTTCCGCAAAAAATGCATCATCGTCCTCTAAGTCAAGTGATTGCCCCGTCTCCGCCAAACTAGGAACCGCCTCCGCGAAGCCGGAATCGGAGACCTCCTCGGAAACCAGAGCCGGCACCTCATCCGGCACTCGCTCCTCGCTATCTGGTTCCTCCGGATGCGGAAGTTCCTTGACCCGCATCCTTATATTCGAACCCGCATCCAGCTGAACATCCTGTTCTACCTCCTCGAATTTCGCTTCCTCATCTGCTGATTCGAGACTGATTCCATCCTCTTGGTCCGCCGCCGGCTCTTCCTCGACTCCATCAGGTTGCGAGTCCAGACCGGATTCAAACGCGGAGTTCCCGTCAGCTACCGCATCATCGTTAGAGTCCAGCTCAGCAGGCTTCTCCGAAGAGCCTGTTTCCTCCGACAATGCTTCTTCGGATGGCTCGGCTTCTTCGGCATCCGGCTCCTTGATTTTCTCAGCCCTCTTGGCAGCCACATTCTTGGTAAAATCGGCACGAAGTCGGTCTTCCGGAAGAGAGCTTACCAGAGTTACGCTGAGGGACTCAGCCATTGCAGGATCAACCGAAGTTCCAAATAGTATCTGCGCCGTTTCCGGCACGTGCTTGCTAAGCCCACGCATGAGCAACTCCAGTTCATAAAGCGTCATGTCCTCACCGCCGCAGATATGGACAAGGACGGTGTCTGTATCATTGAGGAGACTGCCCCGATCCAGAAGCGGGCTAACCAACGCATTCTTAAGCGCCTGCTGTGCACGGTTCTCACCGTGCGCAATACCCGATCCGAACAAGCAGCGCGACTTAGGCGAACTCAAAGCAGCCATCAGGTCATCAAGACCGATGTTGACCAAGCCAGGACGCATCACGATCCGGGTTACTGCCCGAATACTCTCAGAGACCATGCGGTCCGCGGCGGAGAACGCCTCATGCACTCCCTGTTTGGCGAGGACCAGCTCGCCCATCCTCGTGTTATCAAAGGTTATCAGGGCGTTAGCCAGAGTCGAAAGTTCAGCGAGGGCATTCTCGGCCTGTTCGCGGCGCCGAGCTCCTTCAAAGTTGAATGGGGTAGTGGCAAACACAACAGTGAATGCTCCTTCATCCCGGGCTAGTTGAGCTAGGAGCGGGGCAGCTCCAGATCCAGTTCCCCCTCCGAGGCCAACACAAATAAAGATGATTTTACGATCTCGCAAAGCATCACGAATTTCTAATTCTGCCTCCTGCGCAGCCTGATGTCCGAGCGCAGGATCACCACCCGCGCCAAGACCTCTCGTCAGATTGCGCCCCAGCTGGATCTTTTCCGGGGCCACCGAACTAGTCAGAGTGCGCGCATCCGTATTGCAGGCAAGCAGCTCGGCCCCCTCCATTCCATCGAGAGCAATCCGATCCAGCATATTGGCACCGGCACCCCCAACCCCGATGATTTTGACGGCTGAATTCGGTATGGTCTGCTGGCGAGTTCTCTCGTAGGGAATCATGGATGATCGGCTTCGTGACCCAGTAAGGGAAATCAACCGCCAAATGGCCAGAGCGAACGCAAAAAACCGCTCGCCTTGGCGAAGGCTGTAGAATTTGGGCGTTCCTCCTCAAGAATTTGGGCGTAACGTATTAATCCAAGGGCTGTCGAATACTGGGGATCCTTGATGTAGGCATGCACTCCGCTCACATCGGGGCTCTCGGGTTTATAGACTGGAAGACCAAATACGTCCTGGGCCAGCTCACCAAGCCCCGCCATCTGACTTGAACCTCCTGTTAGAAACACGCCTTTCCCTATCCTCAGAAGCCCATCCTCTGGGAGGCGCTCCCTCACAAGTTCCAGCATTTCCTGAAAGCGCATTCGGATTACGTCATTAAGAATCTGCCTCTTCAGCTCTACATCGGGAAACCCTCCTTCATCAGCAACAGTAACTACACCCTCGGATTTTTCGGGGTCTCCCGAGGCATCCCCCTCTGTTTTCTTCACTTGCTCCGCCTTAGACAGAGGGAGGTGAGTCACTAGGTGAATGTCGTTAGTCACATGGTCGCCTCCAACCGGGATACAACCAGAGGCTAGGATTGCACCATCTACATAGAGAACGTAGTCGGTTGTCCCTCCTCCGATATCAAGCACAAGTGCCCCAGCCTCCTTCCACTTACGCTCAAGAACTACCTGGGCCGAGGCAATTGGAGCAAAGACAATATCATCTACATCCAGAGGAATCTCACGCGCGCATTTAATGCTGTTCTGCACCCGAGTCCTTATCCCATGGACAATATGAAACTCAGCGTCCAGCTTCCTCCCCATCAGGCCCGTGGGCATCGTTGCATGGGGCTGGCCGTCCACCGCATAATGCCGGATGAGACTATGCAGATAGACGTGTTCACTGGGAATCGCTATGTCACTGGCGATTTCCTTAACCTCTTCAACATGTCGCGAGCGGATCTCCGGCTCTCCCTCCGGCAGTCGATAGGTACCTCTGTTGTTCAGCCCCTCGACATGCGGACCAGTAACAGCAAGAAAGACACTACTTATATCGACATCACTAAGATCCTCCGCCTTGAGCAAGGCCGCTTTTACACAGGCACGGACCTGAGGATAGTCAACGATTTCCCCCTTACGAACACCGGCAGAGCTGGTCTCTCCTAGTCCAAGGATCTTCACTGAACCATCAGGCTTCACCTCAGCGACCACCATCACGGTCTTGGTGGTTCCAATCTCTAGACCAACATGAATTCTGGGCTTACCCATCTTTGTTCGTGATACTTGCTGGTTTAATTAACTCGAAAGGTCAGGGCTGTCAGGGCCGAAGAAGAGCTTCCATATCCCTGTGAAGACGACTTCGCGGCCAACGCGGTCCTCCGACCAACTCAGGGATCACCGGTATATTGCGCTTTGGAATAAGATTCACGGTGAAGATCGACTCTCCTTTCCTCGCAGTTGCATCCATCAGGATCACGAGATTTCGCAGCTGCTCTTCATGGTCCTCCATTCCAAAAGTGGCCATCACCCCGGTGTTGGTTGCTGCCTCCAAAGAGTAGTCATTGCGAACCGCGACCACAGACAGGGACCACTCCGTCTCCCCCAGGTTCTCTTTGGAAAGCCTCAACAGCGCGAGTGCTTTCTTAGCCTGGTGATGGCGAATCTCTTTCCCAATCGTGATGTCTCCCTCCTGGACCTGGCTAACAAGCACAACTGGCAAATTCATTGCCCTTTCCCGCCACCATGACTCGCATGGAAAACACACCCCATCCTTGTCCAGCAGGATGCCAGTCAGGGGATGCTTCCCAATAATCCCCAGAGGGCGACATTCCAACCATGCGACCGGTTCACGCTCCTCAATTGTTACCCGAAGAGTGCCGGGAAGACGACGACTGAGGCGAACATTTTCTACGCTGGGGCGACCCAGCAGGCGCTCCTCCATATCACGCAAATTAAGCGCAAATACGCTGGAGCCGGGAGTGATTCCCGAGACCTCAATGAAGTGGTCCGCATCTAACTCTCCATTAGTATCTAAATCCAGATGCCGTAGCACGAATTCTTCATTCTCGACAAAAAACTCACGCATCCCGAAACGAACTCCCCAGATCGCGCCACCGAGCAGCGCCCCGATCAGAAACAACTTCCCGGCAGACCTGAGATGGCGCAGGCAGAAAAAGCAGAAAATCCTTGGTGAGCGGACCTTCATGTAGAGGCGCCGCTCAATTCCATGGCGATTTACTCGAGAGGTCTTGTAGCGAGACATTTTAAGCGCGAAGAGATAACGACAACTCCCCAATTCTGCGACAGAGGGCGCCGAACTCATACCCAGGGGTAGCCGCAGCGGCTCCTTTCGGCAGAAGGCTACTGGCTGTCATTCCGGGGATCGTATTGGCTTCCAAAATATAAGGATTACTTAAGGAATCTAGCAGGACATCTACCCTCGAGTAAACCTCAATTCCAAGCGCTTGATGAGCCTCCATCGCAACCTCCTGCACTATCCTTGTGGTTTTTGCGTCCAAATCGGCTGGGCAGAAGTAATCCGTCGCCCCTTCGCTCCCCATCCACGGGTATTTGTTACTCATGTCGTAAAACCCGCTCCGAGGGACAATGTGGACGACCGGAAACGTCTCCCCTCCGACGATTCCAACTGTGAGCTCCTTTCCCTCCACGAATTGCTCAACCAGAACCTCTGAACCAAAGCTGGCTGCATCTTCCAAGGCCCTCCTCCGCTCATCTGGGTTTCGCACAATATGGACCCCCACACTGGAACCTTCTCGTGGTGGCTTCACCACATAGGGATAGGTCATTCTAGGAACTTCTAATCCACCGCGCACATCAATGACTTCGTAGTCAGGAGTCGGAATTCCTGATTTTTTGAAGCAGGCCTTGCTGGCGATCTTATCGAAGGCCAGGCGGCTACTTTCAGAGCCCGCTCCTGTGTAAGCAATACCGATGGACTCCAGATATTCCTGAAGAACTCCGTCCTCGCCGAATGTCCCATGAATCACGTTAAAGACCAGATCGGTTCCTTCAGGAAAAACAGGCTCAGTGTTCACCGCATCAACTCCGACCGCTCTCAGACCCTCTCCGCGTAACGCACTCAACACTGCCCGACCTGAGTTCAGCGAGACTTCTCTCTCCGAGCCCGGACCTCCCATCAACACTGCGATCAATATTGAATCATCCATGGACC
>MDTC01004965.1_pt1 | contig 17973 bp, 16 predicted proteins | sample 811181 | NCBI WGS metagenome assembly MDTC01 (sample SAMN05326644, study PRJNA326480) | marine metagenome | isolation source: seawater | place: Pacific Ocean: North | collected 2011
CAGATTAATGAGTTCTTATTGTATATTTAATCAATTTTCATATAAGGAATGCTAAAGTAGATAAAAATATAGCAAATAAAAAACCTTTACTATCAGATATCAAATTATTTGACCATGGACAACAATATTAAAAAGTAAAAGCATACTAGAAGAATGCAATTAAATTATTGAATAATATTTGCTGATTTTACAGTTTTTACAATAATACCAGCAATTTTATATGGATCTCCATTAGAGGCTGGTCTTCGATCTTCCAACCAACCTTTCCAACCATTTTCTACTGTAATAATTGGAATTCTAATGGATGCACCTCGATCAGAAATTCCGTAACTAAAATCGTGTATTGAGGCTGTTTCATGTAAACCTGTTAGTCTCTGACTATTATATGCACCATATACTGATATATGCTCTTTAACAACTGGTCTAAAAGACTCACACACTGATTCATATACTTTTTGAGAACCGCAAGTTCTCAAAAGTGTATTTGAAAAGTTAGCATGCATTCCTGATCCATTCCAATCTCCTTTGATGGGTTTAGGATGATATTCAATATAGTATCCATATTTCTCAGTCAATCTATCAAGAAGATATCGGGCAACCCAAAGCTCATCGCCTGCCAATTTAGCTCCCTTAGCAAATAACTGAAACTCCCATTGTCCAGAAGCTACTTCTTGATTAATTCCTTCAAAATTAATTCCAGCTTCTATACACAAATCTGCGTGTTCTTCAACAAATTCTCTACCATGAGTATTTCTTCCACCCACAGAACAATAATACATTCCCTGAGGTCCAGGGTATCCACCAACTGGAAAACCTAATGGTAATTGAGTTTCGGTATCCATAATAAAATATTCTTGTTCAAAACCAAACCAGAAATCATTATCGTCGTCATCTATTTGGGATCGACCATTAGTTGAATGAGGAGTTCCATCTGCATTGAGAACTTCAGTCATTACTAAAAAACCATTTATTCGTTCTGGATCTGGAAAAATTGCCACCGGTTTTAATAAGCAATCAGAGGAGCCTCCTTCGGCTTGTCTGGTAGAACTTCCGTCAAAAGACCAAATTGGACAATCTTCTATTTTTCCACTGAAGTTTTCAAGTACTTTAGTTTTACTTCTCATATTTTGTGTTGGTGAATAACCATCAAGCCATATGTACTCTAATTTTGATTTCATAAAATAAAACAGGATTTAAATTAAATATTCGCAAACGACAAAGAAAAACATTTTACAAAAAAAATTTCCGAATAATTCAAGAAAACTTTTCAACAAAAATTATAAAAAGTTAAAAAACAAAAACTAAAAACAAAAAATAAGAAATAAGTAAAATAGAACCTTTAAATCTCCCGATTTTATTTTCATAGCCAAACATCATAAGAGGAAAAAGAAAAAAACTCAACCCCAACATCCAAAAGAAATCAAAATTTAATAAGTTAAGATCATTGCATATAATTGGTTGTATAATTGATGTCACACCAAGTACAGCAAAAATATTAAAAATATTTGAGCCTATCAGATTTCCAATAGATAGACTTTTTTCACTTTTGAATGCAGCTACAATAGAGGCTGATAATTCAGGTACTGAGGTGCCAAATGCAATAACAGAGACAGATATAACTCGCTCTGTAAATCCAAAATAACTTGAGATAGCTACTGCACCATCTATCAATAACTGAGAACCAAAATATAAACATACAGAACCAGTAATTATATAAAATATAACTAGGAATAAAGAAATAATTTTTTGGTTTGAAACATTATTAGTTGAAAGTTTACTTCGAGATTTGGAAATCAAATAAGTTGTTAAAAGTACTAAAAGGGAGACTAAGATTATTCCTTCATAAAAGCTTATCGTTGATTGCGAATAAAGAAAGAATCCAAATAAAATATTGGCTAAAAGCATGATTGGAAGATCGAAATAATAAATTCTTTTATTCAAATACAACGGAAAAATACATGAAGTAGTTCCTAGAACTAAAGATACATTTGCGATGTTTGATCCGATTACATTTCCAATAACTATATCAGAATGACCAGATATTGCTGCATATATACTAACAATTAATTCAGGAGCAGAGGTAGCAAAAGATACTACTGTAAGACCAATAACAATCTTAGATATTCGAAACTTACGAGCCAAGGATACAGATCCTTGAACCAATAAATTACCTCCTATAATAAGAACAACAAAACCAAATAGTAACTTAAAAAATTCCACCTACTTAACGTTAATATTTTTAGTAAAATCTCTTTTAACAGAATTTGTTAAATCCTCAATTTCTTTAACTTTTTTATTCACTTCTTCGAATGATGGATTTTCTTTGGTGGTTGCATGAATTTCTTTCTTTATGTCATCTCCTGCATCTTTAACTTTACGAATAGTTTTTGCAATTGAACGAACAAGACTAGGAATCTTTTCTGGACCAAAAAGCAAAATTCCAACCAACGCAATTAATAAAAATTCTCCAGTTCCTAAAAAATTTAAAAATAATAAAAGATTTACCATTTTGTAAAAATAAAAAAAGTCCCGCAAATGCGGGACTTAAAAAAAAATTTATAAAATTTATTTCATTCTTCAATATTTTCTTTAAGGGTATCAACCATAATAGGTGTTGCAATGAATAATGAAGAATACGTTCCAACGACTACACCTATCATAAGAGCAAACATGAAACCTCTAATCACTTCACCACCAAATAAAAATATTACCAATAATACAAAAAAGGTAGTAAGAGAAGTATTTATTGTTCTGCTTAAAGTGCTATTTAATGCTGCATTTACAATTTCTTCTTGAGTACCTCTCTTTGCACCAAAATACTCTCTTATTCTATCAAAAACGACCACAGTGTCATTCAATGAGTAACCAATAACAGTTAGAATTGCAGCAATGAATGCTTGATCTATTTCAAGTGAAAATGGCATTCTACCATAGAAGATGGAAAATACTGACAAGACTATTAATACATCATGAAATACTGCAGCAACAGCTCCAATAGAGTAAGATATTTTGCGAAACCTCACCAAAATGTATAAGAAAATAACTAGCAAAGAGAAAATAACAGCTAAAACTGCAGATTGCTTGATATCATCTGCTATTGTTGGCCCAACTAATTGAGAACTCATTACTTCATATTTTTTGTCTAAAGTTTCTAAACCTTGATTTAACTTTGCAGAGACTAAATCATCAGAACCTTTTTCATCAATCATATATTTAGTGGTAATCTTTACTTGATTTGCATTTCCAAAAGTTTTTACTTCTGGAGCTGTTTCAAAGGGAGTTGACAAAGAGGACCGAACTTCCTGTGTAACTACATCCTGATCAAAACGAACTACAAAATTTCTACCACCCTTGAAGTCGACACCTTGATTTAAGCCTCTAGAAGCTAAAGAGCTGATACCTAAACAAATCAAAACAAAAGAAAATATGTATGCAGCCTTTCTTTTAGATAGAAAAGATATAGTTGAATTAGCAAACCAATTTTCAGTCATCTTTGAAGAAAAGTTGATTATTTTTTTTGATGCCATACGTGATTCGAATACCAAACGAGAGAGAAATATTGCCGCAAACAACGATGTTATAATACCAATAATTAAAGTGGTAGCAAAACCTTTAATAGGGCCTGAACCAAAAGTATACAAAATAATTCCTGTAAGAAGTGTAGTTACATTTGCATCTATAATTGCAGCATAAGCATTTTGATAACCGTCTTTTATCGCCAGGCTCATACCTTTACCCATTCGAAGTTCTTCGCGAATACGCTCATAAATGAGCACATTAGCATCTACGGCCATTCCAATAGTTAAAACAATTCCAGCAATACCAGGAAGAGAGAGAACTGCTCCCAAAGAAGCAAGAACTCCAAAAATAAATAATATATTAAGCACTAAGGCAATATCTGCTGCAAAACCTGCAGTTCGGTAGTAGAAAAACATGTAAAATAAAACAATCATCAAAGCAATTCCGAAAGATGTCATTCCAGAATCAATAGCTTCCTTACCTAAGGAGGGTCCCACAATCTCAGATTGAATAATCTTAGCAGGTGCAGGTAACTTTCCAGCTTTTAGAATGTTTGATAAATCTTCTGCTTCTTCTACGGTAAAGTTTCCAGATATACTTGAACTTCCGTTAGGGATAATGTCATTTACAGTCGGAAAAGAATACACGTAGTCATCTAGGACAATTGCTACTTGTCGATCAATATTATTTTCAGTAATTTTTTTCCACTTCTTAGCTCCTTCTGCATTCATTTTCATACTTACATTGACGGAACCAGTGGGATCAATTTGAGAATTAGCATCAACTATAACATCACCACCTAACTGGGGTTGATTGTCTCTATTAGATTTGATTGCAACTAGTTCCAAACCGACTTCTTCATTAGAAACTATCAAAGGCTTAGCAGACCATAAAAATTTAGTATTTTTAAGTTCTCCAAAGAAAAGTGAACGAACCTCTGGAAGATTTAAAATTCTGTTAACTCTCGCGGTGTCATCTTCAGATACTACTCCAACTCTTGCTCCAAAAGCGTATTGACTAAATTGGAGAAGATCAAGAAATGGATTTCCTGAATTTATATTCAACGAATCGACTAATAATGAATCGATTTCAAGATCGACTGATTGCTGTGATTCTAAAGATTCCTCCTCTGCGCGAACCAAAGCATCAACATTTAATAGAAAGTTTTGCATTGTTTGTACATTGGTAGTCTCCCAAAACTCCAATTGAGCTGTGCTTTGCAGTAGACGTTTTACTCGATCGTGATCTTTTACCCCCGGTAATTCAACTAAAATACGTCCCTCTTGTTCTAATTGCTGAATATTAGGTTGTACAACACCAAATTTATCAATACGAGCTCTAAGAACGGAAAAGGCTCGATCAATAGCGCCTTTTAATTCTGCTCTAACTACTTTTATTACTTCTAAATCTGGTGCATTAACCTGAAATTTACCTACCATATTTCTGTGACCAAAAATACGAGGAGAAGACAACAAAATATTAGTTCCATTTTTCTGATTTACTTCTTTAAAAGAACTGAGAAAATCGTCTATGTAATCTTTTTGAGAATCGCTTTGCTTTTTATTAGCGGTAAAAATAGCTTCATTGAATGTGGCATCAACAGAATTATTCGCTAGTATTTTAAGGATATCACCAACAGAGACCTCCAAGGTAACATTCATCCCACCTTTTAAATCAAGGCCTAAATTTAATTCTTGCTCTTTACACTCTTTAAATGTATAACCAAAATATATCACCTCTGAAGAAACAGAATCAAGATAGGATTGTTCCATTTGATAATCACCATTTGCATAAGTTTTTGCTGAGTTTTCAACACTTTTTACTTTCCAGGTAAATGCCAATTGGTAGATGCAAATTAATGCAAACGCTGCTGCTAATAACTTTGTAAATCCTTGGTTGCGCATATTTATTTATTTAAAGTAATTTATTTTTAAAGGTGGACAAATATAAACTTTCAATAAAATAAACACAATTAATTTGATGCTATTATAAAATAGTATTAGTACAATTCTTATATTTTTTACAAGAATAAAATTATTATCATTTTATATTTAAAATTTAATCCTTTTAAATTTAATTATAACCTAAATTTATTTTTATTGATATTCGATAAATTAGAAGTGTTTTGGATAATAATTAACTAAATTGCAAACTTAATTTAAGAAGGACTAAAAACTATGAAAAAGTTTCTAATTATTAACCTTGGGTGTTTATTAATTGGTCAAATAGGTTTTTCTCAAACTGATTTCTATCAGGCTCAAAATTTATCTGTCATCAAAGAAGGTCAAAACCTAATGAATCCTTGGGCCGGAGGTTTAAATGTCCCTCAAATATCACCCATCGATTTGAATGGTGATAATATATTAGACATAGTTATTTTCGATAAAAATGGCAACCAAATCAATTGCTATATTAATAATGGAACAGAGGGACTCATAGATTATCATTATGCTCCCGAATACAATATTAAATTTCCAGAATTAGAAGATTGGGTTTTATTGAGAGATTATAATTGTGACGATAAAATAGATATTTTCACCTCGAGTGGAGGAGGCATAAATGTATTTAAAAATATTATGAATGAAAATAATCTTAGCTTTCAGTTCGTCGAAACAATAAAAACAAATAGAGGAGGATTGGAGACAAACTTATATGTCAGTAGTGCTGACATACCACACATAGGAGATCTTGATTTCGATGGAGATCTTGATATTTTAACTTTCGGAATTGTTGGAAGTAATGTTGAGTGGCATAGGAATAATTCCATTGAAGTATTTGGTCATTGTGACAGCTTAAAGTTTATTCTTGATGACGACTGTTGGGGAAATTTTAGTGAGAATTTTTCTGACAACTCAGTTACTCTGGATAATTGCGATGCATTTAGACCATTTCAACAAATTATAAAAAATGATACACATACTGATTCAGAAAAAAAGAAGATAAAACATGCTGGATCTACTGTAACTGCAATTGACCTGACTGGAGACTCTTATTTTGATCTGCTTTTAGGAGACGTGACTTTCGATAATCTGGTAATGTTAACAAATAGTGCTCCTGCTGCTTCAGCATTAATGATAAATCAAGATGAACAATTTCCTGCTAGCTCCGAAAATGTTAATTTGCAAAAGTTCCCAGGTGCATATTATCTAGATATAAATAATGACAACATAAAAGATCTAATTGTAACCCCAAATGGTAATAATGTTTCCAAAAACTATAAAAATGTGTGGTATTATAAAAATGAATCTCTTTCTGAAGAAGTAAATTTAAATCTAATTAAAAAAGATGCCTTTTCTGATCAAATGATTGAGGTAGGTTCAGGAGCAAAACCTGTTTTCTTTGATTACAATAATGATGGCTTGATGGATTTAATCATTGGTAATTATGGATATTATATTGAGGGAGGCAATTTTAATTCTCAAATTGCACTTTATAAAAATATTGGTTCAGAAAGTGTACCGGAGTTTGAATGGATAACTGATGATTATCAGGGATTGGGATTACTCAACTTTGACAATAATATTAGCCCAACTTTTGGAGATATAGATGGAGATAATGACCTAGATATGCTAGTGGGAGATGCTAACGGGAAACTTCATCTTCTAAATAATATTCTTATTGATGATGAGTCCAATTTCTTTATAAATACTATAAATTACTTTGATATAGATGTAGGTTCCTTCGCCAGTCCTTTTTTGGTTGATTTAGATAGAGATAATGATTTAGATTTAATCATTGGATGTAGACAAGGACAAATTTATTATTACGAAAATCAAGGATCTTCCACTGAACCAAATTTTATTTTATCAAATGAAATGCTTGGAAATATAGATCTAATTGACCCAATATTTAACACAGCTTATACTACACCTGTTGTAATCGATGGTGAAAATGGCTATGAATTATATGTTGGTACTGAAAAAGGATCATTATATCATTATACTAATATTGACGAAAATTTAACAGGAGAATTTCAATTAGTGGATGATTCTTTGCTATTATACTCAAAAGGTATTCGAACAGCTCCAGCTTTATACGACCTAAATAATGATGGATTTGATGACATGCTATTGGGAATATACACCGGAGGAATCCATTTACTTTGGGGAGGAGAAGACCCATCATTGGATTTGTCAAAGAAAGCTCATAGCTCGATTAATATATTTCCAAATCCCAGTAATGGAATCATAAATATTAAACAAGCAGATTTAATCTCGGAAATTGAAATTTATTCTATTGATGGTAAGTTGTGTTTTACAGGACCATCAGAAAATATTATTGACGTATCTCATCTTAATTTAGGTATTTATTTTCTTGTTGGAAAGAATAAAAAAGGAGTAGTATTAAAAAGTAAAATTTATATAAATTGATATGAATGACACTGTCGTTTACTTTGATGGACAATGTATCATGTGTAATCAAACAATTAGATTCCTAATCGAAAGAGACACAAAAAATGTCTTCAAAATTGGATATACTAGTTCCTTAGAGTCAAAAAATCAAGATTCGATTATCCTCAAATATAATGGAATAACTTATAAATACTCAAGTGCAGTAATTAAATGCATTATCTTATTAGGCGGATTTTACAGAGTTGCATATCTCTTATACATCATACCAAGAAATTTAAGAGATTTACTTTACAAATTCATAGCTAAAAACAGATATAAGTGGTTTGGGAAACATCAAGTCTGCCCTGTTCTACCAAAAGAATGGAAAAAACGCATAAAACCTATTCTTGAAAAGGAAAAAAATGAGATTTAATCACCAAAATTTTTGACCCCTTTAAAGTCTAAAATAAATTCAAATCACTTAATAAATCATTTGTGGCCTTCACTCCCTTTGAAGATTCAATTAACAAATTTTTTTCTTCCGTATTCAACTCTATCTCAAGGATTTTTTCAATTCCATTAACGCCTAATATTACTGGTACACCTATAGTTAAGTCATGCAAATCATACTCACCTTCTAACATTGCGGAGCAAGGAAACATTTTTTTCTGATCACATGCTATAGATTGAACCAAAGCTGAAACAGCTGCACCCGGTGCGTACCAAGCCGAGGTACCCAACATTGCAGTTAAAGTAGCTCCCCCTACTTTGGTGTCAACAGCAACCTGATTTAATCTCTTATTAGACAAAAATTTAGATGCAAGAATACTATTTCTCGAGGCTAATCTGGTAAGAGGAACCATTCCTTTATCACTGTGACCTCCAATAACTATACCATTTACATCAGATGAAGGACAACCAAGTGCCTGACTTAATCGATATTTAAACCTGGCACTATCTAATGCTCCTCCCATTCCAATAATTCTATTTTTTGAGAGCCCCGTAACTTTGTGAGTCAAATATGTCATAGTATCCATTGGATTACTCACTATAATCAAAATCACATCGGGGGAATATTTTATTAAATTTTCAGAAACAGATTTTACTATACTAGCATTAATACCAATCAATTCCTCCCTTGTCATTCCTGGTTTTCTTGGAATTCCACTGGTTATTACTGCTATGTTGCTACCAGCTGTTTTGGAATAATCATTTGTACAACCAATAATTTTAGTGTCAAAACTATTTAGTGAAGCAGTTTGCATCAAATCCATTGCTTTTCCCTCGGCATAATTATCTTTGATATCAAGAAGAACTACTTCGGAAGCAAAATCTTTGATTGCTATATACTCAGCACAACTAGCTCCAACTGCTCCTGCACCAACAATACTTATTTTCATTATCTAAAAATTTAATAATTTATATGTTTTACATATTTAAAGCGAATTTAAGACTTATTCCTAGTTAAGAAAAAAAATATAAAATTATATTTGAATAATATTACGCTTAAAGTAAATGATGGCATTATATTTGAAAATATGATTAAATTATCAATTAATTCAATAATGAATAAATACTTCTTACTCACCTTTTTATTAATCTCATTTAACTCATCATTGTATAGTCAATGTATTGTAGCAGAGATTACTAATGTGAATCAAGAGCAAGTTGAAGAAGGAAATACCACTTTTTTTAATTTGTGTCCTGGAGAAACACTAACAATGCAAGCAATAGCATCTAATGAAGATGGACCAATTGACAATCCAACTTACAGTTGGTATATTGATGAGACGTATTATAGTGACCTTCAAACTTTCACACAAACATTTGTTACGCCAGGAGGGTATATCGTGAAACTAATGATAGAGGACTATGAAGGATGCGAAATGGAAGAATCACTTGACTTTTATGTTCGTGTATCTACAGTTCCTTCAATTGATTTGTCAGTTAATCCATCTATAGTATGTCCTGGAGTTACCTCAACTGTTGGTGCTGCAACATCATCAGATGTCTCTTTTTCTGGAGAAATAAATACAGGTTCATGGGAGTCCGTAAACTGTTTAGATGAATTTTCAGAAGCCACATATCTCCCAGATGGAAGTGGTGCATCTTATTCTACAGATATTTACCTTGGCTGTTTTGGAGATGGTCAAACTCTCACAGACGTAAATGATATTATTAGTGTGGATATCAATATGGAACATTCTTACTCTGGTGATTTAGATATTTATTTAACATCACCCAATGGAGTTCAAGTAACTCTTTTTCAACAAGCAGGAGGTTCTACCTGGTTTGGAGAAGCAACAGATGGAGATTTAACAGAAACAAACCCTGGACTTGGTTACGATTACGGATGGTCAATGAATCCTGATTATAATGGTACTATGGTAGATGGAGTAGCTAACAATACAATTCCAGATCCAGCTGGAGGATTTTCAAATATACTTGCTCCAACAACATATTTACCAGTTGGAGATTTCTCTGACTTTCTGGGATCTCCTATAAATGGAACTTGGACAATAACTGTAACTGATAATATATTTTCTGACAATGGCTGGATATTTTCTTGGGGAATCCAAATAAATCAGAATATCGTTCCTTCATCTTGGAGTTTTGAAAATTCTATCATTGACGAATATTTTATTAATAGTCCCACAGTAATTTCTAATTCTGGAACTTCTATTTCAGTTGAACCTAATGTCGGGTCAAATACATATTATTATGAAGTAGTTGATAATTTTGGATGTACATTCTCGGAACCGATAGTGATAACAGGTACTAGCTATATTAATGTTAGTGAAAATATTTCTAACGAATATTGTGGTGCAGATGATGGAGAAGTCAGCCTTAATATTTCCGAAGGAACTCCTCCATACTCTGTCCTGTGGGGAAATGGAACACAAAGTTTATCACTTAGTAATCTTTCTGAAGGAACATATACTTATACTATTGAAGACGATTTAGGCTGTGAACAGACAAACAATATTATTATTCAAAATAGTGAATTGGGTCTTCTTTTTGACCTAGTTGTAATATCTGACAGGTGTAATCAGGGTATAGGTTCAATTGAAATTCTTCCATTAAATGGATCTTCACCATATTCATTCTCATATAATGGAGTGACATCGAATACAAATTTAATTGCGAATTTGAGCCAAGATGAATATTATATTGAGATATCTGATGATTTCGGATGCGATGGATCAAAAACCATAAATCTAGAAAATATTTTAGGCCCAACAGCAAATTTTAATCAAAGCCATGACACAGTTACTTATGTAGATGGTTTAGTTGAATTTATTAGTCTTTCAAGTGCCTCTGTTGGAGCTAATCTAGAAAATTTCCAATGGACTTTTGGAAATGGACTGGGAGACGAGGGTTTACAAACAGAATTTAACTTTGTTCAGATAGGTAATTTTCCTGTCGCTTTAACTGTAACAGACGATGGAGGTTGCTCTGATACGTATTTATCTCCAGTTGTAGTTGTAGAAGATTATTGGGCATGGGCTCCATCAGCCTTTACTCCAAATGGAGATGGAATCAACGATATTTTCTCAATAAAATTTGATAAGATTATTGAATCTACTCTTAAAGTATTTATATATGACCGATGGGGTAAGCTAGTATATCAATCAAATGGAAATGACTCCGGATGGGACGGAATTAGACAAGATAATGGGATTAAAGCCGATGTATCTTCTTATAAATATTATGCAAGTTTTAACACCTACCGAAATAAACTACAAGAAAAAACAGGAGTAATATTACTATTAAATTGATTTTTTTCTAAGTCAAAAAAAAAGTCCAGAATACATTTCGATTTTCTTAGAGAAATCATTTAAAAAATTGACAATAAAATTAAGTTTATTCAATTGTAATTATGGATAAAATTTACAAGAATATTATAAAAATGTTGGAAATAGGTGTTAAAATTTGTGAGAGATTAAAAATTTATAAAGTTTAATACAGTAGAATTTTAAATATACATTTTATACATCAATATTTGCATACTTTGCATTTCTCTCAATAAAGTCTCTTCTTGGAGGAACGTCATCTCCCATAAGCATTGAAAAAACTCGATCTGCTTCAGCTGCGCTCTCAATAGTTACCTGTCTTAATGTTCTATTATCAGGCTGCATTGTTGTATCCCATAATTGAGAGGCATTCATTTCCCCTAACCCCTTGTAACGTTGAATTCCAACAGATGTCTCTTTACCATTACTCATTTCTGCTATGTATCTATCTCTCTGGTCGTCATTCCAACAATAGCGATAATCTTTTCCTTTTTTAAGGAGATACAATGGGGGAGTAGCAATATAAATGTATCCATTTTCGACCAAATCTTTCATATACCTAAAAAAGAAAGTCAAAATTAAAGTAGAAATATGAGAACCATCAACATCGGCATCACACATAATAACTACTTTATGATAACGTAATTTTGAAATATTTAAGGCTTTACTATCCTCCTCAGTACCAACAGAAACTCCTAAAGCAGTGAATATATTCTTGATTTCTTCATTTTCAAAGACTTTATACTGCATAGCCTTTTCTACATTTAGAATTTTACCTCTTAGGGGTAAAATAGCTTGAAATGCTCTATCTCTTCCTTGTTTTGCAGTTCCACCGGCAGAATCACCCTCGACAAGAAATATTTCACATTTTTCAGGATCTTTTTCAGAACAATCAGAAAGCTTACCTGGAAGTCCAGTAGAAGACATCACAGTCTTTCTCTGAACCATTTCACGAGCCTTTTTGGCAGCTTGTCTGGCTTTAGCTGCCAAAATGACTTTCAATATTATTTGTTTAGCATCTTTTGGATTTTCTTCTAAGTAATTATTTAACATCTCCCCAACTAATTGGTCTACAGCTCCTGAAACTTCAGAATTACCTAGTTTAGTTTTAGTTTGTCCCTCAAACTGTGGTTCCATTACTTTTACAGATATCACAGCAGTCAAACCTTCACGGAAATCGTCTCCAGCAACAGTTACCTTTTCTCGCTCTAACATTCCTGATTTTTCAGCATATGACTTTAACGTTCGAGTCAATGCACGACGAAACCCTGACAAGTGAGTTCCACCTTCATGTGTATTAATATTGTTAACATAAGAATGTAAGTTTTCTGTGTAAGTAGTATTATAGCTCATGGCAACTTCAACAGGGACCTGATTCTTTTCACCTTCCATGTACATTACATTTGATATAAGACTATCTCGAGTAGCATCTAAATATTGAACAAACTCACTTAACCCTCCCTCAGAAATAAAAGTAGCAGATACATCATTTCCATCTTCATCTTTTTCACGTTTATCAGTAATAGAAAGTGTAATACCTTTATTTAAAAAAGATAATTCACGCATTCGGGTGGATAAAATTTCGTACACATATTCAGTAGTATTAAATATCGTATCATCTGGCTTAAAAGTAACAATAGTACCTCTAATTTCTGTCTTACCAACTTCTAAAACTTCTGTTTGAGGAATTCCCTTTGAATATTCTTGAGTGAAAATTTTACCGTCTCTGTGAACTTCAGCCTTGAGAAAAACAGATAGTGCATTAACACAAGACACACCTACACCGTGAAGACCTCCAGATACCTTGTAAGAGTCTTTATCGAATTTTCCACCAGCATGTAATACAGTCATAACTACCTCAAGAGCAGACTTTCCTTCTTTTGGGTGAATTGCTGTAGGAATTCCTCTTCCATCATCTTTAACAGTGATAGAATTATCAGTATTGATAATAATATCAATTCTAGTACAATGACCCGCCAGTGCTTCATCAATAGAATTATCTACTACCTCATACACAAGATGATGCAAACCTTTTTGACCTACGTCTCCAATGTACATAGCTGGACGCTTTCTAACAGCTTCTAATCCTTCCAGCACTTGAATACTTCCCGCTGAATAATCTTGACCTTTAACCTCTTTACTCATATCATATTAATTTGTTATTAGTCATTATGACTAATAACAAATATAATAAATTCGATTAGTAACAACTCCATTAAACATTCATAAAACAGTCAATCTTATCAACATTTTTTGGACTAATTAACAATATCAAAGACAGGTAAAAATAAAAAAAGCCTCTACATGAGGCCTTTGAAAGAATAGTAAAAGAATTTATTCAGGAACTACCTCAAATTCTATATCGACAATAACATCTCTGTGAAGCCGAATAGAAGCGGTATATTTACCTAGGGCTTTGACTGTTCCACCAATTATTGTGATAAATTTCTTTTCAATAGTCTGACCAGATTTTTCGAGAGATTTAGCAATGTCAATGGATGTTATGGATCCAAATAATTTGTGTCCGCCTTCGGATACTTTAGCAGAAAGCTTCAGCTCTAAAGTTTTTAAAATTTTTGAGAGGGCATTGGCTTCAGAGACTAATTTCTGGTCTTTAAAAGCTCTTTGCTTTAAATTTTCTGCTAACACTTTTTTTGCAGAATCTGTGGCTAATAAACCATATCCTTTAGGAATTAGAAAGTTTCTCCCATAGCCATTTTTGACATTAACAATATCGTCTTTAAAACCTAGATTAGCCACATCATGTGATAAAATAATTTCCATAATACTTAGTTTTTACTTCATTAAATCAGTTACATAAGGTAAAACTGCAATATGACGTGCTCTTTTTACGGCTTGAGATACCTTTCTTTGAAATTTCAGAGAAGTACCTGTAATACGACGAGGCAATATTTTACCTTGCTCATTTAAAAATTTGGATAAAAAGTCACCATCTTTATAGTCAATATACTTTATACCTAACTTTTTAAAACGACAATATTTTTTCTTCTGACCAGTGTCGATAGATAGTGGGGTAAGGAATCTAATATCTGAATTACTTGCCATTAATTAGTCTTTTTAGAATTAGTATTTAATCTGTCTCTTCTCTGACTTGCATAAGCTAGAGCATGATTATCCAGAGCAACGGTTAAAAAACGCATCACACGCTCGTCTCTTTTCAGAAGTACTTCTAGACTGACCATTAAATCAGAATCACAATTATATTCTAATAAAAAATAGAATCCGCTTTTCTTTTTCTGGATTGGATAAGCTAGCTTTTTTAATCCCCAGCTTTCCTCAGCTACAATTTTCGCTCCATCTGACTTTAAATGGGCTACAAACTTGCCTACTGCTTCCTTTGTCTGATCGTCAGACAAAACGGGATTTAAAATGAAAACAGTCTCGTAGTTTTTTAACATGTTGAATAATTTATGTTTTTTCTAAAATGGAATGCAAAAATAAGCAAATTACTTGAATTTTGAAAATCTTATTTGATTTAAACAAAACATCTATTATAAGATTAGAGTTGAAAATTCAAAAGTGACATTATTTATGGTGGTATGGCTCGTTTTTTAATATAGTCATAGAGCGATAAATCTGTTCTACTACAAATAGTCGAAGCATCTGATGTGAAAAAGTCATCTTTGAAAAAGAAATTTTTTCCTTATAAACTGCAGTCAGAGATTCATCAAAACCATATGCACCCCCCAACACAATAACAAGCCTTTTAATACCTGAATTCATTTTTTTTTGAAGGAATTTTGAAAAATTTATAGAATCAAACTGTTCACCATTCTCGTCCAACAAAATCAACCGATCACCATGTTTTATATTCTCTAATATTAATTTAGCCTCAAGTTTTTTTTGTTTTAAATTACAAGAAAAATTTTTATTTTTTATATCAGGTATTTCTGATATTTCAAAACCGATATAATATTTTAAACGCTTAACATACTTAGCAATACCATCTAATAAATACTCATCTGATGTCTTTCCAATAACTAAAAGTAAAATCTTCATTATTATTTAAAAAGTTGTTTATTTTTGTGATAATTGACAAAAATAAAAAGAATATATGATTACAAAAGAAGATATTTTGCCTTTTATAAATTCAGCCCTTACAGAGGATGTTGGTGATGGAGATCATAGTTCTTTAGCGTGCATCTCAGTAGATAATATCGGTAGAGTTCAATTAATAGTGAAAGACCATGGAATAATTGCCGGAATTCAGATGGCAATATGGATTTTTGAATCAATCAACCCAAAAATAAAACTTTCAATCTTCAAGACCGATGGAGATTATGTTTGCCACGGCGATATTGTCTTACAAGCTGAAGGAAGCTCTCATTCTCTTCTAATTGCAGAACGTCTAATATTAAATTGCATGCAAAGGATGAGTGCCATTGCGACTAAAACCTCTAAATACGTTAATTTAATTGAAAATACGAAAGCAAAAATTCTCGATACTCGTAAAACTACTCCAGGAATTCGTATGCTAGAGAAGTGGGCGGTTGTTATTGGAGGTGGAGAAAATCATCGCTTTGGCTTATATGACATGATTATGCTAAAAGACAATCACATTGATTTTGCAGGAGGCATTCCAAATGCTTTAAAAAAAGCAAAAGAGTATTTGAAAAAAAATCGATTCACATTACCAATTGTTGTTGAAACTAGAAATTTAGTTGAGGTGAAACAAGTCATTGCCATAAATGGAGTAGAAAGAATTATGTTAGACAATTTTAGTGTTGATGAAACTTCTATGGCAGTCAAACTTATTAATAAAAAAATTAAAACTGAAACTTCAGGAGGAATTACCGAGAAAAATATCTGTTCTTACGCACATTGTGGTGTTGACTATATTTCTGTGGGTGCAATAACTCATTCTGTAATCAATATGGATCTTAGCTTAAAAGCAATTTAATTAAAAACAATCAATTGAAATTCAAAAATCCATTTAAAAAAATTATAGTTCCCGGTTTTGAGGGCCTCAATTTAAATGAAGTTTCATTATTTTTTTATCGCGGCATTACAAAAGGAGCAATTACTACTAGAGCTTCTTCTTTAGCTTTCAACTTTTTTTTAGCTTTTTTCCCCAGTATCATTGTTCTTTTCACTATAATTCCATTTGTTCCTGTAAATGGATTCCAAGAACAGTTATTTATGCTTATCATGGAAGTACTTCCCCACTCAACATTTGGAGCAACAAAAGTCATTGTAGACGACATAATTAACAATCAACGTGGTGGCTTGCTTTCATTTACATTTGTTCTAGCACTATACTTTTGTACTAACGGAGTAAATGCAATGATTACTGGATTTAATAGCACCTTCCACTATAAGGATAATCGGTCTTGGATACAATTAAAACTTTTATCATTTTCACTAACAGGAATACTGGCTATTTTCTTAATTTTAACCATTGCCTTTCAAATTGCATCAGAAAGTTTTTTAAGTTATTTAGTGATAGAAGGATTAATAGGTCAAGGCCTAGCTAATTTAATTTTTTCATCTAAACCGTTTATTTTAGTTATTGGACTCTTTTTTAGTATCAGTTGCATATATTATTTCGCACCTGCTAATAAAAGCCGTTGGAAATTCATGTCACCAGGATCTATCTTGTGTACCATACTAAATGTGGTTACCTCAATGGCCTTTAGCTATTATGTAAATAATTTTTCTCAATACAATCAACTTTATGGATCTATTGGCACATTATTAATTATTTTACTTTGGATGTACTTTAACTCAATTATTTTGCTGATTGGGTTTGAATTGAATGCAAGTATAATAAGTGCGAAAAAAGTCAAACGTCAAAATTATCTTCAAAATAAAAAATGAAATCTATTTTCTGTATTTTTATTTTTTTAACGGCGACTCCAAATAAATTGCTATCCCAGCAAAAGCCAATTAGATATAATCCACTAGAAAAACCAAATACTTACAGAAATTTTGATAACCCCAATTATTGGGGTAATAAAAAACCTAAATCAGATTATTGGCAACAAGATGTATATTATCAAATAAAAGCCAATATAAACGAAGAAAATGATAGGATTGAAGGGACTGAGACACTAACCTACTGGAATAATTCTCCTGATAATCTAAGTATTGTGTACTTTCATTTGTGTCAGAACAAGTTTCAATCGGAAAGTAATTATTATGATTTGAATAGTCTAAAAAAAAAAATCACACAAGACCAAAATGAAAATAAAGGGAATAAGAAAAAAAAAAATAATAATCAATGAAATAAAATCTGAAGGGAGAAGTATTTTACTTGAGTCCGATAATACAATTTTGAAAGTACATTTAAATAAACCTATAAATTCTGG
>MDTC01169147.1_pt1 | contig 17973 bp, 14 predicted proteins | sample 811181 | NCBI WGS metagenome assembly MDTC01 (sample SAMN05326644, study PRJNA326480) | marine metagenome | isolation source: seawater | place: Pacific Ocean: North | collected 2011
ACGCAGCTATTTACGGCCGACGGTTGAGGTGTTTTCTGCAGCACATGAGTGAGGATGACCCTGATTTCAAGATCAACCGAGGGCTTTTTCAACTTTTCCGGGCCCTAAATGATTTCAACCGATCGGCTGAGTCGGACAAATCAACGAAGCGAATCCTGATTAGATTTTTTAGTCAGGTAGAGCGGGCATGCTTATTATTCTCGGTCTCGAGCGCTGACCTTAAATGCTGGACGGAGAGGGCCTGCGATAAGCTCTCAGTAGAGATCATCGGTGAATCTTTTCAATCGCTTTATCGGCACCAGCGTGACCGTGTGACCGCATTTTCTGAGTTTCTTGAACCTTTCGGCGACATGAGGGCCCAAACCAAAAAATATCTCACGGAACCTGATACCTTCAATGAAGACCCTTTCAGGCGTGTTTTAGACAACCTAGATCATGCGGGGGTGCTTCTTAGTCGGTCTGACATAGCATTTGCTGAGGGATGTCTCGAGCTTCTTGAGTCTGAACACCTGCCCCTGGCACGGGGCGTCATATCCGACATGAGACGTCTCAATGCTGCATTGTAGAAACTGCAGCCAGCTTGAGGCCTGTGGCGGGTTTCATGTTTACGTCATCGAGCTGAGTCCGGCCGTGTTGGAGGACGAAAAATTCCACCCAGACAGGGCAGGGCTAAGCAGCGCTCCCAGGTGTTTCTACGTGGGCCAGACAAAGCACCCCCCCGCCTGCAGGTACAAGCAGCACCGCCGTAAGCGATCGGGGAAACATTTTGTCTGCGAGTGCTTCGGCGCTGCGGAGAAGGTTGAGATCACGGGGTATAACCGAGGCAACCGGTACGTTAGGGATTACGGCTTGAAGGGGGGGCTTCGGCCTGAGTTTTATTTAGAGATGAACCCGCTCCAGTCAAGAGCGGAATCCGAGACGCTGGAGCGGAGTTTAGCGACGAAGCTAATTCGGGAGGGTTTCGCGGTTCATTGGAATTAATGAAACTGGATAGCCGAACAGCTTCGTAGTGGGGTTATAGGACATAATAGCTGAGCGATTGTAATTACAAGTAAAATACTAGGAAATCGATGAATGACCTGGCAAAAAGGACAATCAGGAAACCCCAACGGCAGACCGAAGGGCGCACGTAATCGTCTAAGTGAGTCGGTCCTCACCGAACTTATCACGCATTGGGAAGAGCATGGCCGTGATGCGATTGACCGTGCCTGCAAAGAGAATCCTGGAGCTTACATGCGCGCTGTCCTATCTCTTGTTCCGAAAGATTTCGCTTTGAGCACAGAAAAGGATGAAACACCTCAGCGTATTACGATAGAGTTTGTGAAGTAAAAAAATTAGGGTGGATTGTTTGGCATGCGTTTTGAGCACAGGTCCGGTTTATTTTGAGTACTAGAGGGTTAGTTTCGGGTGGGATAACGCTCCTAGCTGTTGGGGCACTCCTAATTAGCAAACTCCTTCCTGACGATTCTTCTCAGGCCCTTCAAGAACGTCTGCTTTCTGAAAAAAAGACGTCGGTTCCTGTCTCATTAGAGCAGAAGGTCGAGCGGGCCCAGTTTAATGCTCGAATTCGACAGCTTCCCGCAGCTGGAGCTAACTCTGCAATCTCCTCTGAAGAAATGGTTAACGAATTAGAGCAAGCCGCTGCTTCTATCAAAACTAATCGAAAAAAAGAAAACAAGTCTGATACAGAAAGCGTGAAAAACGAGCTCAAGTCACTCCGATCGATGAGCGAGGATGGAGAGAGCTTGTCTATCCAGAGAGACCACTCAGGAAACATCATGGCGATCTCAACTCGAATCCCTATTCCAAATGATTTGACTGCGGAAAAAGCAATTGATCGCCTTATCAGCGAGCACCCAAGCCTGTTTGGTATAAACATGCATGAGACAATTAGTGTCGAGCGTCGGAGCCAGAGTGCCGAAAATGATGTCCAAAGCTTTGTCGTAAAAAAACAATTTAAGGGGCTGCCAGTTTGGGGAGATTCCGTAAAAATCACGGGCGATCGTAACGCAATATCCGGCATCGCAGGAAGGCTCTCTCAGATCCCTGAAGGGTTTGATATTTCAGGAAGAATGACACCAGATCAATTCGAGGCTGCAGTCAGAGCAGACTCCAAAAAGCCCGTATTTGCTGTCGAGAGAGATACCCTCGAAGAGGGAATATACTTTCTTAATAATTTGCCGGGCCACGCTTACCGGGGCAGAGTCAGTTTTGGTTTTTTACAGGAGGAGCTGGTCTACGTCTCCCCAAAAACTGGGAGGATCATTTCAGCAGAGAGCCTGGTCTATCAGGCGTCGGCTCGAAGTCAGGGTACTGACCTGAAGGGTGAGACCGTCAGTTTTTTTTCTGACGACGATGGTATCTATTTCAACATGATTGATCGGCGGACTTTGGAGGGCATAGCTGATGGCAATTCAGTTTCTCAGTATGTCCGACAAGACTTTTATCCTCCTGAGCGCTCTTTGGCTTCTCAGTCAGGTTGGGATTCTGCTGCGGTGAGTGCTCTAGCCAACGCAGAGAAATCACTAAGATATTTTAAAGAGACTCACAACCGCTCGAGTTTTAACAATCAAGGGTTGGAGGCTAGAAGCGTCGTCAACATGTATGGCGACTTCGTGTTCTCCAACGGAGACAGGATGCCTGTCGGACCTAATGCTCTTTGGATGGCCAACACAATGTGGTACGGAAATGGTGGAGGTTTAGTAAGGAACTTTGCTGGCGCGCTTGACATCGCAGGTCATGAACTCACGCACGGCGTTATAGAGAATTCCTCGAAACTGGCATACAAAAATCAGTCTGGAGCTCTTAATGAATCCTTTGCAGATATTTTTGGGACCATGATAGAGCGAAAAAACTGGACCATTGGTGAAGATCTTGACCCGCCCGCGGAATATGTTGATTTATTCTTGAGAAGCATGATCGCTCCTGAAATTTATGGGAACCCCGGGCACATGCGGGATTTCCGGCGCATGCCGGTAGAGCAGGATAACGGGGGAGTTCATATCAACAGCAGTATCCCAAATCGCGCGTTTTACCTTCTTGCAGAGGGTCTCACCGCAGAGGTTAAGGGTCAGAGCGTTGGTATCGAAAAAGCCGAGAAATTGGCTTACGAGACTATGGTTGCTCTCTCAGAAAATGACACCTTTATCTACGCAGCGATCAAAATGATACAGGTAGCAGAAGCCCGTTATGGTCGCGCTAGCAGTGAGGTTGCTTCGGTAAAAGCAGCCTGGACGGAGGTGGGTGTGTACAGAGAAGGCACAAACTCGGATACGGATGACCAAGTAGTCGAGCCGGCACCAGTGAATCTGGCTACAGGAGACGACGTACTGTTCTTTCTTCGTCCCAGAGACGGAAATCTTGAAGCATCTTCCCTTTATACTGAGGAATACGATGTCTATGGCATCACTGTTGAGGCTGACGGCCAAGCGATTGAGGGGACCCTTGTGGGGCCATTAAACGATAACCCTGCCAGCGGCACAGTCCCCTTCCTCTACACTGAATCGACTCAACTTACTGTGTTATTTTATCGCGGAACTGATGGGGTTATTTATTTTAATGATTTGAGTGGGGCGTCGGCAGATCAACCCTTCGCTGTCGACTTCGTAGTCAGCCAGTTGGCGGTATCTCCCGACGGATCAAAGCTGGCAGTTGTCCCCGCCGATAGCAACCTGATCTTGGTATATGACTTTGAGTTAGATGAGGCCAAAAGGTTCGTGGTCAGCGGCCCCGACTATTCTTCTAGCACGTCACTTTCAACCGTTGATTTAGTTGACGCGATTGACTTTGATAATGCCTCTAACCGTATTGTTTTTGATTACCGTTCCTGCGACCGGTTTGGGTTGGAAGAGGGAAGCGATTGCGTTGAGGTTTGGAATATTGGAATCTTGGATTTGACCGTTGGTTTCGAGTACCCGTTCCCCAATCTTCCCGGTGATATCTCCCTTGGCTTTCCAAAATTTTCTAATATTGGGCGTAACGCTATTGTCTTCGATCTGTTTGATTACGCCGACTGGGAGGTCTCTGGTGAGGTAGATTCCGTGGTATTCACGTGGGATTTTATCAACAAAACTTCCAATGTAGTCACCAGGACAACGGACGATTTATCGTCCTCCTTCCCGGGAGCGCCCAGTTTTGTGGGGGACGATCAGGCTATCTCCTACAACGGAAATTTCGATCCGGACTTCACAACTATTGTTAGGGCAAAATTAAACACGAGTTTTAACTACGATAGCTCGTCTGATGATGGACTAATGTTTTTTATTCCTTACGAGGGTGCATGGGCGAACCCCCATCGGCTTGCGTTTCAGAGCATTACAGCCGAGCTGAGCGTTTGGCCAAGGAGTTCTTTTTATTTCGGGCGGTTTGAAAAGGGTCCGGAGAAACAGGCTGAGATAACCCTCAAAAATACTGGTAATCGCAAGATTGAGATCACGGGCACTGAAATTTCACCATCCTTAACCACCAACATTACAAATCTCACTCTTCTTGCCGGAGAGGAGCAGTCTTTTAAAGTCTATTTTGATTCGAGCAATGCACCCGTTGGCAACTATAGCGGACAGATAAGGGTGAATCACGACGCCGACAACCCAAGTATTGTGATTGGCTTTAGCGCTGACTTGTTAGACAAAGCCGATAGCGGCGGCGACTTAAGTGATACTCCTGATGACTCAAGTGATCCCGTTGATGATCCAGGCGGACCAGCGGACGACTCGAGCGATCCAGTTGATGATTCAAGCGATAGCACCAGTGACCGAGATGGTGACGGAGTATTGGATGCACAAGACAACTGTCCGTTAATTTGGAATAGGGATCAGGTAGATACCGACGGTGACGGAATCGGAGACAGCTGCGACAGAATTGACAACAGCGACCCTGCGGTTGGCGAGATAGCTAATAGCTACACGACAACGGTTGGCACCGATTTATCCGCAACCACCGCAAGTATGGAGTTTGGCTTTGTCGGGGCAGAGATCAACTCAGCTATGGACAGTTCTTTTCTCTCGATTGATTCATTGGCGAATACAACCATTGCGCTTGTTGAAGGGGGATTTAAAGGGGATACCTTCGGGGTGTTCCGTGTCACGGTTACGAGCGGGCAGGTAGATGCGTCAAGCCTTCTGACTCTAGCAATACCGGATCTGCTCTCAACTACAACCGAAGAAATCACCATCAATTACAGCCTAACGGGAGCGAATGTCACTAGAGTTAATAAGTCGCAGGTAATCCGAGGACCCGGCTCCGTGGATAATGATCCGGACGGGGATGGGATAAGAGAGTCGGAGGACAATTGCCCGTTTGTGGCCAACCAGCCCCAAAATGACCTCGACTCGGATGGCGCAGGGGACGCTTGTGACAGCGATGATGATAATGATGGTGTTGCAGATATTGAGGACACTTGCCCACTTCTTTCTGATGAGGAACAAACTGATTCTGATTTTGATGGGCTGGGCAACCCCTGTGATCCAGATGATGATAACGATGGGGTGATCGACGATGAGGATTTATTCCCTCTGGACCCGACAAGGTCGACAGAGCCTTTAAAAGGAATTCAGTACTTGCAGACTACTTCTGACAGCGCAAACGTGACTACGTTACACGTTATAAATACCTCAGAAGAGCGACAAGTTTTTAGCGGGCTTCTAAGAAACGGCGCGGGGCAGGAAGTAGGAAAAGGGGAGCAAGAGCTTGGCTCGGCAGTGGCTTCGAATGGCAGATTGGTCCTGACGTCAGCAGATCTGGAATCTATTTTTGATATCGATCCCTGGAAGGGACCTGCCATGCTTAGAATTGAAGGCAAAGGACCCTTTGAATTGATGTCTCGCCTCGAGAGTCCCAGCGGCTTAGTGAGTAATACCAATTGTGTTCGTGAAGATCGGGTTCTCAATATAGAAGGTTTCGATTCGAGTAATATGAGCTATATCAGATTCATAAACACAAAAAATGAGAGCACAGGTGAGATCAAAGGAACGCTTTACGGCTTTGATGGTCGACCCGTGGGGACGAGAAATATTTTGTTGGTGTCCGACTTGGCTCCTTACGAGCAAGTGTGGATAAGCCGCGACAGTCTGTCCCAAAAAATAGGTGCAGAGTGGAACGGCGAGGGCATGCTGGAGGTAACTTCGGTTGATGGATTAAAGTTACTAAATCTTAATTTCATTACCGACGAATCGACTTTCTTTAACTTTTCTTGCTTTGAAAATGGGAATGAGGGAACAGCGCGAATTTATCTTCAGACAACGTCAACCAGCGCGAACGTTTCCTCAACTCATATCGTAAACACCTCAGATTTGGCCACCAGGTTCATAGGCACGCTCTACGGGAGTGACGGTTCCCAAGTTGGTGATGCAGGGGTGCCACTGCACTCGGGGATTGTTCCGAAAAAGGGGCGAATCGTAATCAGCTCTGAGGATATTGAGGAAGCTTTTGAGATTCCGCCTTGGACTGGGCCTGCAGTACTTGAAATTAATAGCGGTGAGCCGTTTGAACTCATGACTAAGCTGAAAAGCCCAAGCGGATTGATCAGTAATACGAACTGTGTCAGAGAGAACCAGATCCATAATATTGGCGGCTTTGATCAAACAGACGTGACTTATGTCCGGTTCATTAACACAGGGGATACCGCCATCACGAACATAAAAGGATCACTCTACGATAGCTCAGGCAATGTAATCGGCTCAACTAACCCGATACTGATTGATGAGTTGCCAGCAAAAGCACATGTTTGGAAGAATAGAAACCAGTTGTCTGATCTCGCGGGTGATACCTGGAACGGGACAGCGAGTCTGAAGATAGACAACGCTGACGATAATCTGAGGCTGCTAAACCTCAACTTCATCAACAATGAGACTTTCTTTAACTTCTCTTGTTACGAGAGTGGGCAGTAAAAACAGAGTAATCGTTCGTCCAGTTCCCTAATACTAGAAAGCTAGGAGTCCCAGATTGAAAAAGGGGGGTAGGGGGGTCTTTTTATCAGCGCTTGCTGGAAATAAATATGGTTGGCCCTGCGAGCAACGTATGGTGCGCACGGCAGCTGTTTGCCCGCGGAATAAACTAAAGGAGACAAGAAGTGAAAGAGTTTCAGATTGATGTAACAACCTCGGACGGTCAGATGGACTGTTTTGTGTGTCACCCTGACGACGGTCCTCATCCTGCGGTCATTGTGTATATGGATGTTCCAGGAATTCGAGAAGAGCTGCGGAATATGAGCCGACATATTGCTGAAAGGGGTTACGCGGTAATCCTGCCAGATCTTTACTATCGCGATGGTGTCGTTCGATTTGACCTTTCGAAAGGGCGAGAAGAGCTCGGAAAAATGTTTGCTATTGGCTCGAAGTTGTCGGTTGGCATGGTAATGCGGGATACCGAGGGGATGATCAATTATTGCGAATCAGCTGACTTCATCGCAGACAGGATAGGTTGTGTCGGGTATTGCATGAGTGGTCAGTTTGTAGTCGCTGCGGCTGGAAGTTTTCCTGACAATATCGCCGCGGCAGCTTCATTGTATGGAACACGTATTGTGACTGACAAGCCGGATTCACCGCATCTGCTTGCAGATAAGATAAAGGGCGAGCTGTATCTTGGTTTTTCTGAACACGATCCGTTTGTCGAAGATTTTGTGATTCCGGACCTCACCAGCGCTCTGGATGGTGCTGGGGTCAAGTATTTACTGGAAACACACGCAGGCACAGAACACGGTTTCTGTTTTAAGGAGCGCCCGGCTTATCATGAGGCCGCGGCTGAATTGGTTTGGGAGCGGCTTTTTGATCTTTACGAGAGGACGATTAAATAGCCTTTCTTGTACCTGAGTGTTTATCATTCAAGATCAGAAGCTTGCGCAGCAACACGGAACTTTAGTTTTCAGACGGGGTATTTAACAAGATGAGAGAGTCTCAAGAAGAGGAGAAAGAAGAGCTTCCTTCTGCAGTCGACGATGCTGCTTCGGTGACCTTGGAATCAAAAAGAAAAGAAGCCTTTGTTAGAAAGAATGCGCCAGAGGAAAAGAAGTCTTCTGTGAGAAGTCTAGCAGTTCTCGTTACAGCTATTCTTGTGTTGGTTTCATTCATTGCGATTCTTATATATTCACTCTAACCGCAGAAAAAGATGAAACACCCCAGTGTATTGAGATAAGGTTTGTGGGTGAGTAATATTCTGTTTCTTTCGATGCGGTATGTGAAGAATTTAGATGTGGTTTCAAAGGTTAGCCTTCACTTACCAGAAGTAGCAAATTTTTTAGCGAGGATCATTATGCGAAAATTAGTTTCTGCCCTGCTTGGGGTTTTTACTATATGTGGCGTAGTTTTAGCGTCAACAGAAAAGGCTCATGCTCTTACTGATGAAGAAAAAGTAGCATTGGCAAGATCAGCCGCGCCGGACTTCATTAGCGACAATGCAACCGTTTTGGATGAGGCGGGCGAGGTCTTGTCCAACGGCAGCAACGGCTGGACTTGCAACCCTGGCATGCCGCCTAAATATGAAAATCCCATGTGCAACGACTCAGTCTGGCAAGAATTAATGGCTGCGCTCAACGCCAAAAAACCTTTCAGCACGGACACACTGGGTTTTTCATACATGCTGCAAGGCGACGTGCCGATCGACAATGACGACCCATATAATACGGATCAATCGACAGGGTCTTGGGTTAAAGAAGGTCCGCACATTATGATTGTCGCGCCTAAGGGTAGTGTCGATAAAATTTCAAGCAGTTTTGAGAGCGGCGACCCTTATGTGATGTTCAGAGGCACTGATTACGAGCATATTATGTTGCAAATTTCTCGGTAAGATTTCTGATAGACGAAAAGTATATCGGAAACTTGAGAGATGGGTTCGCCTTCTGAGAGACTAAATCATCAAATAGCCTCAGAGAAAGTCATAAACTACGTAAAGTCTACACAAAGTCATAGAGCGAGGCGAACTGAGGCATGTCTCAAACAAATACGGATTACCTAAGATTAGCCGCATACGAGGCTATTCGAACATGGGATTTGAGCGAGCGACAAATTTGTGAGGATACGAAAAACACATCGGATGTAACAATCGTTTTTTTGAAGAAGTGGCTGGGCTATTGGATGTTAGCAAGGTCAAATCCCTTACACTTACGAGAGAAACTTTCATTGCATTTACAGCAATCAACAAGGCCTAGTCTTATCGCTGTTCAAGATGAGAATTTACCAAACGAGATAGAGAAGCTCAGCCTAGAGCTATATGAAAGGGGCGCAACTAAAGGAAGGCAAACAAGCTTAGTCTCTAAATTCGCGTTTTGTTTACGACCGCAAATCGCTGTTCCTTATGATAAGCGCGCAAGGGACGGACTAATGCAGAAATTTGGGATCAAATTAGAAGATCATGATTATCCCGCTTACTTTAGGTCTTTTTCAGATTTTAGCGAGAAAACTGCTAATGAACTCCACCGAACAGGGTTGCTTGGAGAATTGGAAGAAAAATGGGAGGCTCTCATGACGAGGGATCTATTTCGGCGCAGAACGGCAGATAAGTTATTAATGCTCGAAGGGGGGTTTTCATCAAAAAGCATGGAAGTTGCTGTGGAGAAATATCTCTCCGAGCAAAGCCCACTAAGTTAGTGTAATAGCCATATAAATTACGAATCAAGGTATCGTTGGAATGCCGCAGTTATTGTAGATCTTTAATTAACTCGGAGGAGCTGGATTTCGAGAATGGCAATCCCTATGTCATGTTCCGAGGCACCGATTACGAACACATTATGTTGCAAGTTTCTCGTTAAGATTCCTAATAGCCTCAAAGAGTATATAGGATTCGAGAGATAGGCGCGCGTAATCGCCTAAGTGAGTCGGTCCTCAGCGAACTCATCACGCACTTAGATAAATCTGTCTAGCATGAAGTCCGAGTTAAAAAAGGAAGCAGAGAGGCTTGATCTCGATCTTTGCTAATCTCCCGTTACCGACTTCGCAAAGTTACATGGTTTATCGACATCGGTCCCCTTAAAAACAGCCACATGATAAGCAAGTAATTGCATCGGCAAGGCATAAACTATCGGCGAAATGATATTGTCACACACTGGCATCCGTATCGAATTCGTATCATTCTCTCTTACTATCTGATGATCTCCTATAACAAACAATTCAACACCTCGAGCCTTAACCTCTTCCGGGTTGGATTTTAATTTTTCAAGTAACTGATCGCCTGGAGCGACAGTAATAACCGGCACCCCCGGTTAGGACGCTTCACGGTCATCTTCAAGAATAATACTAAGCGTCATCAATTTCCGCTAATCTTGCTGCAGCAGCTTCGCTGATTTCACTATTATCATGTTGAGTAAGTATTTCTAGAGATTCGCGGTGGGTACACATACCCCTCGCCAGATCGAGTAAAACAAAATCTTGAGTAGCGCAGTGCTCCATTACTAACTGAGCGACTTGATCGCTACTCACTAATTCAAAAGATTGGCAATAACTGGCAATGTTAGCTCTTGAGTCATACAACTGATACTCCTCTGGTTCCCCCCAGGATTCATCTTGGGCATGCAGGACTTCTCTTGTCATAATCTCTCTTAAGTTATCTATTGTGGCGATTTCTCTAAAGCGATTAGAGGTTACCAAGACATTTAAAACTTCCATATGCACATCAGACATCAAGTCGGCGATAGTGCTGTCATCGTAATAGCCCTCGTCTACTTTCTCTACGGCGAGAGCTCGTAGTTTTGGATTGTTGCTCTTGATTAATGCTGTAAATAATTCCTTTTTTGGCTCTATATTAGCCTCGTCCTCAGAATACATTACTGCGTTCACTGAGTTCACCACAGTATCATCATCATCGGCTAAGGAAAAAGATATATCTCTTCCTTCATAGTTAAATATCATCTTAATATTCATTACTAAAAACCCTTTTTATTTTAAACCGCCGCTAGAATCCTTAGAATTAAGGCAAGAATCTTGATGTCAGTTTTTGTTTTAAATAACTAGTATTTTTACTAGGCTTATCCAAGGAGGCTATGAGTCTACCCAAGATTTGTCTTATACGAAGCAAGAGTGTAACGGAAATGAGTGCGATAAACCGAATCTTGGCGCAATCCTATGGGCGGTTTCGTAGGAGATCATTGGTTTGTGATTGTTCTAGGTCCTAAGGGTGAAGTCAGGCTTACGATAGGCTTCGATAAAGTCCGATATCGTGATGCCGCAATAGAGAAGAGGGATAAGCTGCCCGACGTCTTTGCTTTTTTGTTCGTTGGCCCGTTTCATTTCCCTTAGGCGGATGGCAGCTTTTTCAGCGGCGTTTTTAATCGTTTTCATTTCCTCTTCTTGAATTTGTAGTTCCTTCAGTTGGGCCGTCTGTTGGTCAATCAAACGACGTTGAATAGATATTTCTTTTTCTTGTGTTTTTGTCTTTTGTATTTCGGAGGACAGCTTTCCCAGACGACCTTTCTCTTGGGCAATGACTAATTCTTTCCAACGATATTGCATGTAAACCTGAGTTTGTTTTTCTTCGTGGAAGAAGCTTCGGTCAGGGACTTTCTCGTAGCTTGCCCAATTGACGTCGCTATAATTGAGTTCAAGCGACGTTAGCGACTCAAAGGAACTGCCCTTGTTGTCCTCTTCAATAATCATGTTGGAAGTAATTGTTCCTCCAAACAGACAAACTAAGGCGTTCCGTCTGGAGTCTATTAGCGCATTTCTGGCTGCGATGGAGGCGTTGCTTCCCTCTCCAAATCCGACAAAGTAATAAAAGCCATCTTTCTTTGTGCAGTTTTCTCCCACCCAATCAGGTACCTTTATTTTTTTCTTTTTCTTTGAAAAAGCCTCTTCTGCAAAGAAAAAAAGATTCGCCGAAAGAATAGTTACCAGAAAAAATCTTATAAACATAACCCGAACCTTACGACTTCCATTGTTAGTAAAGACTACCAAATACACTAAAACAGCTTTCTATAGAGGCGATAGATCTCTCAATGACGGTTAAGAGAAACAAAGCCCACTGATAACCGAGTATAGACTAAATTGTGTATCGAGATCTCTAACGCTGAATATCTAAGAGTCCCACATTGAAAAAAGGGGGGGTATTTATCGCAACATAAAAAATTGCGACAAGTGACAAAGCAACCGTTCATCCCTACTATCCAGTTATGACCTCAGAATCTCGTGGCCAATTAACCTATTTGAGTGAGACGTATGACTTGTCCAGCAAGCCAAGCGTTTTTGTGATGGAAGGGAAGATCGAAGAACGGACCAATTTTCTTGAGATTGATGAGAAGATTGCTAAGAAGTTGGGTCGGCGAGGATATATTGGGATCTGGGAAATATTTGAAGACCAGCTTTTTTTGAATGATATTGCAGGCTGTTATGAGAAAGTCTGCGATGACACAATCTTTGCAGATTGGTTTTCTGGCCCGCTGGGTTTCGAGGTCGGACCATATATACATACAAGGTTTGGGCGGGGTTCACCATTAATCCCCTACAAAAAAACAAGTTTTGAAATTGAAAAAGGTGTAGTTCGATCTGTGGTCACCAAGGACAATGGGTTGCTCTATAAGCAAATAACATCGACCGCAAAGAAGGCCGTCGCTGACGCAAAAAGAACAATCGCTTCTAGGCCCTTTAATATTTGGTCGTATATCGAGGGTTTCTTGCCTTGGAAGAAAGAGTTAATCGCCAGCGCACGCTCGAAGGATAGGTTGGATACATTGCTTCAATGCATGCATGAAAGTAATCCTTTGCTGATGGCCAGACCAGGCGCGTTAGAAATGTTCGACTCAATTATAGTTGTGGACAGGCTTTGGGATGACCCGGAATTCTCAATCACAAAACAAAGAAAAAGAGAAAGAGAGATGCTGCTCGGAGTTTTCAGTGGCGAGAAGGACAAGATTGAATAAATATCCTAGCTAACAAATTCACTTGCACCGGCAAAACCGGACAATTTTTGTTTTTCGGGTGTCCGTTCGACCATATCCCTAATACTAGAAAGCTAGGAGTCCCAGATTAAAAAAGGGGGGGTAGGGGGTATTTTTATCAGCCCTTGCTGGATACGAATGAGGGCACAATTGAGGGAACAACCAATTAAATCGTCTGGAGACCCTTTATTTACTTGACAAGTGTCGGTGCCTGATGATGGGTAGATAGGCACTGATCGTGATCGGTTGACGGTTGGTTATATAGTCCACTCTGTCACTAGCAGGCCTGGAGCCGACGATGTTAAAATATGAGTTAAGTTGGCAAGGGCACTTTATGCTTTAGCCTATACCGGGCTTGAGAGCCTCGAGGACTGGATTAATTGCAACAAGAAAATAAGAGTAATTCGTTGGTATGGACGCTATTTTTTGCGCTCTTTCTAAGCCCACCTCTCTATGCTGCACTGCCTCTTTACTCAGATGACCCAACGTTCTCAGTAGATGATATTCAGGGCAAACTGAACAACGAAGATTGTCAGGTGCCTAAGATACAGGACTTAGTCGTTCACGATTTAGATGGAGATGGATTAAACGAAATAATCCTGGCATATCTTTGCGGAGATTTAGAATATGTGACCCTCACTGCACCTTTCGATCACAGCAGGAAAAATTCCCTGTTAATTCTGAAGAATCTAGGCGGCGGTCAGTTTGACATCAATCATCCCTACTTCGGCAGTGTCAGCTACATCCAATTAGGAGACGAAAAGGGCGGCGTTCCCGGGGGGTTCACTTTTTTCGACATAAACAAAGATAACCGGCCTGATATTCTATTTCAATTAAATCGTGATGACGCTACGCGACCATTTTCAGAATCTCTAGACAATGTGCGCTCTCAACAGCAAATTTTGTTAAGTAATGAAATGGATGGTTTTGATCTTTTCGATCTCGGTAGCAGCCGAATATTTGCAACTTACGTCAAGTTATTGCCCAATGACGTTGGTTCGGTGGATATTCTCTATGGTGAGTTTCGATCAGCTGAGGATCAATTCAATCCGCCCTTTGCCTTGCGATGGCAGGCTGAATCAAAAACATTTTCAGATGTGAGTGAAATCTATGCAGAAAAACCGATATTGTCCAGGCTACTCAGAAATTCCTACTCAAAGTACTTTTTCAGTTTAAGCCCCCGACTATCGATTTCGGACTACGAGGCACCACTGGATGAAGTGTTCTTTGTTGAGGACAAAGACAAAGAACACGGTATAGCTTTCTATTCAATAAATATTGGTGGCGATGCAGAAAAGATTGCCGAAATTTTTAACAGTGAAATATTTCCAGCAATTCCCTGTCCCGAGACAGACGGTTTTTTTATGGCCCATTGTTACAAAGTGTCCGAATCGATATCTATCTTTCAGGACCTGCGATGGGTTGACCCCACTTTTTGGGAGCCTATTCCGAATGGTGAGCTTATTTCTTTCATTCGGGCTGAGACCTGGGCAATTAAAGATGGCTCCAAAGTAGACTATGCTAAAACTTATACTCAAGACGACTTCGAGATTTTTGATCTTTACCGAGAGTTTAGAGTCTCTAGAGATCGCATTGATGTCCTGAGGTCTCCTTTTAACGATACTTTCGACAGACTAGGCTATAACGAGGGCTTTGAAGATATTAATTCTGATGGTCTTGTCGATCATCACAGATATTTTGGTGATGCAGATCGAGCCAATCCTTATGTATATTTAAATGACGGAAGAGGCGCGTTAGTCCCGACCTCAACTGTTCACTTCCCAGACTTGGCCGCGTATTCGATAGATGGAACTAGTGTGAATTTGGATTTTGCAACAGATGGCTTGATTGCTGATTTAGATTCCGACGGTTTAGGGGATGTAATTAAATTTCACCGCGGTCTAGGCAATGGCGACGGAGTGCCGGATTGGTTCGGCGGGAATGGAGAAACACTAGGTCAAGCAAAATGGAAGCATGGATCTATTCAAATTTGGCTAGGCTTGATTGACTCGGACGGCGACGGTGTAACTGATAGCTCAGATAATGCTCCCCTGGATCCAACCAACGACAGTGATGAAGACAGCATTGCAAATAATCTTGATGCATTCCCTCTTGACGATAGCGAATGGCTAGACTCTGATTCAGATGGAATTGGAAACAACACAGACGCAGACGATGATAATGATGGCACTAACGATACAGATGATGCCTTCCCACTTGATGCATCAGAGCAATCAGATACGGATGGCGATGGCATTGGAGACATCAGCGACGTCTATCCTGAGTATGACATTGTCCGGGGCAATCAATTCCTGCAGACCACGTCGGATAGTTTGAATGTTACGAGTCTTCATGTGCTTAACACCTCTGACAGAGAGCAATCTTTCAGAGCCTTGATGTATGACGGCGATGGCAACCGCGTCGGCGGCGTGCCCTTGATTGGTGATCCCGTTCAGCCAATGGGAAGGATAGTTCTTAACTCACAAGATATAGAGACGCTATTCAACACCGATCCTTGGAAAGGACCAGCCGTCCTTCAGGTTCGAGGTGAAAGCAAATTTGATGTCATGTCCAAGCTAGCGAGTCCCAGTGGATTAGTGAGCAACACGAACTGTGTCAGAGAAGACCGGGTTCTCAACATCGAAGGCTTTGACTCGAACAACATGAGTTATGTTCGATTGATTAATACACGTAATGACGACAGCGGTGAGATTACAGGTACCCTTTATGACTTTGAGGGTAATGTAATAGGTAATGCTGACAGTGTCTTAACAGCCAATCTTGGAGCGAATGCTCAGACTTGGATTAGTAGAGATAGACTGGCAAGTATCATCGGAGCGGAATGGGACGGCGAAGGGATGCTCGAACTCGGACCAGCACGCGGAATTAAGTTATTAAACCTTAACTATATAACTGATGAGGATACTTTCTTTAACTTCTCTTGTTTTGAGGACAATAACTCTGGACGTGTTTATCTCCAGACTACCTCGACCAGTGCCAATGTCTCGCTGACGCATCTGGTTAATATCAGTGAAACTGCTCAGCAGCTGACAGGGACTTTGTATGGCAGTGACGGCTCAAGAGTCGGATTAGCTAATCAGCCTTTACACTCGAGCACAATTCCATCAAAGGGCAGGGTAGTGATCTCTTCAGAGGACATTGAGAATGCCTTTAATATTTCTCCATGGTCAGGACCAGCGATACTTGAAGTAAATGGCTCTGATTCCTTCGAATTGATGACCAAGCTGACTAGCCCAAGTGGACTGATCAGTAATACGAACTGCGTCAGAGAGAAACAGATCCATAACATCGGCGGTTTTGATCAAACAGACGTCACTTATGTGCGATTCATTAACATTGGTGATACACCGATCACGAACATAAGAGGATCACTCTACGACAGTGCAGGCAATGTGATCGGATCTACCAACCCAATACTGATTGATGAATTGCCTGCGAAAGCGCATGTCTGGAAGAACCGTAATCAGTTATCCGATCTAGCGGGAGATACTTGGAACGGGACAGCAAGTCTGAAGATAGAGAGTGCTGACGATAATCTGAGGCTGCTAAACCTCAACTTCATCAACAATGAGACTTTCTTTAACTTCTCTTGTTATGAGACTGGGCAATAAAGACTTCGCCCTGGCGGCAGAAAAGGATGAAACACCGCAGTGTATTGAGATAAAGTTTGTGGGTTAAGCAAACGTTTTGATTTCACTGTTCAATTCTTTTAGTCGGGGCATCAGACCAATGAAGTTCATTATCCTATCTGCGTTTGTTATTCCGTCGCTCTGCTTGCTGTATTTAGTTAATAACGAATATCTACACCCGAAGATGAACACTAAGACACTAGAAATCCCTGGCATTGTCCACTCAGACTTTTTCGAAGACGGTCTTGAGGTCGCTGTCATAGGAGATATCCACGTTGGCGATGAAACGGAGGACTACAATGAACTCAGTTCTATACTTGAAAAGATAGTTCGTTCGAGTCCCGATCTGATTCTTCTTTTGGGCGACTACACAACCAGCGTGGCCCGGGTATCAGACATGGGAGCTCATCGGGCCGAGGTCATCGATCGATTGTCAGTGTTGACCCCATTCCCAGTCGCCGCGGTGATGGGTAACTACGAGACCCTTTCCGATTCTGCAAAGTGGAAAAGGTCTATAGCCGAAGCGGGAATATTTGCGTTGCACAACGAGGTCGCAATAATAAAGGTCAAAGGAAAAAGCGTCTGCGTGCGGGGTTTCGGCGACGCTTTTACCAAGCAATTTCAGTTCGTGGATTTCCCGAGCGAGTGCGATTCCGTTACGAGAATTACCATTACGCATGACCCTGGAGCAGCATTTAAGGAGGGAGTAGAGGGGATTATTTTTGCGGCGCATACCCACTGTGGTCAGATCCGTTTTCCATTAGTCGGCGCGGTTTGGATGCCAACTGATGCACCGAGGAGGGCAACTTGCGGAAGCTACGAGGACGATAAAATGCTTCTGTGGGTCACCTCAGGCGTTGGAACGAGCATTCTGCCTGTGCGGCTCGGGGCCCAAGCGCAGTGGGATTTTTTGAGGCTAACGGCCGCGGACGATTAACAGAAATAAAGAGAGAAAAGCCTTATCTAAGAAACCAGTATTTTTTGGTCAACAAAGTAAACCTTGTGGTATCGTTTTCTGTAGGTAAATTATCGAGAAATATCACAAGATGCATGAGCCCAATATCACTCAATCGTTATCTGCCACGCTGGAGATTTATGAGCAGATGTTCGGTCATCCCCCGTCCGCAGACGCCATCAGGGACAACGCCATCAAAGATCTCGACAAAAAAGCGAAAAAAGCCATACGAAAAAATCAGGCTATCGACGAATGGAAAAACGGGCGCGCGTTGCCCCATTTTTTAGAGGCTGCTCCGGAGCAGATCCAACGCTACAAGGAGATGACAAGGGAAGAGGTTGACCAGTTGATGGGCCTAGAAAGAGAAAGAGCAAAGCACTACTCGGGGCATAGATTCATGACAAGATTTACCCTGCTCCCGAGAGAGGAAGTGCCGGAGGATACTAGCCGGTCGAGGTGGGGGTTCCCCCCAGGTGGGTGCGTTATAGATTGATCGCATAACCTTTCTA
>MDTC01179389.1_pt1 | contig 17971 bp, 16 predicted proteins | sample 811181 | NCBI WGS metagenome assembly MDTC01 (sample SAMN05326644, study PRJNA326480) | marine metagenome | isolation source: seawater | place: Pacific Ocean: North | collected 2011
GCGGCCCTGGACGCGGACGGTACCGCGCACGTAGCTGGGCTGGGTCGGGAGCTTCGTGACCGCGGGGGTCTGGACCAGGGTGTCGACGTGGCCGAGGGGAATGGCCAGGAGCAGGTCCGACACGCCGACGACCAGGAATTCGTTGTTCTCGCTCAAGGCTGCCTCCGTGGGTCGGGGCGGGGATCGGAACGGGGCGCACGGAGGTTGAGCCCTGCGATTCGTTCAGCGCAGGGGGTTCAGTCCTTCGCCACGGATTCCGACGCCCCGAGAGCCACTTGAGGAGGTGTCATGTCCAACTCGGACCAGGCTCGCTTGCAGGCTGCCGTCCACAATTCTGGGACGTCGGTCATGATCTGCGACAACGATCGCGTGATCACGTATGTCAATCCGGCGAACAAGGAACTGCTCTCCCGCTACGCAGCGGAGCTCACGGCCGTGTTCCCCCACCTCGATCTCGACAACCTGGTCGGGACCAAGATCGACGTGTTCCACAAGGTCCCATCCCACCAGGCACGGATCCTGACCGGCAAGGGTGGGTCCTTGCCTCACAAGACCGAGGTCGACGCCGGTGGCCTCGCCTTCGGCCTGCACGTGCAGGCGCTGCACGACGAGCAGGGCAACCGAATCGGTGCGGCGGTCGAGTGGACCGACCTCAACGCCCGGAACAACTACCGTGACGAGGTCGAGCGCGTGCTCGACGGGCTCCGCCACGGCAAGCTCGATGTCCGCGCGGACATCGGTCGCCTCGAGGCACCCTACGACACCCTGGCGGAGAAGCTCAACGAGGCCGTCGCCCTGGTGCAGGAGCCCGTGCAGCTCGCGACCGGCGTGTCGATCGCCCTCGCCCGTGGCGAGACGCCCGAGATCGATACCGACGGCTTCGTCGGCGAGTTCGGTCAGCTGATCGGCTCCATGGCCGAGCTCTCCGGCACCTCCTCGGACATCGCTTCCCTCGCCGCTCGGGTCGCCGAGGGTGACCTGGCGGTCCGGCTGCGTCCTCGCTCGGACAAGGACGTGCTCCTGCGCTCCCTCGACAGCATGGTGCGCGAGCTGGCGCAGAGCCTCGGCGATGCCCAGAAGACCGCCCGCTACCTGGGCACCAGCTCGGGCGAGATCGCCGAGGCTGCCGGTCTCGTCGCCAGCAACGCCGGCGTCGTGCAGGGGGCGGTCGAGGAGATCCGTCACCGCGCCACCCAGCTCGACGAGCGCACCCGCTCCAGCGCGGAGAGCGCCACTGCCTCCCGCGACCTCGCGACCCAGGCCCACGGCGCGGCCACCGACGGTGATCGCCTCATGGGCGACATGGTCGAGGCCATGAAGCGGATCGAGGACGCGGCCCGGAGCATCCAGAAGATCAACAAGGTCGTCGACGAGATCGCGTTCCAGACCCGCCTGCTCGCGCTCAACGCCGCAGTCGAGGCCGCCCGCGCGGGTGACCACGGCAAGGGCTTCGCCGTCGTCGCGGAGGAGGTCAACCGCCTCGCCCTGCGGAGCGGCGCTGCGGCCAAGGAGACCGACGAGGTCGTCAACGAGGCGATCCGTCGCGTCGAGGAGGGCGGACATCTGGTCCAGGCCACGGCCGGCGCGCTGTCGCGCATCGTGTCTGCGGTCGAGGGCGTGACCTCCAAGGTGCAGGGCATCGCCGAGCTGGCCGGTGGTCAGGTCGAGGACGTCACCGCCACCCTGAGCGCCCTGGACGACGTCGGCGAGGCCACCAGCGCCAACGCCGCCGCGGCCGACGAGATGGCCGCTTCGACGCGTGCTCTGACCGAGCGTGCCGACGAGCTCCGCGGTGTGGTCGATCGCTGGACCCTGCCCCAGGTCAAGGCCGTCTCCGTCGGCAGCGGCGAGATGAGCCCCGAGCTGCTCCAGGCGTTCGAGGCCTTCCTCGCCGCCCGCAAGGCAGCCTAGGGATCCGGTTCCCAGGCACGGGCGAGGATCGACCGGAGTCCCCATCCGCCGACAAGGCTTCCGATGAAGGACCCCACGACGATCCCGACGACCGTGCCGAACACCGGGACTACCGACAGCAGGACCGCCGCGACCACCGCTCCGAGGACGGAACCGACCGTCGAGCCGAGGTTGCGAGCTGTCCCGAGACCGTAGCCGCGGGCGTCCAGGCGCCCGCGGCGCAGTCTGTAGGTGAGCCAGCCCTGCGCGAGTGCCGCGAAGATGAGTGCGGTGACCGGGGTAGATCCGGCGAGGCGACGCAGGACCTCGCTGCCGATCAGGCCGGCGACGAGGCGCAGTCCTTCGCGCAGGCCGTGGCCGACGAAGCCGAGTCCGGCGCCTGCCGCTGCGTTGCCGATCCACTCCATGCGCACCCTCCGCGAGGACCATGGGTACGGGCCAGCCCGGCGACTATTTCGTGGTCCTCGCGGCCAGCGTCACGTCCGGGTACAGGCAGCGCCCGGTGCAGTGCTCGCCGGGCATGCCGCCCTGCCCAGGATCCTCTCGCGTCGCGTCCATGGCGAGCACCAGCGCGTCGTAGGCCACGCCGTCCTCCGCCGCGATGAGGATGCGGGTCTCGTCGGGGTGGCGGTCCTTGATGCGGGTCAGCTCGACGCGGAGGGCATCCACGTCCCAGGCGTCATGGGCGAGTCCGGAACATGCGGCTTCGATGCAGGGAATGGCGAGTCCTTCGGCGTAGTCCTGGAGCCCGGGACCGGTCGCCCGAAGCAGGTAGCCGGAGCCCTGCAGGGTCAGCTCGACCTGCACGCCCTCCTCGCTCGCCTGCCCGCAGTCCGCCTGGCAGATGGCGGGGAGGCTGGTGTCGATGACCGCGTAGGCGACAAACTGAGCGCTCATCAGCAGGAATGGGATCAGCAGCGTGACCAGGTTCATGATCGGGATCAGCTGGAGCTCGGGGGCTGTGGTGTTGCGACGGGCCATCGGCACCTCCGACCCCACCGACCGCGTCCCCGACGGAAGGGTCGTCAACCTGCTGCGACGCCCTGTTCAGCCGGTGTGAACTCTCGATGCGTGTTACATCGCTCCAGTCGGAGGAAGCATGGGCGCGGTTCGCATCTACGAAGTCAGCCTGCGGGATGGCCTGCAGAACGAAGCCGGCGTCGTCTCCACCGAGCACAAGGCGGAGCTGGCCCGGCGGCTGGTCGATGCGGGGTTCAAGGACGTCGAGTTCGGCTCCTTCGTCTCCCCTCGGTACGTGCCCCAGATGGCCGACACCGATGAGCTGTTCCAGCTCCTGCCCAAGGATCGCGGAGTGCGCTGGTGGGCGCTCGTGCCCAACTCCCGCGGGCTCGACCGCTCGCTCGATGCCGGCGTGAGTCACATCGCCACGTTCATGTCTGCGTCCGAGACCCACAACCTCAAGAACGTCAACCGCACGGTGCGGGAGTCGCTGGCGGGGCTGCGCAAGGTCATCGCCACCGCTCGCGCCGAAGAAAACCGCGTTCGAAGCTATATCTCTACGGTGTATGGCTGCCCCTACGAGGGGGATGTCGACCCGCAGAAGACAGTGGATCTGGCGCTCGCCCTGCTCGATGCGGGGGCGGACGAGATCGCGCTGGGAGACACGACTGGCGTCGGCACGCCGCTTCAGGTGCAGGACGTGATCGGGCGCCTCGTCGACGCTGGCGTGCCGCTGGACCGCATCGCCTGCCACTTCCACGACACCCAGGGCACCGCAGTCGCCAACGCGTTTGCTGCCTGGCAGGCGGGCATCCGACAGTTCGACGGGTCCCTCGGCGGGATCGGCGGCTGCCCCTACGCGCCGGGCGCCACCGGCAACGCTGCCACCGAGGACCTGCTCCACACCTTCGCCGCCATGGGCGAGGACACGGGCATCGATCTCGACGCCACCTGCGAGGCGGGCGTGTTCATCGAAGAGGTGCTCGGCAAGCGTCTTCCCGGTCGCTTCCTGCAGTTCTACAAGGCCGACTGCGAGCGGCGGGGCTGCCTGGTCCCCGGTGAGGACGCCGCCAAGTCGTCGCGGACGGCCTAGTGACGGGCGACGCCGACGCGTTCCTCCAGTTCATCAGTGGACCCCGCGACGGGCAGAGCGTGCCCTTGAGTCGCGAGCGGGAGCTGACATTCGGCCGCAAGCGCGGGGACGTGCTGCTCGACGATCCACTGGTCTCCGGCCTGCACTGCTCGGTCGGCTGGAAGGACGGCGACTGGTGGATCGAGGACCAGGGCAGCACCAACGGCACCATGCTGGACGGCAAGGTCGTGCGCTCGTCCAAGCTCCTGCCGGGGATCGAGATCTCGGTCGGCAGCTGCCGGATGGTGCTGTACGTCGGTGGTGAGGACCCCGCAGCGCTGTCCTCGGACACATCGGGCGCGGTGGTCCAGCTGGACATCGCCTGGCTGCTGGACGAGGAGCTGGTGGAGCTGCGGGGCTCGGGCGAGCGCACCCGGACTCCCGGGGACATCATCGGCCAGGATCTGCGGCTGCCGCCGGGCCTGAACGCCGTGCTGGAGGTCGTCGCCGGGCAGGACGCGGGCAAGGTCTTCCGGTTCACCCGCGGCAATGTGACGATGGGCAGGCGCCAGGGGGAGATCCCGCTCTCGGACGTCGAGGTCAGCCGCCGGCACGCGGTCATTGAGGTCTTCGGCCGCGAGATGATCTTCCTGCGCGACCTCGGCAGCACCAACGGCACCTACCACAACGGCCGGCGGGTCGCGGTGAGCAAGCTGCAGAGCGGCGACACCATCGGCTGCGGCAAGACCGTCATGAAGCTGCAGGTGAGCCGCTAGAACACCGGCCGCCTGGCCCACGTCACAGGCGCAGGTCGCCCCGCACAGGGCCGTCATAGGCCTGCTCGATCACGTCGACCGCGGCCAGCACCGCCTCGTCGTCCGAGGCAGGAGGGGTCGGGCGGAGCACCAGGTAGAGGTCGCCGGGCGCCTTCTTCGCCTGCACGCCTCGTCCGCGAAGTCGGAGCTTGGTCCCGGAAGACGAGCCGGCCGGTACCTTGACGGCGACCTCGCCCGTGGGCGTCGGCACCTGGATGGACGCGCCGCGCATGGCCTCGCCGATGGTGATCGGCACGTCGAGCTCGAGGTCGTTGCCACGACGGCGCAGGAGCGGGTGCTCGGGGATGGAGAGCTTGATGTGCAGGTCGCCGGCGGGGCCGCCACCGGGGGGAGGTAGTCCCTTGCCGCGCAGGCGCAGGCTCTTGCCGTCCTCCACGCCAGCGGGCACGCGCACCCGCAGGGTCTCGCGCTCGCCGTTCGGACGCGGGACGATGATCGTGGTCTCGCCGCCGGTGAACGCGAGCATCGGGTCCAGGGACATGGTCGTGTGCTGATCCCGTCCCGGGCGCTGTCTGAAGCCACCCTGGCGCTGCCCGCCCACGCCGAACATCGACGACAGCAGGTCCTCGAAGTCCACCGGCTCGCTGTCCATGCGAAAGCCACCGCTGAACCCGGGCCCTCCGGCGAAGCCTCCGCCGTGGCCGGGCGGGGGTCCCTCGGTCGTGCCGAAGGTGTCGTACATCTTGCGCTTCTGGGGGTCCTTCAGCACGTCGAACGCGGCGTTCACCTCCTTGAACCGGTCGGACGCGCCCTCGTCCTTGTTCAGGTCGGGGTGGTACTTCTTGGCCAGGTCCTTGTAGGCCTTCTTGATGGTGGCGTCGTCGGCGGACTTCGAGACGCCGAGCACGCGGTACGGATTCATGGGTGTCTCGGTCGCATCGGCTCGGGCGGGGTCTCGAGGAGCGCAGCCCGACACCGGGATCGGGGAGTCGTTGTCACCCCGAATGTACGATCGAACGGTCGCCGGACAAGTCTGACCGCTCAGCCCGCGCGGGGGGAGCTCGCCGCGGCGAGCGCGTCCGCGTCGAAGACGTCCTGGTCCGCCCGCCGCCAGCCCACCAGCGCCCCCGGGTCGCGCTCCACGTGCAGGACGCGCTCGTCGAGGACCATGACCTTGCCGTCGTCCGCACCCTTGATGCTGCGGATGTTGCGGGCCTTCGTGTACTGCACGTCTGCCTTCACACCGACCGCGACGCCGGCATGCAGCAGGGTGATCTGGGCGGCGGCGAGGAGCAGGTCCAGATCGGCGGTGCGTCCCTTCGCCAGCGGCACCAGCACGTGGGCACCAGGGCGGGAGCGCACGTGCATCCAGACGTCGTCGCCGCGGGCGCGCTGGAACGTCAGCCGGCGGTTGCCTTTCGCATTGCGCCCGACCAGCACGCGCTGATCGTGGGGGCCCAGCCAGGTGTGCCAGGGGTCGTCGTGCGAGATCGGGCGCCCGCGGCGCTCTGGGGGAGCCAGTTCCTCCAGGCGCCCCAGCGTCGCGTCGTCCGCGTCGTCGACTACCGCCAGCGCGGCCTCGATCGCGCCGATGCGCTGCTCGACCTGCTCCATGTGCTCCAGCACGCGGTCGCCCATGCGCTCCAGGCGCCGGGCCCGACCGTACAGCCGCTCGAGGTTCTCGCCGGGCGAACGCCTGGGGTCGAGTGAGATGGTGTGGGTCTTGCCGGGCTCCTCCAGGTCGTCCGCGACCACCTGGCTCTGCCCACGGGACAGGGTGTGCATCACGGCTGCGACGGCGTCCGCGCGACGGCGGGCCTCGGGCGCACCTTCGGCCTTCTCGAGATCCTCCCCGAGGGCCTGCAGCAGTCGTCCTTCGCGCTGCAGGCGCGTGCGCAGGCGCCGTCCCAGCAGTCTCCGGCGCTCCTGACGGCGATGCTCGGCCTCCTTGCGGTTGAAGAAGCGCGCGGCCGCCCGGTCCCAGCTCTCCCCCGCGGCGGGCTCGAAGCGTGGCTCGCTGTGGCGGGGGGCGTCGGGTGGAGGCGGCAGGGGAGGGAGGGCCGTCGGCGCCGGGCCGTCATAGGCGGCGACGATCTCTTCGCCGCGCAGGATCCAGAGCCCGCCCGAGCGACCGGTGAGCCGCAGGTGCAGGCGATGCTCCCCGAAGTCGAAGTCGACCACGCGATCGTGGGGCTGCTTGGTCACCCCCCGCAGCGGCGTGCGCAGGTGGGCCCGGCAGGCGCCCTGGAAGCTGAACGGGTTCGCCGGGTTGCGGGACTTCTGGCCGATGGTGTGGACCCGAGCGAACGGGCCCCGCGGGACGAAGAGCAGCAACGCTGGACCCAGGCGCAGGACGATCCGATCCCGCCGGTGCTGCCAGGCGCCGGTCATCGGCTCGCCGACGAGCTCCTGCAGGTCACCGACGACGCGCTCGAGCTCCGCTTCGTTCATGCCCATTGGATCCTCTGGAGCGGATGCACTATCCCGGTGGGTCCCTACGGAGGCCGAACTGCGCCGCACCCTCGCCATGCTGCTCCTGCTCGCCCTGGGCGGCGCCCCGACGATCGCCTCGGCCACGGAGCTCGCCTCCGTGCAGCCACCGGTGGTCGACTCGGGGTCGCAGCGCGCGGTCGCGACGGTGGAGGGCCCGGTGTTCCCGACCCGAGCCGAGGCCGCAAGGCATGCCCAGCGGGTCCGCCAGGCCGGTCATCGTGCGGAGATCCACAGGACCTACGCCCACAGTCAGGGTTGGCAGTGGCACGTGGTGGTCAGGGTTCCGGACCGGGCTCAGGCGTCCAGCGTGGCCGGGCAGCTGACCCAGGTCACCGGACAGCCGCACAGCGCCTTTGTTGCGGGCCCTTCGGCCAGGACGCTGCTGTCTCCCGCGGCGCTGCGGGTCTCCGCGCGCCGCGCGAACGGTCCCCTCGATGGGCTCGAGCGGGTCGCCTCCGCGGACGAGCTCGTCTTCCGCTACCTCCGCACGCTCCCCGACGGTCGCGAGCTTCGGCACGTGTATGTGCGCAGGGCAGGGGAGGTCGCCGTGTCGGTCCAGGACGCGACCACGGGCGATGTCGTGGTCCGCGTGCGGCTCAGGGACGGCGTGGCGGAGCGGGCCAGCGGTGAGGACTGGGTGCCGGCCGACGTGCACCGTGTCCGTGAGCTCACCGATCAGCTCGCGCCCGAACAGGTCCTCCGGGCCGCGCTGGTCCTCCCCCAGGCCCTGGTAGAGCGGCGGGAGCTCGTGCTCGCCCGACCGATGGGCGAGGGGCCGGAGGGCGTGCGGTACGTCTATGGTGAGCGCGACCAGGGGGGAGCCTTCGCCGAGCTGTTCCTCCAGCCCGAGACCGGAAGGGTCACCCGCCTGTCGCTCGGCACCGCAGACGGCGTGCTGACCCGCGAGCTGGAGGGGCTGGCGGCGGATGCCGTGGTTCCCGTCCCCCAGAGGATCAGGACGACCCTCGACGGTCGCCTCGTCGATGATGTCCGCGTCGAGGTCCTCGCGCTCGAAACTCCGCGTTCAGCCGGTGCGCTCACCGAGCCCGGATCGTGAGTGCGGGAAACTGGCGCTCGGGCTTGACACCGCACTCGGCGCTCCATAAGGACGCGGGCGCTGCGGTGAGGGGGCCCAGGGTCCTCCCCCGGTGAGTCCCTCGCTGGCGTAGCTCAATCGGTAGAGCAGCTGATTTGTAATCAGCAGGTTGTGGGTTCAAGTCCCGTCGCCAGCTCTGCCTCGTTCTGTGAACAACTTGACCCCATGGGGGGATGCCCGAGCGGCCAAAGGGAGCGGGCTGTAAACCCGCCGGCTTACGCCTACACTGGTTCGAATCCAGTTCCCCCCACTCTTTTCGCACGCGATCCCGAACGGATCGCAAGACGCGGGAATAGCTCAGTTGGAAGAGCATCGGCCTTCCAAGCCGAAGGTCGCGGGTTCGAACCCCGTTTCCCGCTCCACTTGCCCATGTAGCTCAGCGGTAGAGCACCTCCTTGGTAAGGAGGAGGTCACCGGTTCAATTCCGGTCATGGGCTCCACTCACCCACCATCACTCTCGTAGTCATCCGGCACAGGGCGAGACTGCCGCCCAAGGAGACATTCCATGGCCAAGGAGAAGTTCGAGCGGACCAAGCCGCACGTCAACATCGGCACCATCGGCCACGTTGACCACGGCAAGACCACGCTCACCGCCGCCATCACGAAGGTGCTTGCCGAGAAGAACGGCAGCAAGTTCATGGACTACGCCGACATCGACAAGGCGCCGGAAGAGAAGGCCCGCGGCATCACCATCAACACCTCGCACGTCGAGTACGAGACGGACAACCGTCACTATGCTCACGTCGATTGCCCCGGCCACGCCGACTACATCAAGAACATGATCACCGGCGCCGCCCAGATGGACGGCGCGATCCTCGTGGTCTCCGCCGCTGACGGCCCCATGCCCCAGACCCGTGAGCACGTCCTGCTCGCCCGTCAGGTGCAGGTGCCCTACATCGTCGTGTTCCTGAACAAGTGCGACCAGCTCGACGACGAGGAGCTCCTCGAGCTCGTCGAGATGGAGGTCCGCGAGCTGCTGTCCGAGTACGAGTTCCCCGGCGACGATGTCCCCGTGGTCCGCGGCTCCGCGCTCAAGGCCCTCGAGGGCGACAAGAGCGAGATCGGCGAGCCCGCCATCCTCCAGCTCATGGAGGCCGTCGACGAGTCGGTGCCCCTCCCCGAGCGCGCCATCGACAAGCCCTTCCTGATGCCCGTCGAGGACGTGTTCACCATCCAGGGCCGTGGCACCGTCGCCACTGGTCGCGTGGAGCGTGGCATCGTCAAGGTCGGTGATGTCGTCGAGATCGTCGGCATCCGCGACACCGTCAAGTCGACCGTGACCGGCGTCGAGATGTTCCGCAAGCTCCTCGACGAGGGTCGTGCGGGCGAGAACATCGGCGCGCTGCTCCGCGGCGTGAAGCGCGAGGACATCGTCCGCGGCCAGGTCCTGGTGAAGCCGGGCTCCATCAAGCCCCACACCAAGTTCATCGCCGAGGTCTACATCCTCAAGAAGGACGAGGGTGGTCGCCACAAGCCCTTCTTCGCTGGCTACCGTCCCCAGTTCTACTTCCGGACCACGGACGTCACCGGCTCCATCAGCCTGCCCGAGGGCGTGGAGATGGTCATGCCCGGCGACAACATCCAGATGAACGTCGAGCTCATCACCCCGATCGCCATGGAGGAGCAGCTTCGCTTCGCCATCCGTGAGGGTGGTCGCACCGTCGGCGCCGGCGTCGTGGCCAAGATCACCGAGTAATTTCCTCCCGCGCGTCCCCCTCTCGGGGCCGTGGGGCGGGTGGGCCTGGCCTGCCCGCCCCTTGCGCGTATCAGAGGCTTGTGCTAGTTGCGCTGGCGCTCCGAACTGGGGCGCCGGTCGCAGGAGTCCGTCCCCCCATGCGTCACCTACCCTGGGTCATCCTCACGAACGCCATCGCGGCGATCCTCACCATGCTCGTGGTGAGCGCAGCGGTGCACTCGGGGTTCTCTCGCTTCGGGGTCGCGGACTGGCGCATCGCCTCGCTGGTCCCCCTGTCCAGTGTCATCGCATTCCTCTCCGGCGTCGCCGTCTTCGTCGTCATGACCCGCACCCGCAAGGTCATGACGTTCACGGACGAGGTCATCGGAGAGCTCTTCAAGGTGTCCTGGCCGACGCGGGACGAGACGCTCCGTGCGTCCGTCACGGTCGTGGCCACCACGGCGTTCACCGCCGCCCTCCTGGCCGGGTACGACTTCCTCTGGAAGAACGTCGCCGACTGGGTCTTCTTCAACCCGACCATCTCCCGCGCGATCGTCGGATTCTTCACCTGAGTGCACGGGTGCGCCCCCCGCGCCGCCCGGACTCTTTCTTCGCTCGTCTCGTCCCGAGGTCCCCCAGATGGCCATGCGCTGGTACGCCGTGAACACCCTCTCCGGTTCCGAAGAACGGGCCCGGAAGGCGCTCGAGCAGCGCGTCAAGCTCTATGGCTTCGAGGAGCGGGTCAACAACATCCTGGTCCCCTCCGAGACCGTGGTGGACCCCAAGACGAAGCGCAAGATCACCCGGCGTTTCTACCCCGGCTACATGCTCGTCCAGATGGAGCTCGACAACGAGACCTGGCACCTGGTCAGCAACACCCCCAAGATCATCGGGTTCGTCGGCGGCAGCCGCAACCCGCCTCCCGTCCCCGACGAAGAGGTGAAGAAGATCACTCGCATGCTCGACGAGGAAGAGGAGGAGGCACCGCGTCCGGTCCTCGACTTCGAGCTCGGCGAGGAGGTCCGCCTCACCGAGGGGCCCTACGCCTCGATGCGGGGCAACGTCGAGGAGATCAACGAGTCCCGCGGCAAGCTCCGCGTCACCATCAACATCTTCGGTCGCCCGGTGTCTACCGAGCTCGGCTTCCATCAGGTCGAGAAGCTCAGCTAGTCCCGGGTCCACTTGCGGCCTCACCATCTGGGTGAGGCACTCCATCGAGGTTCGTCATGGCCAAGAAGGTCGTCAACGAGATCAAGCTCCAGATTCCCGCGGGTCAGGCGCGTCCTGCTCCCCCCGTCGGTCCGGCGCTCGGTCAGGCCGGCGTGAACATCAAGCAGTTCTGCGATGAGTTCAACGGCCGCACCAAGGAGCAGATGAAGGACCAGCTGATCATCCCGGTGGTCATCTCGGTCTACAACGACCGCTCCTTCACCTTCATCACCAAGACCCCGCCCACCGCGACGCTGCTGTTCAAGGCAGCCGGCCTCAAGGGTGGTTCGGGGGAGCCCAACCGCAACAAGGTGGGCAAGGTGACCATGGCGCAGGTCGAGGACATCGCCAAGACCAAGCTTCCTGATCTCAACTGCACCAGCCTGGAGTCGGCAGTCTCCCAGGTGATGGGCACTGCGCGCTCGTCGGGCATCACCGTCGAGGGCTGAACCAGCGTCCGGGATCTTTGGGGGAGGGACGCCGACACCCGTTCACCCCAGACCCCGACGGGATCCGCGGTTCCGACCAGCGGATCCAAGGAGTGGAGAGCGTGCCGAACTACGGCAAGCGCTTCGCCGCGATGCGCCAGAAGGTTGATTCCGAAAGGCGCTATTCGTTGGAAGAAGCACTTAAACTCGTCAAGGAGACAGCGACCGCCAAGTTCGACGAATCCGTCGACGTCGCTGTGCGCCTTGGGGTCAACCCGCGGCAGGCGGACCAGATGGTCCGTGGCGCCGTGGCGCTTCCCCATGGCACCGGCAAGGCGGTCCGAGTCGTCGTGTTTGCAGAGGGTGACGCCGCACGAGCTGCGGAAGAAGCCGGTGCGGACCACGTCGGCGGGATGGATCTCATCAACAAGATCCAGAAAGAGGGCTGGGTCGACTTCGACAAGGCCATCGCCGTTCGCGCGATGATGGCCAAGGTCGGTCGCATCGGTCGTATCCTGGGTCCCCGCGGCCTCATGCCCAACCCGAAGACCGGCACCGTCGTGGCGCCGGAGTCGGTGGCAGAGGCGGTGCAGGACATCAAGAGCGGCAAGATCGACTTCCGCGTCGAGAAGGCGGGCATCGTCCACGCCTCGGTCGGCAAGGCCAGCATGTCGGAAGAGCAGCTGCGGGACAACGTCCTCGCGCTGGTCGGCACCCTGGTTCGTCTCAAGCCGTCGACTGCGAAGGGCACCTATGTCAAGAGCGTCGCGCTGAGCACCACCATGGGCCCCGGCATCCGTCTCGACCCCAACGACGCGGTCCGTCAGTCCGCCGAGCGACGGTGAGGTGAACGATGAACCGTGAACAGAAGACCGAGTTCGTCGAGCAGGTTCGGGAGCGCTTCAGCAGCGCCCCGCTGGTGATCCTGTCCGACTGGAAGGGCTCCACCGTGGCTGAGATGGACGCGATTCGTCGCGCCTGCGAGCCCGCCGGGGTGCACTTCCAGGTGGTCAAGAACACCCTGTGCCGCCGGGCCGTCGCCGGGACCGACATGGAGGGGCTCTCCGAGCACTTCCGTGGCAACATCGGCGTGTTCTTCGCGGGCGATGACCCCATCGCCGCTGCGAAGCTGTACCGCGACCAGAAGAAGGCAAACGACAAGCTCATCTGCCGCGCTGGCTTCTTCGAGGGAGACATCCTCGACGAGAAGGGCGTGGACGCGGTGGCCGATCTGCCGTCCCGCGAGGAGCTCCTGTCGACCTTCCTTCGCACCCTGCAGGAGGGGCCGCGTCAGGTCCTGGGCGTGCTCCAGGGTCCCGCGCGAGACCTGCTCTACCTGCTCAAGAACTACGAATCCAAGCTCGAGGGGACGGGCTGACTCCAGCCCGTCTCGCAACTCAAAGGCAGTCGCCGACTGCCGGCACCCCACATCCAGCCGCTGCGAATCAACCCCGCCTTCGAGGCACCTCTCCGCAGCAGCGCAACTTCCCTTCGGAGGAATCCCATGTCCGTCACCCAGGATCAGGTTGTCGACTACATCAAGAACCTCAAGCTGTCCGAGGTCAAGGGCCTCATCAGCATCCTCGAGGACGAGCTCGGCGTGACCGCCAGCGCGCCCGTCATGGCCATGGCGGCCGGCCCCGGTGGCGCCGCTGAGGCCGCCGAGGAGCAGACCGAGTTCGATGTCGTCATGACCTCGTTCGGCGACAAGAAGATCGGCGTCATCAAGGCGGTCCGCGGCCTCACCGGCCTCGGCCTCAAGGAGGCCAAGGCCATGGTCGAGGAGGTCCCCTCCAAGATCAAGGAGGGCGTCTCCAAGGAGGACGCCGAGGCCGCCAAGGCCGAGCTCGAGGCTGCTGGGGCGTCCGTCGAGATCAAGTGATCTCGACCACTCTCCACCTTCTCGACCAGACCCCGGCATTGACCCGGCCGTCGCCGGGGTCTACAATTCGCCAACCTGGCGATACCCCTTCCCCGTTCAGGGGGAGGGGATCCGGCCGGAGCCTTGGGCGGAGCCTGACCGCACCAGCATGCTGATTTCCTGGACGCACCAGTCCAGCGTGAGCCCATCCCGGGCACACGCCGAGTGCCGACCCGCCCCGTTGCGGGTCGGCCCTTCGTGCTTGGGAAGCCCACCTGCCATGTCGCCGCTCGACGTGGCACTCACAAACCCGTCGACGCCCGCGTCGACGGTGGCGTCGGTGGCCCTGGTCGTGGCCTGACGCCCTCGGACAGCCCCCGCTGTCCCCCCCACGTGGCCTCACGTGGTTCCGCATTCCCCTTGTGGGTCCGCATCTTTCGAGGAGACACCTGATGTCCCAGCTCCTGGCGAACAACTACCGGTTCCGCCCCTCCTTTGCCCGGACCAAGAGCGTCCTCGACGTCCACAACCTCATCGAGATCCAGAAGACGTCGTACGACGCCTTCCTCCAGCCCGAGACGCCCCCCGAGGAGCGCGAGGACACCGGCCTGCAGGCTGTCTTCAAGGGCGTGTTCCCGATCGAGGATTTCTCCGGCCGTGCCTCGCTCCAGTTCGTCGCCTACGAGCTCGAGCAGCCGAAGTACGACGTCGACGAGTGCCGCGAGCGCGGCATGACCTACTCGGCGCCCATCAAGGTGACCGTGCGCCTGGTCGTGTGGGACGTGGACAGCGAGTCCGGCTCCCGCACCGTCTCGAACATCAAGGAGCAGCCGGTCTACTTCGGCGAGATCCCGCTGATGACCGAGAACGGCACGTTCATCGTCAACGGCACCGAGCGAGTCGTCGTCTCCCAGCTGCACCGCAGTCCGGGCATCTTCTTCGACAGCCAGCGCTCCAAGACCGGTGGTTCGAAGCTGATCTTCAGCGCGCGGATCATCCCGAACCGCGGCTCCTGGATCGACTTCGAGTTCGACAGCAAGGACATCCTCTACGTGCGCATCGATCGCCGCCGCAAGCTGCCGGCGACCGTGCTGTTGCGCGCCCTGGGCTACGACACCGAGTCGCTGCTCAACTACTTCTACGACAGCGAGCGGATCTTCCGGACCGACGAGGGATGGTTCAAGGAGACGACCGCAGAGCTGCTCTTCCAGCAGAAGGCCTCGGTCGACATCTTCGACCCCGAGGGCAAGATCCTCTGCAAGAAGGACAAGAAGTTCCTGAAGAACATCCTGCGCAAGATGCGCAAGGCCGGCATGCTGCGCACCGAGACTCGCATGGTCGACGGTCGGGAGCGTGAGGTCGAGATCGGCGTCATCCCGATCCGGGAAGAGGACCTGATCGGCAAGGTCAGCGCCTACGACATGGTCGACATGAACACCGGTCGCATCCTGGTCGAGTGCAACGAGGAGATCACCCAGGAGGGGATCGCCAAGCTGCTCTCCCACGGCATCGACGAGGTCGAGGTCCTGTTCATCGACGGGCTCATCGTCGGCTCCTTCCTGCGCGACACCCTGCTCGTCGACAAGATCGAGAGCACCGAGGAGGCGGTCGTCGAGATCTACCGCCGCCTTCGCTCCGGCGATCCGCAGAACTACGAGTCCGCCCTCGAGCACTTCGAGAACCTGTTCTTCAACGCCGAGCGCTACGACCTGTCCAAGGTCGGTCGCCACAAGCTGAACCACAAGCTCAACCTGCAGGTTCCGCTCGACCAGACGACGCTCACCCGCGAGGACATCCTCCAGGTCGTGAAGTACCTGATCGATCTGAAGAACAACAAGGGCGTGGTGGACGACATCGATCACCTCGGCAACCGCCGCGTGCGCGCGGTCGGCGAGCTGCTCGAGAACCAGTACCGGGTCGGCCTGGACCGCATGGGCAAGGCCATAAAGGAGCGGATGAGCCTGTCGGAGATCGAGGCGCTCATGCCCAACGATCTCATCAACAACAAGCCCGTCAGCGCCGTGGTCAAGGAGTTCTTCGGCAGCAGCCAGCTCTCCCAGTTCATGGACCAGACGAACCCGCTGTCCGAGATCACCCACAAGCGCCGCCTGTCGGCCCTCGGGCCCGGTGGTCTCACCCGTGAGCGCGCTGGCTTCGACGTCCGCGACGTGCACAAGACCCACTACGGTCGCGTGTGCCCGATCGAGACGCCGGAAGGTCCGAACATCGGCCTCATCGCGTCGCTGTCTACGTTCGCCCGGGTCAACGAGTTCGGCTTCATCGAGACGCCGTACCGCATCGTCAAGGACGGCAAGGTCCTCGACCAGGACCCGATCTACCTGGACGCCATGGACGAGGAGGAGACCCCCGATGGTCGCCCCCAGGTCATCGCCCAGGCGGCGGCGCCCATGGACAAGACCGGCAACTTCGTCGGCGACGTGGTTCCTGCTCGCCGTGAGGGCGAGTTCGCCCTCGTGCGCCCGGAGGAGGTCACCCTGATGGACGTCGCGCCGAACCAGCTGGTCTCGGTCGCGTCTTCCCTCGTGCCATTCCTCGAGAACGACGACGCCAACCGCGCCCTCATGGGCTCGAACATGATGCGTCAGGCGGTCCCGGTCATCCGCACCGAGGCCCCCATCGTCGGCACCGGCATGGAGCGGGTCGTCGCGCGCGACGCCGGCGTCACCGTGACCTGCAAGCGCGCCGGCATCGTCGAGTCCGTCGACGCCGCCCGCATCGTGGTCAAGACCGACGAGGGCAAGGGGCAGGAGATCGGCGCCGACGTCGACATCTACAACCTGACCAAGTTCCAGCGCTCCAACCAGAACACCTGCATCAACCAGCGCCCGGTCGTCCGCCCGGGTGACCGCGTGCTGCCAGGTGAGGTCATCGCGGACGGTCCCGCGACCGAGCGCGGAGAACTCGCCCTCGGCCAGAACATGGTCGTCGCGTTCATGCCCTGGAACGGGTACAACTTCGAGGACTCCATCCTCATCTCCGAGCGCCTCACCCGTGAGGACCTGTACACCACGGTCCACATCGAGGAGTTCGAGGTCGCGGCTCGCGACACGAAGCTCGGCAAGGAGGAGATCACCCGCGACATCCCCAACGTGGGTGACGAGGCCCTGAAGGACCTCGACGAGGCCGGCATCGTGCGCATCGGCGCCGAGGTCCGCCCCGGCGACATCCTGGTCGGCAAGATCACGCCGAAGGGCGAGACCCAGCTGTCCCCGGAAGAGAAGCTCCTTCGGGCCATCTTCGGTGAGAAGGCCGGCGACGTCCGCGACACCTCGCTGCGGGTGCCGCCCGGCGTCGAGGGCACCGTGATCGGAGCCCAGGTCTTCAGCCGCGAGGGCGTCGAGAAGGACGTCCGCGCGCTCGAGATCGAGGCCGAGGCCGAGCGGCGCATCATCCGCGACCGCGACGAGACGCTGCGCACCATCCACGAGTCCGCCCTCCGCGCGCTCTACCGGGTGCTCAACGGTCAGGTCGCCAGCACGCCCGTCTACCACCCGGAGTCCGGCGAGGAGCTGGTCGCCGCGGGGCAGGCGTACGACGCGGACATCCTGCGCTCCATCCCGCCCGAGCACTACGAGCGGATCGGTGTCGAGGATGTCGAGGTCGAGGACGAGGTCTGGAAGCTCGCCGACCAGATCCGCGCCAAGGTGGACGAGATCCACCAGCGCTACCAGGCCAAGATCGAGCGCCTCAAGAAGGGCGACGAGCTTCCGCCGGGCGTCATCAAGATGGTGAAGATCTACGTCGCCATCAAGCGCAAGCTGTCCGTCGGCGACAAGATGGCCGGCCGCCACGGAAACAAGGGCGTCATCTCCAAGGTGCTGCCGCTCGAGGACATGCCGTACCTCGAGGACGGTACCCCGGTGGACATCGTCCTCAACCCGCTCGGCGTTCCGTCCCGGATGAACGTCGGCCAGATCCTCGAGACCCACCTGGGCTGGGCTGGCCGCGGCATGGGCGTCAAGATCGGCGAGATGCTGGACCAGCACAGCGAGTCCGAGGCCAACGAGCTTCGCGACTACCTGCGCCAGTGCTTCAAGAAGGCCGACGAGATCCAGACCTTCCTGGACGAGGCCAGCGACGACGAGCTCCTGCGCTTCGCCGAGAAGTACCGCGCGGGCGTTCCCGTCGCGACGCCCGTGTTCAGCGGCGTCGAGGAAGAGGACATCAAGGAGGCGCTCCGGACCGCAGGCTTCGACAGCGATGGGCAGACCCTGCTGTTCGACGGCCGTACCGGCGAGGCCTTCCGCGAGCGCGTCACTGTCGGCGTGATGTACATGCTGAAGCTGCACCACCTCGTCGACGACAAGATCCACGCCCGGAGCATCGGGCCCTACTCCCTCGTCACCCAGCAGCCGCTCGGCGGTAAGGCCCAGTTCGGTGGCCAGCGTCTCGGTGAGATGGAGGTCTGGGCGCTCGAGGCCTACGGCGCGGCCTACGGCCTGCAGGAGTTCCTGACGGTCAAGCCCGAC
>MDTC01274541.1_pt1 | contig 17970 bp, 17 predicted proteins | sample 811181 | NCBI WGS metagenome assembly MDTC01 (sample SAMN05326644, study PRJNA326480) | marine metagenome | isolation source: seawater | place: Pacific Ocean: North | collected 2011
CTCACATACTAATTTTGTAACTCTTTCAACAATAGTGCTCATGGCCGGAATTACTCCTTCTGCTGTAAAGAAGCGGTAGTTTAATGAAATGGCCGATACCGATTCAAGCTTTTTGTGCTAGTTTTCTTACAAAGATTAAAAAATTATTTATCCTCTATACATCCCACCGTTAATGTGGATCGTCTCTCCGGTGATGTAACTAGATGAATCACCACATAAAAATGAGACCAAAGCGGCCACCTCGGCAGCATCTCCAAATCTGCCGAGAGGAATCAAATCAAGCATACCCTTCTGATGAGAATCTGGAATTTCCTCTGTCATCTCAGTCTTGATGTAGCCTGGCGCAACAGAATTCACTGTGATTCCTCGAGAACCCAACTCTAAACTTAGAGAGCGGGTATATCCTTCTATCCCTGCTTTCGAGGCCGCATAGTTGCTTTGGCCAGGATTGCCCATTGAGGCCACAACGGACGATATGCTTATAATACGGCCCCATCGCGCCTTGATCATGCCTCTAAGAAAAGCTTTTGTTATTCTAAAGAGACCGCTCAAGTTTGTTTCTATAACATCATCCCATTCTTCATCTTTCATTCTGATGGCAATGTTATCTCTGGTTATTCCAGCATTGTTTATAAGCACAAGCGGTGCCTGAAACTTCTCTTTCACTTGATCCACAAGATGGTCTATTGATTTGGCATCAGCAACATCAAGCTTCATACCTATGCCACACCCTGAAATTCTTTTCGAGATTTGCTCTGCCCCAGCCTGAGAGGTCGATGTGCCGATGACAAAAAAACCAGCACTGATCAGTTTTTCGGCAATAGCTTGGCCAATCCCACGACCTGCTCCAGTGACTAGGGCTACTCTTTGCATTATTTACCAAGGCTTGCTAACTGGTTAGCTTCAATTTCAGTGGAAAGCGAGCCGACAACAGCTTTTTTGTTTGCTCGCTTGATAAGGCCACTGAGGACTTTTCCTGGGCCGCACTCAACAAAGTTTTCTACATGATTGTCACATAGCGTTTTTATCGACTCTGTCCAGCGAACAGGGGCACATACTTGTTCCACCAGGTTTCGTCGAATCGACTCAGGCTCTGTCTCATATGCGGCGGTTACATTTTGAACGACAGGAATCTTTGGAGCAATAATTTCAGTCTCTAGGAGCTGTTCTTCCATTTTTAGGGCTGCGGGCTTCATTAGCGAACAATGGGAGGGCGCGCTAACATTTAGAACGATGGCTCTTTTTGCACCGCTTTCTTTACATTTCTCCATTAAAACTTGAAGGGTTTCATTATCTCCAGCAACAACAACCTGCTCCGGAGCGTTGAAATTTGCAGCTTCAACTATTCCATTTTTCGATTCTCGCGTCACAGACGAGCACATCTTATGCACTACTTCGCCTGATAGCCCTAAAACAGCCGCCATACCGCCTTTGCCGAGGGGAACAGCGCCTTGCATGTATTGGCCGCGCATGCGAACTAATTTGACAGCGTCTTCAAACCTAATGGCTCCAGCCACGACTAATGCGGCGTACTCACCCAAGCTGTGCCCCAGAACGACATCAGGGAAATCGGCGTCGTTACTCATGGCATATCTAAACAAAGCCACAGAAACGGTGAGCAAAGCGGGTTGGGTATATTCGGTTTGATTCAGCAACTCTTCAGGACCAGACGAGATCAACTTTCCTATATCGTAGCCTAGCGCCTCAGAAGCTTCTTCATATGTAGCCAATACCTCAGCATTTTTTGCAACTAGCATTCCGACGGATTGCGATCCTTGGCCTGGAAAAACGTAAGCGAGTCCGCTCATGTTCGCCGCGGTCCTTGTGAGTTTTTAATCCTAGGCTTCCGATACATCTTCCGATATTACCTTCTTTCCTCGATAGAAGCCGTCCTCAGTGATGTGGTGTCTTCTGTGAGTCTCGCCGGTAGTGGGGTCCTCGGAAAGAGTGGGGGCTCCCAAACTGTCGTGAGATCGCCTTTTTCCTCTCCTTGCTCGAGTAACCTTGCTCTTCTGAACAGCCATGTCAAACCTCCTTCCTGTCTAATCCTTTGAATTTTAACGCCAAGTCGCTGAATGGCCGATAAGTATTTTTATATAGAGCTATGCTTAACTCTTCTTCTGAATCAAGGCTCCCAGCAAATCTGCTCCCCTCTTGTACGCAGCCGGTGCGATGTTTAGGCGCCATCGGTATAGCTACCATCAACTCGTCCTCTAGGATATCTTGCAGAGAAACGTATTTACCGCTTGCAACAAAGGCAGAGTGGTCCTGATCCAAATCGAATAGCTCGTTTAGCTCGTCAACTATAACTGTGTTTATCTCGCAGGAAATTTCCTCTGAGAATTCTCCTAGGCACGTCTGGCACACTAAATTAACCCTTGTTGATGCACTACCAGCTATCCAAGTTCTACATTGATCGTCTATCGAAAAGGTCAACGAAAACGTTATCTCCCCTTCCTCCCCCAGAACCAACGGACACAGTCTACCAAAACTAACGAGAGATTCTGATCCTTTAAATGTTGTGTTGCTTCGACCTTCTCTAACGTGATCTATTTCTTTCAGAATGGCTCACCTGCGTCTTTTGCTCGCATATTAGGCAGTCAAGTCACGCCTGTCAAAGAAAGGAAAGGTAAAACAGCACTTATTGTCGTTTAGTACTCAGTGTAACGTCCAAATTCATATCGCATGGGCTTCTAATATATGTTTCGACGCCATCAAAGAAAAGTCAGAGACATTATTGTATTTGCTTAGCGACTCCCAAATTCTAAAAAATCAGTTTAGCATGGCCGGTTTCGACATTTCTTTTTGGTATAGAGCGAATTTTCTCTCACAAAAAACCTTAACCGACAAAATCAGTTCTGAAAAAGCTCTGAGAGCCATGCATGAAAACTGAACTTTTGAAATTTGGTTAAAAGAGTTCCTCGAGAAGACCCACCCTCTTCAATAGGTATTAATCTGGCCTAATAAATGCCATCAACTTCAAACAAAAATATTGGCCTTTTACTTTATGTAAAAACTATAATCTATTGGTTATATTGATAATTTAATAAATTCTTTAACGCTTTGATAAATTCTTTAGGTAGAGGACATTCTATATCTACTTTTCCCAAGAGCTTATTTTGAGGGATTGAAATTTGAGATGCATGTAACATCATACGAAGCCTTAGACCTAGGATTGCTTCCTTAACTCCGTCTCCATACTTTGCATCCCCGAGTATCGGGTGACGAGCCCAAAGCGCGTGAACTCTGATTTGGTGTGTCCTTCCCGTTTTTGGGGAAGCTTCGACCAGAGAAAAGTCTTCGTTTCCGTAAATCTTTCTGAAGGCTGTTCTAGCACTCTTCCCTGACTGACTCACTCTAGTCCAACGCTCACGCCCCTGATTAGAAAAAGTTTCTAGAGATTGGTGAATATCCGTAAGCTTTTCAGGCCATACTCCATGAACTAGGGCTGTATACCTCTTTTTTATGCTTCCAGGTCTCCGCAGCAAATCTTGCAGAAAAACCAGGCTCGCACGTTTCTTCGATATCAAAAGACATCCTGAAGTATCTTTATCAAGTCGATGAATTAGCTCAAGTTTTTCTATTTTTTTATTGCTATTCCTACTTGCCCTTAAGCTTTCAATCAAACCAAATTTGACCGACGACCCCCCATGAACCGCAAGTCCGGCTGGCTTGTTGAACACAATCAAGTCGTTATTTTCAAAAATAATCTGGGTCTCGGGTTTAAAAAGAGGGTCAATAAACTTGTCTTCCTCAGCACTTAACCTAATCGGAGGCAGTCTTACCTCATCACTCAAACAAAGCTTCGTTGAGGCACGTGCTCGGCCCCTATTTACTCTTATCTCGTTTTTTCTGATGAGCCTGTAAATCCTGGACTTAGGTACACCTTTAAGAGTTTTAAATAAAAAATTATCGAGCCTTTGGCCGGCACTATCCTGCATGATTTTAATATAGGTTACGTTTTGAAAAGTATGCATCTACCGAAAGTAATTTTAGAATTAGGATTTTCTCGAAATCTTGTTATACTTTGTCCTGAACCGGATAGCCAGCTCTTAACGGAACGCATAAAAGATCCATTAAGAGAAAGTCATTGGCAGCGATCGTCACTAGAATCCATCCGGTGCCCCAAGAGGGGATATAAAAAAAATTTTAATGGCGTAGCCCTCAGATACGGCTAGGCCTGCTAATAACCGCACGGAGTTGGGTTTTAGCGTAATAGGCAGATTAGATAATTTTGGGTCCTTTTAAAAAAAAGGATTCGTCTGAAAAAGAAAAGCATCGGCGATTTAGTTCATTGCGAACTTTATGCCGAGACTCTAGCTACCCGGCATACGCCGTTGGTTTCGTTATTCTTCCTATTAAGCCAAATACAGCGCCCGTGCTTACGGATAAGCGTGGAAGAATATGAAAAGAATGCTGATAAACGCAACCCATGAAGAAGAACTCAGGGTTGCTTTGGTCGACGGCCAAAAACTCTATGATCTGGACATCGAAAAGAGAATCCGGGTCCAAAAAAAATCGAACATATACAAAGCTAAGGTTACACGTGTTGAACCCAGCTTAGAGGCGGCGTTCGTTGATTATGGTGGAAATCGCCACGGGTTCCTGCCTCTCAAGGAAATATCGAGAGAATACTTCAGTGTTCCGCCCGGCAGCATTCGCGGAAAGATTAACATTCAAGATGTGATCAAAGAAAACCAAGAATTAATAGTTCAGGTTGATAAAGAAGAGAGAGGCTCTAAAGGCGCCGCCTTGACAACCATGTTATCTCTGGCGGGCCGCTACCTCGTTTTGATGCCTAACAATTCCCGTGCTGGAGGCATTTCGAGGAGGATAGAGGGAGAGGAACGGGCTGCATTGAAAGAGTCAATGTCCAATTTAGACATACCAAAAAACATGGGCGTTATTATTCGTACTGCAGGAGTTGACAGAAACTCTGAAGAACTCCAGTGGGACCTTGACTATCTGCTGAACGTCCACAACGCGATCACTAAAGAATCGGAAGGAAAAAAGGCTCCCTTTTTAATCTACCAAGAGAGCGACGTTATTACTCGTGCGGTGAGAGACTATCTGAAAGATGATATAGGCGAAATCCAACTGGATACGGTTGAAGCTTTTGATCAAGCCAATCAATTTATTGAACAAGTAATGCCTCACTTCAAACCCAAGTTGAAAATGTACTCGAGCGATGTGCCTTTGTTCAACAAGTACCAGATAGAAAGTCAGATCGAAACCGCCTTTAATAGGGAAGTACGCCTGCCCTCAGGGGGCTCTCTAGTAATAGATCCCACTGAGGCCCTAGTATCTATAGACATTAATTCCTCCAGAGCAACCAGAGGAGCCGATATTGAAGATACTGCTTTGAATACTAATCTTGAGGCGGCGACAGAAATTTGCAGGCAGTTAAGACTGCGAGACATTGGTGGCTTGATAGTCATAGATTTTATCGACATGCTCTCGCCTAAGAATCAAAGAATGATCGAAAATCGAATGCGTGATGAGCTCCAGATTGACAGAGCTCGTGTTCAAGTTGGCAGAATTTCACAGTTCGGGCTACTAGAAATGTCTCGCCAGAGGCTGCGTCCCTCCCTGGGAGAAACCAGCGGTGTGGTCTGCCCTCGATGCGAAGGGCTTGGTAGTATCAGAGATGTAGAGTCATCAGCATTAGCAGTCCTTAGAATGGTTGAAGAGGAAGCCCTAAAAGAGACCAGCTCAGAAATTAGGGCATTTTTACCCATAAGCGTCTCATCATTTGTCCTAAACGAAAAAAGAAAAATGCTTTTAGACATAGAACAAAGGAACAAGGTCTCTGTTGTTGTGGTCCCAGATCCGCAGTTAGATACACCCCACTATCGGGTTGAGCGCATACGCTCTCAGGATGAAGAAGGAGAGTCACCCCACTCATATGAGATGGAGCGACAAAAAGAGGACGAAAACCTCGCAGCTAAGCGAATGAGTGAACCTTTAGTTGAAGAAGCGGCAGTAAAAAAAGTGGACCAAACGCCTCGCTCGAGGGAGAAAAACCATGCAAAACAGGATCGAGTGGGGTTGTTGAAACGACTTTTAAAACTTGTTTTTGGGAACGCTAGGAATAAAGGAAAGTCACAGAACGGAAACCAAAGAAAGAATAGAAACGTGCGCAATAGGCGATCTACTCCTTTAGATCGAGCCAAAAAAAGCAACCAGGATAGCAGCCCCGCGCAAAATGGAGAAAGAAATAAGAGAGCACGGAAAGCGTGGCAAAATGTAGAAAAGAAAACCAAGGATAAGGTGTTTCCCAATACCGACCAAGTTCTTGAAATTAACTCCAAATCAAAGAAAGCGCCCGACAAAGAAGCGGACAGGAAAAAAACTCCTGGGTTTAGCTCGTCGAAGGAGCTTGATCAAAACAAGCTGATAAAAGACATTGATCTCGATAAACGCGCGCGAGGAGGAAGAAAATCTCGCAATACTAAGGACTATGACCTCGCGGCTTTGGGGATTAGCATAGATGAAGAAGCAGCCAGAGAGGAAAAAATTGCTGGGGATGAATTGCCTATGTCGACCCCCGATTTTGAGTCTAGTCAGCCCGATCCGATAGTGGATGGTAAGTCCTCAGAAGACAAGCTCAATCCAATAGTCTCTCCGTCCGGAGCAAACGTTAAAGATGATAATTTAGAAACTATGAATGAGTCGAAACCACTTGAGGATTCTGAACTTATCCCAAGCGTTCAAAGTAGCTCTTCTGTAAACAAGGGCACCGACCTAGAAACGTTTAAAGCTGGCAGGGCGCCTAATGACCCTAGGACGAGTCCAAGAAAAATTTCTCAGAGGGCGGTTTTAGAGAACGCTCCTAGGGTAGCGAGAGACCCTTACCTAGCTATTGAAAAAAGAATTGTTTCGGAAAGCCACCCGAGCCAACTAGGGCGGGTCGATAATGACCCGAGGAGAGATAGCGGTGATTAATGTATGGATGGTATTGGTGTGTATTGGTGTGTCTTGGTCGTCTCAAACGCTTTTAGGCTAGCGCTAGATCATGCGGGAAGGGTAAACCTCGGGCTCTACTTCGAGACGAACACTGTAAGCACTATATACTCGCGCCTTTATGAGATTAGATAGGCTTTTCAGGTCCTCAAATGTTCCCGCCGAATCATTAATTAGCACAAGAGCGTGTTGGCGAGAGATAGAAATCCCTCCTATCGATTCACCTTTTAGGCCCAAAGAATCTATAAGCCAGGCCGCAGAAAGCTTGATCCCATGCGGGTCGCGATATCTGGGCATTTTTGGAAAACGATTTTCTAGAATTTTATATTCTTCAGTCGTAACAATAGGATTTTTAAAAAAACTTCCCACGTTAGGAAATTTTCGGAAATCAGGTAATTTTCTTTTTCTAGCAGCACAAACAGCCCGATAGATTGCTCTTGAACTTAATTCCAAATCATTTACCTCAAGATATTTCCTTACGTCGGGATACTCGAAAACCAGTTCATTTCCTGAAGAAATAGTTACGCTCGTAACAAACCATTCTTTTTCTTTTTTGAACCTGCTACTCCGATAGGAAAACTCGCAATCAGCGTTTGCAAAGGTAACGGTTTCGTTCGTAAAAAGATTGAGAGCCTCTACAGATTTTAATCTATCACCCAGCTCTACCCCATACGCACCAATATTTTGAATAGGCGCCGCGCCGACGGTCCCTGGAATCAGACCTAAATTCTCTAAACCTGGAAAGGCTTGCAAGTCACAAAACCTGACTAGCTCTTCCCAATTTTCCCCGGAAGAGGCCTTGACCTTATTTTCATAAAAAGTTCTTCCTCTTAGACTATTTTTAATAACCAGCCCGTCTATATGATTGCCCAAGATCAGGTTTGTTCCTGAACCTAAAACAAATATCCTGAGAGACCTATCTTTTGCAAATAAAACCGCCTCGAGCAATTCCTCAAGATTATTTGCCTCACAGAACCAACGAGCCTTCGAGTTAAGTCCGAAACTATTAAGCTTCCTTAAAGAAAAACTCTCCTGAAACCTCAAATGTTCCTCTCTCTATTGGAAGATGATCACGTAACGAAAAAAAGTATACAATACACTCCGTCAAAGAGGAGCGAAAAATGGAATTGAAAGAAAAAGTTGCGTTCATCACAGGTGGGGCGTCAGGCTTAGGTAAGGCTACTGCAGAGAATTTCGTAGCGGCTGGAGCAAAAGTAATGATTTTTGATCTAAGCCCAGAGAACGCAGAGGTCGCAGCGCGAGAACTTGGAAAAAACGCTGATTGGTCGGCTGGCGATGTCTCTAATGAAAGTGACGTGACCCAAGCCATACTCAAAACTAAAGAACGTTTTGGAGCTTTGCATATTAACATCAATAGTGCCGGGATAGGATCCGCGGCTCGGACGGTTGGAAAAAAAGGGCCTATGCCAATCCAACAATTTGAGTTTGTGATCAAAGTAAACCTTTTGGGTACTTTTAATTGCTTGCGGCTTTGCGCAGTTGAGATGAAAAATAATGAGCAGCGAACAGAGGACGGCGAAAAAGGCGTCATCATCAATGTAGCCTCTGTGGCGGCCTTTGATGGCCAGATAGGACAAGCCGCTTACAGTGCATCCAAGGCGGGCGTTGCAGGCATGACACTGCCTATCGCGAGAGATTTAGGAAGAGACGGAATCAGAGTCGCCACGATTGCACCCGGTATTTTTGAAACACCAATGATGAAGTCTGCTCCCCCGCAAGTTCGAGAGCCCTTAATCGAGATGACGCAATTTCCAAAACGCCTTGGCAACCCAGTGGAATTCGCTCAAACAGCCGCACACATTGTGAGATGCAGCTATATCAATGGGGAAGTAATTCGTCTCGATGGAGGAATTCGAATGGCTCCCAAATAAAGGTTAAAGCGAGTTCAGCTCAAAGCTTTGAGTTTGAGATCATGGCAATCAACTCTAAAAAATTCCGGTCAGCCAAATGAACTATCTCCTCATCACTTCTGTCCTGTATCGGATGTTCAACAAACACCTTAAAGGGATCAAAGCCAAGAGAAGAGGCCTGCGCTTGGGCAGCCTCTACAAACTCGGAAGAAGCAACAAATCCTCCAGGCACACCCCGAGCATCTAAATCCATGATGTCATGCAAACTGCACGACGTGCACGAACCTCAGTCTGCTAGCCCTTCAATGACGGCATCGCAACTTCCAGCGATTTCATTTTTAAGCTCTATTGGAGCTAAGCGAGTAAATGTAGGCTTTGAAAATCTTCTCACATCAATTCCCTTCTCAGCTAGCCGTTGCGCTATTCTATCTAAAAAAACATTTCCTTTAGGCTTCGAGATGTCCAAGAGACCGACCGTCTTATTTTGAAGATCGTCCAGTCTTTTTAAAGGAACTCTTTCGGAAGATTTCAGTTCACCCGTGGGATCCAGCAAATTATTCATATCATGCTCTCAAGTAATTTTTCTAGTTACCGGCGTGCTTCCAACTTTGCCGCTTGCACCCCAGCCGGCAATAATAGCGGAGAACATACCTGCCTTTCCACCTGCCCGAACAATCAGCAACCCACCGTCACGGAATTTCGGAATCTCTTTAGACCGGAATCTTAAGGGGAGACCTTCCGATATTCCATCAGCTCCTTCAATTAATTTATCTCCGGATACGGTCAGAAGATCGTTTAGTCTATTTTTTAAGTCATCTTTAGTCCAACCGGCAAGGCGAAAAACCCGCTCATGCTCGGGCGAGACTACCAAAACTGCGTCAGATGCTAATGCTAGTTTTGGATGCCCGACTGATCTAAGCCCGGCAGCAAAAGATCTGCTTAAAGATTCAGGGTCTCGCGACTTTTGATCAACAATTGCTTGAACTCCATCTGCCGCAAACAAAGTGACTGAGGAACACCCGGACTCAATTCCACGTTCTTGCGCCAGTGATTGCCAATAAGAGCCCGCTTCATCCTCTGCAAAGCAAAAGCCGATCTTGCCGGGCGTGCCAAAAGCGGAACGATCAACCTCTTGAGGTTTACCTCCTCCAATATTTCGGATCACTAATTGCAAAGCTCGCCCTATCGTTGAATTAGCCCTATTACCCTGACCCAAAACATTGCCCCCAGAATTCATTCCTATGGCTCTAGCTATCGGCCCATTTACTATAACTAAAGGCCCTGAAAAATAGGTTGTAGCTAACAAACCGTGCATACAAAACTCATCTTGTAAAGCAGCCTCAACGGCGGCAATAACCACCGGCAAATATTGAGGGAGGCAACCGGCTAAAACCGCGTTTATAGCGATTTTTTCTACCGAGCACTGAACCAAATTTGGAGGAACCACCCCTACGATATCTTGAGCATGGCGTGCCGTGCCAGATAGCATTCGAAGCACTCTCTCTTTTGTGGGAGGAACAACGGGAAGCCCATCAGACCATCCTCGAGAATAACAAGCTTCAATTTCATCCTCGTGTTCACCGATTGAAATATCTCTTGATTTAATTTCCTCGTCACCGAATTTTGCCGCAAGCTTTTCCGGCATTCCCGGCGCCAGGGTTTCTGAACCACAGCCTGGCTTATACTTCAGCATCGTCTCGGGAATGTCGACCTGAAGAAACTCCGCCCATTCCTCTGAATTCCAACCCTCGATTCTTTCTAATTCCTTTCCGTCTTTGCCAAAGCGAATTAACGTTGGAACTATCTCGATACTCGCCTCCCACGACCGCCTCAATCCAAGATCTTCGCTTACCGCCAGATCCTGCACAAAAGAAGGACCGTCCTGACAGAAAATTTCGGCACTATTTTGTTCCAGAAAGCTTTTAAGGACTGGCGCAACTAACTTGCAGGTCTCGCAACTTTGTTTTAAAAAGACTGATACACTCAAGCTACTCCTCCTCTCTCAACCGATAATCTACTCTCTCCGCATCATCCAGGGTATCCACCCCCGGGGGAGAACTGATCAAAGCTTCGATAACTTTGATGTTGATCCCGCAAACCAACATCCTAAGCTGCTCTAGTTTTTCTATTAATTCGAGGTTGCAGGGCTCGTGCTTCACATAACTTTTAAGCATTCTAAAAGTATAGGCGTAAATACCGATATGTCGAAAGTGCTCCGAACTAATCAAGTCCCTTTTGCTAAGATGTGAAGCGCCCGGGGCAAACGGTATCGGCGCTCTGGAAAAATACAAGGCGCGATGCTTTTCATCTCTCACTACCTTCACAATATTGCTATTAAGAAAATCTTTAACGGATGTAATCCTTTCGCACAAAGTAACGACTTCGTTATCTCGATTTATCTCGGCGGCTACCTGTTTAATCGAACTCGGTGGGATTAGAGGTTCATCGCCCTGCACATTTACAACAATATCGTTGTCACCAAGATCTAAACTCTCCGCCGCCTCACAAACTCTATCAGTTCCAGAAAGATGAGCCTGAGAGGTCATGATCGCGTCGCCGCCGAACCCTGTGACCTCGTCTAGTATTTTTCTATCATCAGTAGCCACGACGACTCTTGCGGCTCCACTTTCGCTGGCCTTCGCATAAACACGCTCTATCATCGTAAGACCACCCAACTTGATTAGAGGCTTCCCAGGCAATCGAGACGATCCGTATCTTGCGGGAATTATGACGTTGAAAGAAGTTATTTCTCTGACTCCAAATTTCTTGCCTGCTCAGGAATCATGACTGGGATGTCATCTTCGATAAGAAACGCCAATTTGTCGACAAAACAAATCAATTCCTGACTATCTTGTTGATAGGTTAGATTCCCTTTGCAGATAGGACAAACTAAGATATCTAAAAGAATCTTTTCTAGTGCCATATTATTAAACCCTTTATTAAACTAGCACTCTATTTACTAGCTCCATTACTCCCTCTTGAGCGATGGCCTCAACTTCTAAGTACCAGATTCTTTCCTTGTTGATGTTCAGATACTTAACCTTAACTGCATCTTTCTCCGTTAATAATATCACCTCGTCACCAAATGAGAGGTCTTCTTCATTGAAGTTGTAATGATCTGGGTATTCAATGGATGTATAACTGTACTCTAATTGATCTAAGGTCGCCCAAAAACGGTTGGCATTACCCAATGCAGCGATCGCGATCAATTTAACCCCTTTCAGCGCTTCAACTTCTCTCTCTTCACCAGAGCCAAGATTAATTAGTCGAGTCGGCACAACGTCAAGTTTAAAGTGTTTCTTATCTAGAGGAATCAACTTGCTGGAAATATTTCCATTAACCAAAACGAGGTCAATTGTTTGAAGCCTTGAAATTGGTTCTCGCAATGGACCAGCGGGGAGACAAAAACCGTTTCCAAATCCCCTCTCACCGTCGACGATCAAGATTTCAAAGTCTCTGTCAAGCTTGTAATGCTGCAGTCCATCATCGCTAATTATTAAATCAACTTGATGGTTCGCTAGCAGAGTTTTGGAGGCTTGAACCCGATCTGGATCGACAACTACGGGAACTGAAGTTCTTCGTCTTATCAAATAAGGTTCATCTCCGGACATATAGGAACCAGTGGTATCAGACACATCCAATGGATAAGAATCTGCGTTACCCCCAAAACCTCTCGAAACAACTCCCGGCCGATATCCAATACTCTTGAGATGTTTTACCAAAGACACAACGAACGGTGTTTTCCCGGTTCCGCCCACTGTCAAGTTGCCAACAACAATAACTGGAACCTGGGGACTCCAATTGGAGCTTAAACGGAGGTAAATTTTTCTCAGAAAAAAGCTTGCCCGATAAAGCGCCTCGAACGGTCTAAGCAGGTATAACCACGCAGCATCAGAATACCAAGCGTTGACTATTCGAGAAGGCTCGATTGGCAAATTGGGAGACTTCCAGGAAACAGTTCTGTCCATTTTATTTTCGGGCAAACGAGAAACATTCTTGTTTTTTTTAGGCGTCCAGTCGTCGGCCCGATGAAGCCTCGCATATGATCCGCTGGCAGCTAACAGGTCTTGATGTGTGCCCTCCTCTACTACCCTGCCCTGATCGAGAACAAAAATTCTATCGGCCATTTCGATGGTTGATAGTCTGTGTGCAATAACGAATGTCGTTCTGCCTTGAACTACCGCGCCTAACGCGAACCTTATTGATTTTTCTGACTCCGTGTCTAGAGCAGAAGTCGCCTCGTCTAAAATTAAAACTGGTGCATCTTTTAAAAATGCTCTTGCTATCGCGATCCTCTGTCTCTGTCCTCCGGAAAGCATTACCCCATTATCCCCAACCACAGTGTCGAGACCGTGAGGCATTCGGGCAATAAACTCCCAAGCAAATGATTTTTTTGCGGCTTCTTCGACTTGTTCACGAGACGACTTTTTTAGGGATCCATATCGGATATTATTTAATATTGAATCGTTAAACAGCACGACTTGTTGACTCACGATAGAGATATGCTCTCTAAGACCAATTAGAGCGAAATTCTCTAAAGGTTCATTATCCAATAATATTTTGCCTGATGTGGCATCGTAAAAGCGAGGGATTAAACTTACTAAGGTGCTCTTCCCGCTCCCTGATTTTCCAACTAGCGCCACTGTTTCCCCTGGCTTCACCTGCAGGCTTATATTTTCGAGAACTTTGCCAGCTTCTTGATCATAACTAAAGGAAACATCTTTGAACTCAACCAAACCTTTTATTTCGTCCAACATTAATTTTCCGTCGTCCTGCTCAGGAGTCTCGTCAAAAACATCGAAGATATCCTCTGCGGCAGCAAGACCTTTCTGAATTTTTGCCATTACTTCGGATAAATTTCGAATCGGCTTGGCAAGCAAACCGCCCGTGGTTATGAAAGCTATGACAGATCCTGCTGACATATCAGCTAAAAAAATGGGGTCCAAAACTAGCCAGACCAGACCTGCCAGGGATAGAGAGACCAAAAACTGAATCACGGGTGTCGCTAATGAAGCAGTCATTACCATTTTAATGGATTGCTTCCGATTATCGCCGCTTACAGTTTCAAACCTAGCAGTTTCAAATTCCTTTCCTCCAAACGTCCTAACTTCTCTATGACCTTGAATCGCTTCAGACGCGACATGGGTAATCCCTCCCACGGACACCTGGATTCTTTCGCTGATCCGTCTAAACCTTTTGCCAGCGTACGTGACTAGCATCCCAATAATGGGAGCGACCAAAACAAACAAAAGGGTGAGCTTCCAGTTGAGATAAAGAAGCAAGGCCAAATAGCCCAACACCGTAAAGCCCTCTCTAAGAATTATACGAACGGCATCTGTTGCCGCGTCAGTCACTTGCGTAACGTGGTAAGTAACTTTTGATACCAGATGTCCCATCGCGTGCTTGTCATAAAAACTGCTGGGCAAACTTAGAAGCCTTCCGAACAATTCACACCTCAAATTATGAACCAGATTGTTAGCAACAACCGCAATAAAATAGTTTCCGGCGAAGCTACCCACTCCGCGCACGATAGCTATTAGAACTATCCCCAAGGGGATAAGTACCCTATCGAGCTGATTTGCGGGACCAAACATTTTCTCGAAATAGACCCTAGCACCGCTTCCCAATGCAGGTGTATTTCCCCCTAGCGAGTCAACAATAAAGGCAATCAATTGAACAAAACCAACATTCGCTAGGGAGTAGAGCAAAAAACCAATCATGCTTAGAAAAAATGCTCCACCATATGGAATTACATAAGCAAGCAAACGGCCATAAATCCCTAAATCTGAGCCCGTATTCATTCTGAAGCTTTTTGCTTTAGAGATGCTTGAAAAAAGATTCTTTCAAAGCCGGATATTCGCGCAGCTTCGATAGCTAGAACGACGGATTTATGCGGAGCTAGCTCGTCTGCTGCTATCACTAAATCTGGCGGGGGAAGCCCGTCAATCCTCGAGGATATAAATGACGAGAGTTCTCGAACATTCTCAAAAGAGAGTAACTCCTGATCGAAGTAGAAACTGCTGTCTTGGCTTATAGAAAGCATCAGCGTGGTTTTTCCCTGATCGATTAAACTCTTACTTTCAGTGGTGGGAAGATCGACAGTCAAGTTTGCGTTAGTCTGGAAAGTTGCCGGCACAACAAAGAAAATCAGCAACAGAAAAACCACGTCGATAAAGGGAGCAAGGTTTATCTCACTGGTTCTTCTTGATCGTTTAGAAAATTTCATCATAAATGCGCTTTTTTAATTCGTCTTGCACATAATTCTCATTTTTTCGACAGCAGTTCAATGAAACGCTCACAATCACCAGCTAAAAAAACTAAAAGCTCCTCCACTTTTCGCTCAAAGTGGCGTTGAAAAAATAGCGTTGGGATAGCAACCACCAAACCCGATGCAGTGGTAATCAATGCTTGAGATATGCCTCCTGCTAGCACGCTAGTAAAACCTCCTCCGGTGGTTTCAACCACCCCAAAAACCGTTATCATTCCAATAACAGTGCCTAAAAGCCCGAGCAACGGGGTTACCGCAGCAATCGTGCCGAGAGTACTAAGGTTCCTCAGCAATTCGTGCTCAACGAAGCTTGCCGCATTTTCCGCAGAAACACGCATAGCATCGTATCCGTCATTCTTTTTTGAAAAAGCTGAGATAAAAAGGTAGCCAAGAAACGAACCATCTCCCAAACTAATAATACTGTTTTTGTCGGCAATTATTTTTGTGGTGGGATTATTCAGTTCCTCAAGAAGTTTGCTTGGAAGAATATTTTCTCTCCGCAATACCCAAGAACGTTCTATGACGATCGCCAAAGAAATCACTGAGCAAAAAATGATAGGAAGCATAAGCCAGCCTCCAGCACCTATGAGTTCAAACACGAAAACTCTATCGTTAAACAAACCTGAACCTTATCACAAAACTAAAGGTTTCTGATCACTATCGTGATCTAGAAAAACAGGCCGACACCGATTAAGCGACTATTCCATCTTTAAATAATTTTCCGACCTCTAAATCCCCTAAACGAAGATCATCTTTTAAAATCTCCTCGGTATGCTCTCCTAAAAAAGGAGCCGGTAACGCATCTAGATTCTCCGATTGGCCAAACCTAATAGGGGACCCTGAGGCTAAATAATTTCCGATTTCCGGCTGATCAATAAGACCCATCATAGGGTTGTCAATTGAACAATCGACGTCCTTTTCTACCATCTCTTTAAACGTTCTGTAGGGTCCGTAACAAACACCACTCTCTTCCAAAAAAGTACAGATTTCCTCATAATCTCTTGAGTTGAACCAAGGCTCAAGGATCTTTGCAAGCGCTTCTTTTGCTTTGAATCTATCGCCTTCTTTGCTGAAATCAAGGCCCGAAGACGCTTCTAGCGCAACAATTTTTTCTGCGCTGCCAGTGGCCGCTACTATCGAAGTCCACTGCCTCGGCGTAAGACCAACAATCATTAAGCGCTTTTTATCTTTAGTTTCGAAATCTCTACCGAAAGCACCGTAAAGATAGTTCCCATATTTTTTTCTATCTTCGTCATTAATCGTAACCTCCGCAATATTTCCAAGATTACTGGTCGTTGCTATCGCTACATCTTTAAGCGCCAATTTAACCAGCTGACCTTCTCTCTCTATTCGTCGATGTCTTTCCGCAGCCAACAGAGCTATTGCGGCCATTTGCCCAGTAATATTGTCCCAAGCAGGAAGAAGATAATTCGTAGGCTCATCATTCTTCTGGCTGCCTGTTAATGTTGCGAAACCCACCGCGCAATTAATTGTGTAATCTAAAGCCGACCCACCGAAACGGTCTCCCATAATATTCACGTAGATCAGGTCCTCTCGTTTTTCGCGAAGTTTTTCATAAGATAACCACCCTCTCTCAGGAAAATTTGTTAAGAAAATACCATCTGCTAAACTGTTTCCAGCCAGAAGAGAAGTTATGAGCTCTCTGCCTCGAGGATGACCAATATCAACTTGAAAAGATCGCTTGCCTTTATTCATTCCAGCCCAAAACAAACTAGCGCCTTCTTGAGTGACTGGCCAACGTCTGTAATCAAGGCCTCCACCTATTGGATCAAATCTAATTACGTCTGCGCCCAGCTGCGCTAAAGTCATGCCTCCAAGGGGGGCTGCAACAAATGCGGATCCTTCAAGAATCCGCAAACCTTTTAGAATACCTTTTTTCATCAATTATCCTTTCGAGATCACTCCGAAGCGCCAATCTAATACTTTCGTCTCTTTTTTTTCTTCTTTTACAGAGACTTCACTCTCCGAGAATACTTCTACCGTCAAATCCAAGATGGAGAATTCCTCGTAATCTTGACGTTGGTTCACTAAAACTTCGCTTCGTAATATATCCCCCTCAAATACTGGAGCCAGGTGTTCGCAATGAAACCAACACATGATAGTTATAAGACCAGGCAAAGCGCGGCTAATTTGGGCGGCAGCTAACGATATGGTGTGACCTCCGTAAACCAACCTCTGAGTATAACCGCCTTTCTTCGAATCAAGATGGGTCATCGCAAGATTCAATGTTAACCGGACAATCTCCGGTGCTAAGGTAACAGTATCTCGAGCTTCTATGAAGATTCTCTGCCCTACTTCCAAAGGAACCTGTTTCGGGCTAAATTTTTTAAAATTCCATGGTGGGACCACAGCCTTGAGCTTATCGAAATCAAGAGAAGCGGATATCAAGTCAAAATCATCACTTTTCTTAGTGTCTGCATCAGGATCTCTGCATGGAAGCATCGGGCATCTGTAAAAATTCAAGACAGACTGATTTTCTTGGTTTGAGACCTCAATATTAAGCACGGCCATCCCGCTTGCATCTCTTCCGGGTTTTAATCTGTTTTGGCGGAGAGCAACAACAGAAGTTTTAGCCTTAAGCGTATCGCCCAGAAAGACCGGAAACTTGAAAACTAATCCCCGGTAGAAAAGATTTCCGAGCACCCTCTGAGAGGGAATCGTACTCAACCCAATTGCTATGTTTGCAACTAAGCAAGAATTTACAAGCGGCGTAGGGGAATTTGTCACTTTTTTACTAAGAGGCCAACTTAAAGGGAGCGCCAGTCGATCTCCAAACGCCATTTGGTGAGCCGCCATATGACCCTCGGTAATCGTCACTTCGGGCACATTGTTAAATTCATCGCCCAC
>MDTC01250265.1_pt1 | contig 17964 bp, 19 predicted proteins | sample 811181 | NCBI WGS metagenome assembly MDTC01 (sample SAMN05326644, study PRJNA326480) | marine metagenome | isolation source: seawater | place: Pacific Ocean: North | collected 2011
ATTTTATTTGTTTGGGCGGTATTGGTTGATAATGAGGAACATCAAATTGTTTTGTAAACTGATAAATTGACTCAACGTATTCATATGCAAAAACAACAATAGCATCTGGTTTTTCTTTCAAAAGATGTTCTTTGTTAACAATAGGTATATGCATACCAGGACTATATTTTCCAACTTTTAGTGGACTGTCATCAACAACATAAGATATTAGATTTTTATCAATTTTTGCAAAATTTGTAATCGTTGCCAATCTAGCAGGAGCTCCATAGCCAACTATCTTGATATCTTCTTTATTAAGAAGTGTTTTTAGGTCTTCTGCATACTTTTCAATTTCATCTTGAAATTGAAATATATTACTACTAGTAAATCTCTTATTTTCTAAATCTAGAAAATTTTGAACAGATTCATCAATTTCATAAGAGGAACTTATTTTTTTAAAAGAAAGTCTTAATGACCCGCCATGTGGTGTTATTTCTTTGATATTTGTTAAAACTAGATCTTTTTCTCCAAAAATATTTTTCATTGAAGTGACTGAGTAATAAAAAGGCCTATCAAAATAGAATCTTTCAAATTGATGCTGATCAACTAAATTAACCAAATACTCTATTTCAATAAAAACTTCTCCCTCATCTGAAATAAGATACTCCAAAGACTCAATAAAATCTTTAGGGTCTTCAAGATGAGTGAAGATGCTTGAAGCAACGATAGCATCGGGTTTTCCATATTCATTCAATATATACTTTGCTGAGTTCATATTGAAGAAATCAACAACAGTATCTAATCCCTCTTTGTTTGCAATTGCGCCAACGTTGACTGAAGGATCAATACCTAAGCATTTGATATTTCTTTCTTTGAGAGGTCTCAGCAAAATACCATCATTGGAACCGACATCAAGAACAAAATTAAAGCTTGAGAGTTCATCTGAAAAATCAATAAAATGCTGATTTAACTCTTCATTTACAGAAGATAAGTAATAATAATCTTCAAACATTTCTGATCTATCAATTATCTGATTTAGTTGTCCACAGAAACATTTTGAACAAATTAAAGCTTGAAGATGCCAGAAATTTTCTTTAGCAAAATCTTCTTTATTTTTTGGATACTTATTTGCAAGAGGTTGTTTGCCAAGGTCTGCCAAAACATTACAATTTGAACCACAGAGTTTACATTTCATGAGTTATTTTTTGAGTCTAATATGTTGAACTATATTCGAATTTATTGCCAAAGTCTAGAAAAGACATTCTTAGTGATTATTGAAAAAATCAAGGACTAATTTATAAACATCATCTGCATCAATTGAACAATAACATGGATATTTGATTATATTTTCCGAGCATTTTTCTGCGATTGCATCATATTCTTCATTTATTTCTTTGAAACATCTTTCAGGAGAATAATCACCTCCATGCACATGAATATAATTCTCAGTTTCGTAACTATGCGAGTAATATCCACAGAACTTTCTTGGATTAATAGGGACTGTTATGTGTTTCTTTTTTTGTTCTTTAATAAATTCGTTCTGATAATACTCTGGCATATCCCATTCAGGATTAAATGCACAGCTTATACCTATTGTAGGAATATTAACTGCAACAGCTGCATGCAAATTTGCAGAAATACCTCCTAAATATAAATCACAAAGTGAGGTTACAGCAGCAGCCTGTCTAATATTTAATTTTTTATTATTAAAAATCATGCTGTCGCCAATTTCAATTAAATTAAAATTTTTATTAAGCATTTTCTTAATTTTCTCTGCTTCTTTCACATTCCATTTTCTTGCAAAATCATCCTGAATCGCAATAATTTTTTTTTCGTTGTCTATTGTTTCTAGATATTTTTTTGCTAGGTTAATGTCTTTATCTGTTAAATAAATCTTTGTTTGATAATTTTTTCTATCTAAATCAATGTCTGACATATAGCTTTGAACCATGTTCTTATTTGGCAACCAATGTTTTAAGTAAAATGCTTTAGTATAAAAATTTTTTATAAATTTAAAATATAGTGACTCAAATCTCTTTGGGAATTTTCTTTCATATGAGAAGTCTATATATGGATTTGTCTCTGTTAGTGCCTTATGCGAGGTTATATAAGTTATAGACGAATTAGGATAGATCTTTTTGAGTTCTTTAGCTGCAGTAGTGCCTAAGATAATATCACCAAACATTCTTGGTTGATAAATTAATATCCTCACAGTGTTTTAGTGAAATGAATCAACATATCCACATATAATATGACCAATTAAGATATGCATTTCTTGAATATGCGCAGTAATCTCTGAAGGGACAACAACTGCGTAATCAATCATTTTTAAAGCTTCGCCCCCATCATTACCAAGGAGACCAATAACCTTACAATCTAGATTTTTAGCAGCTCTAATGGCGCTTATAATATTCTTACTATTACCGCTCGTTGAGATAACAATTAAAATATCTTCTTTATTTGCAAGTGATTCGATCTGTCTTGAGAAGATATTTTCATATCCATAATCATTTCCTATAGCGGTTAATGCAGATGTATCAGTATTTAAAGCAATTGAAGGAAGGCCTTTCCTTTCTTTTACAAATCTTCCAACAAATTCAGCCGATATATGTTGAGCATCTGAAGCGCTTCCTCCATTTCCACAAATTAATAACTTTCCATTATTTTCAAGACAGTCATTTATTTTGATACATACAGATTCAATATTTGACATTTGATTCTGTAAATTTTTTAAAGCCATGGCATGTCCTTGCAGATGGTTCTCTATTAAATTTTTCATAGTTCGTATTATAAAGGTTTACTGATTTAATCTGAAATTTGTGGAGAACATTAAATAAATTACCCAAAAACTAGCTTCTAATGGAGTTCCTGAGGCTCCAAGGCTTGCTAAAAAAGGGATTGAACCTATAAGAGTTGATGCTCTTATTGTAAAAAATAAACTTCCTAAGAATAGAAACAAGCCAACATACCCCAGCGAAGCTAAAAAATATAAAGGAATATTAATAACAACTGCATTTTTTAGATCTAATTGTTCATCTCTTCCAGTTATATAAGATAACTGTCCTCCAGATTTCTCAAAAAATACATCAACATTTCCTAATGAACTGCCATACAATGGGGACCTTTGAACAATATATCTAGCTGTATCAAGAGATCCATATAGTCGTATTACACTCGATCTATCAGTACCACCAATAACCTCAGAGGTTCTACTTATGATTAATTGATTGAAAATTTTTGAAGGAGCAACAGGTGATAGTTCTGCTATTATAAAAAAACTAACAATTATGATAATAAATGCTCGTATATTTTTTAAACCAAGAAAAAATTTTCTATCTCTAATAAAAATACAAACAAACAGCATGGCTATTAAAAAATATGCTGTTAATGAGACCGTTAACAGTAAGGTTAGAATAATAAAAAAAACTTTATATAAGGATCTTTTAAATAATTCATTATTTTTGATATAAACAAAGGTGAGCATGACTATTTGAAAATTAGCAAATAGTGATGGTTCACCAAATTGTCCTCTTAATTTAACTAACATTACATTTCCAATAGTCCATCTATCTAGATCCTCGCCAAGAGTAAGAGGACCATCATGACCTAACCAAAAAAAGTTATATGGAATTTGAATTCCAGTGCTATCTTTAAATAATTGAGCAAATAAGATGTATACACCAATAATTGAGTTAATAAATACTACATTTAACATTATTTTTGACATTATCTTTATATCAATTTTTTTTAGAAAAATTGATATTAAAGATACGCTTAGAAAATAAAACGAATATTTAAAAAAAGATTTGTAAAATTCATCTGATGCAAAAAATATAGAATATTGGTAAGCAAAGAAGGCAGATATGAGGACCCATAAATAAATTAAAAATCCATACAATACCCATGTTGGAATTATAAAAAAATCTTTTGATCTTAAAAAAAGAAATGCTAATGATACAGAACTCAATAATGTAATATCACTTAGGGCAATCCCAGGAGCAATTAAGTTTTTAGTTAGAGAAGGCGTAAAAAATAAAAGATATAAAATAATTCTTACATATTTTATATTTTTTAGCTCATCATTAGGCATGATGAATTATATAAGTGGATTAATTATATTTTTCATAAATATCTTTCCAGTTAATAGTAGGCGATATTCCATCTTTATCTAAATGGGTTCCTAAACTTGGTACCGGTCCCCAGAGTTTGTATTTTTTTCCAAAAAGAATTTGTCTCCAACAAAATAACCAAGATTTGATAATCCTTATTAAATCCCTATCCTGTGATGTTAAGAATCTATAAAGAGATGATAACTGCAAAATATTCGTTTTTGTTAGGCTCATCCATAAACTTGAATCAAAATTATTATTTTTTGACAAGGTCTCAAATACCCACCTATTTTTCTTAAGTAATGTTTTTGAGGTCATAAAAGATCCAGTTGTACAAGAAACTGTTCTCCAGATAGTTTTTGAATGAAATCTAATAACACTTTTATAAGTGTGAAGTTGTTTTTTGTAATAATCCAAGTTGTCATATATTGTTAAAAAATCCACATCATTTGATGAATTATAATATTTATATGCCTCCTCAAGAGCATTAGGTAAGAATAAATAATCATCTTCAGCCAAGTAAACCGTTTCAGCAATATTTTGATTAATTAGAATTTCTATTTGTTTTTCGTAAGTACCATAATTACCTACGCCATTCAAATGTAAGAATTCAATATCATAATTAAAGAGAATTTCTTTAAATAGATTTTCATAACTATCTGGGCAATTGTCTAAAATAATCCAAAATTTAACATTTAATTTTCCTAAAGCATCCTTTAGAGATTTAACTGCAACTTTCGATAATTCAAATTTATCTTCTGGATGAATTATAGGAATTTTAGAAACTCCAGGATAAATCCTGTAAACAATTGCAAGATCTTTTTTATCTGTCATCATAATATTTATCAGATTCACCCAATAGCAAGTTCGTTACTATATCAAGCCCCTTATTCTTACCTTTTTTCAAATCATCTAAATTATTTATATTAAGATATGCATCTCTGGAAGTATTTTTTCCACTAACAGCTGTTGAAACATAAGGAAAGTCAAAACCTCTTCTAAAATTAAAGTGGTATGCATACTTTCTTGCACGTGCAACTTGTTCTGGAGTATTAGCTTTTACTAAAAATGGTTCTTTTAGTATTTTAAAATAATGTTCTATTGAGTCAGGTTCTTTTGAAAATCCTTTATTTCTGCAGAAAGCCTCACCAACAATTAGCAAGGGATTGGCTCTTAAAGCTATTTCAAGAGAAATATTTGATCCATAAACAACAGACAGATCTGAAATATCAGATAATATATATGAGCTTATGTCATTATCAGGTTCAATTATTTTGATATTTGATGGAATATGATCAAACATTTTTCTTATTTCTTTTGCAATTGGCTGATCTGTTGTAAAGCCTCCTTTAGATTCAGCGGGATGTATTCTTACTGCAAGTTGGATATTGTTGTCCATACTGAATTTTATAGATTGATTTAACCAATCCAAAAGATCATTGAATATAGAAGAGGGATAAAATATTTGAGCATCCCATAAAACATTTGTAAAAAGTGAAATCAAAGGCTTGGTTTGATCAATATCTAGTTTATCAATAATTGTTTGCTTATCAAGAATTGGATTTGGATGATAATTAACATTATCTCTTCCTCCAGCAAGTTTTGATTGCATATATTTATCAAGCTTGATCTTTTTCTTATCATTTAGAACTAAATTTTCCCAAATTGCATCACTCTCGGTTAAAAATGTTCTGTGATAAGTGTCATTAACAGACAATTCTATAGTATCTTGTCTGTATGGAGTTCCCCAAATATATATGGGTATTCCCTCTTTTCTAGCAAAGTCAGTAAGTATGCCATGTTCCAAATAAATTCCATGAATTGCGAAAATGCTCATGGGCTTAAAATCTTTAAGTGATCTTTCAAGAAGATCTATATATTTAATTGAAGATAATAAATATCTGTAATAAATTGCTTTATGGTAATGATCTGTTTCCTCGAGACTGCCTCTAGCCAAAACTCTTAGTGCTGTAGATTTAGAATGTTCAGATATATTAATACTTTTATAATAAATATTTTCTGAAAAAGATATATTTTGTTCTCTTAAAAATGATTCGGCATCTTCTATATCTGAGTGTCTCTCAAAATGTTCTAGTTTAAGTTGATCAAGGCCAAGTTTTGTACAAAATGCATTAATATTTTCATCACTTAACTTACATAGATCTAATTCATTGTAGGCAAACTTTTTAAATTTATTTTCAAAAAAATACGGGTTATTGTTTCCTGCAGGGTCTTTTGCATAAGCAGGCAAAGCATAGCTGCATGACATTATCCTGACATCAGCACCTCTTATTTGGAGAGCTTTAGCAATTAAAGTTTCAATAGCTAGAGGTGCTTCATAAAAACCAGTTACAGGTGCGATTAGAACTTTTTTGTTAATTGGTTTATTTGGAATACATTCAGCACTATTAATAAGCACTCTATCCCATTGATATAAAATAGGATAATGTAAAAAATGCTTTAAAGGACTGCCAATGAATTTTGAGAACCCAATTTTTTTTAGGGCAGATAAAGTTTTTTTTATAACTGATTTAAAGAACCAATTTAATTTCAGAATAATATCTTTCATGAGAGTTTTAAGAGAATGTTTTTTTAAGCTCCTTAAGGTAATGCTTAATTTTTTTGAAATCACTTAATTTAATTATTGAGATATCTACTAGCTTTTTATTGGAGGTGTTTATGAATTTATACATATATGTAAACCAAACTAGTATTCTTGATATGCAAATTATAACAGGCATACCCAATATTCCTAATGCTTTTATGGCGGGCACACATAAAATAAAAATTAAACATGAGCCCAAGAAATTAATGAATGTAACAAAGCCTGGTCTGTTTATTGATAAGAAGAAAGATTCAAATGAAGTTATTGATGAAACAAAAATTGCCGAAGACATTAATACTATTGTCGGAGCAATTGCCTCACTAAAATCTTGTCCAAAAATCAAGGGGATAAAAAATATTGATAAGATAGATAATAATATAAATAAACATGAAACGATTGCCATCATGACTCTTGATGATTTTGCAGTCAGTTCAACAGCTGAATCAAAATCTTTTCCCGAGATCTCACCAAATAAATATGTACTAATTGACCTGGGAAGAGAATTAAGTCCATTGAATGCGGTCAATGCAACAGAGTATATTCCCAAAGCTTTCAATCCTAGTATTCCCACCAAGAAAATATTTGGTAAGTTATTTATAAATATAGGGAAGATTGAAGATGGATATCTTTTGAGTGAATACCAATATAACTGTCTTATTCTATGAAATCTAATCTTGGATATCTTAGAAAATAAGATTTCTTTGAAAAAAAATATTCCAACTATAGTGGATGTCACATTTGATATTAAAAGTGACAGCGTTGCAGAGAAGCTTGTTAAACTTCCATTCATAAAAAATATAATTACAAATAAAAAATATGAGATTGCATTTATTAAAATAATAGTCGCATACTCTTTTGCCATGCCCTTTCCTAAAAACATGGTATGAAGAAACGTTAAAATAACAGTTACAAATATCAAGCAAATTATCGAAACTAAATAATAATTTGAGATCTTATCTATGTTTAATACTTGGAAGAGGTATTCATTAAAAAAAAGACTTAGTATAGATAAAATAAATATGAAACTTAGTAAGTTAAATATATTTATTAGCGCTATTTGGTTAAGTTTTAAAAAATTCTTTTTGTAAAAAAAAAGTGATCCAGTTGGTAAAGATAAGGAAGTTAGTGCAGCAGCCATAGTAGCAACTGTTATCATTAGAACATATAAACCTCTATCTTCTGGCCCGAGAAGTCTTATAACAATAATGTTTGTAACTATCCCAATCGGAATTTGCAATGAATTAGCTAAGAAAATTTTAAAAAATTTATCTAATGGTTTCATGTTTTACCATTTTTAATCTTTTTTATTTGATTTGATCCCATTTCGATGCTACTTCATTCAAATCATTAAAAGTTTCAAAAGATTCATCATTATCTAAATGCGAATTAACTAAAAAGAATTTCTTGAGTTTGCTTTTTTGTGAGGCAAGCATATCTGAATATTTATCTCCAATAAAATATGATATTTTTCTATCAATTTTATATTCTTTAATTGCCTTTTCTATTAAATAATTTTTTGGTTTTCTGCATTTACAATTATCATTTGGATGATGAGGGCAATAATAAATGCTATTAATATTAATAGAATCATTTTTAAAGATTTTTAACATATGTGAATTAATTTCTTGAAATTCTTGTTCGGTAAAAAAACCTCTGCCAATGCCAGATTGATTGGTTACAATGATAAGTAAGTATTCCTTAAGTTGAAAAAACTTGAGGGCATCAGTAACTCCATCAATTAATCTAAAATCTGAAATTTTATAGACATAGCCAAAATCATGATTTATTACTCCATCTCTATCCAAAAATATTGCTTTGTTCATTTAGCTATTAATGATTTCATTAATTATTCTAGTTGAAGATTGATTGGGGATAAGATCAATCAGAACTACCTTACCTCCATATGAATTAACAAAATCATTTCCAATTACCTTATCGATTGAATAGTCTGATCCTTTTACAAGAATATCTGGTTTGATTTCTATGATTAAATTAAGTGGATCGGTTTCTTCAAAAATTATAACCTCATCAACAAATTTAATAGCCTTGAGAACTGTTAATCTATTTTCTTGAGAATTTACAGGCCTATCAAGACCCTTAATTTTTTTTACAGAAGTGTCTGAATTTAGTCCGACAATTAATTTATCTCCCATTTTTTTTGCTTCTTTTAAAAGATGGATATGACCTGAATGTATTATGTCAAAACATCCATTGGTAAAAACAATTTTTTCTGTTTTTTTCAAAATATTTTAAGGTTTAATTTCATCTTGACTAACAGTAGAGGTTCCAAATTTTGAAACTACAATTGATGCGCACTTGCTGGCAAAATTCATTGAATCTTCGTGACTCATTCCCATTGCTAAACAGGCAGAAAAGGCTGCAACAACTGTGTCCCCTGCACCAGTTACATCATAAACTTCTTTTGAAGTTGTGGACTCATGAAATATTTCTTTATTTTTATATAAAGTCATCCCCTCACTACCCCTAGTTATTAATAATGCATCAAGATTTATATCATCTATTAACTTAAATGCTTTTTTATTAAAATCATCTTGATCTTTAAATTCTCCAGTCATTTTTTTAAACTCCAGAACATTTGGTGTTAACACGGATGCCCCGAAATACGAAGACAAATCATATCTTTTAGGATCAACAATTACTCTTTTGTTTGCTTTTTTTATTATTTTTATCAGAGCTTGTGGATCATAGATAAACCCTTTAGCATAATCTGATACAACAATGATATCAGCTTTAGTGATTAAATCTTCATAAGAATTATAATTTCCTGGATTATGGGCTTCTGGTTTTGATTCGAAATCTACTCTCATTAATTGTTGAGAATTTGAAATTAATCTTAATTTTTTTGTTGAAATCGCGTCGTTTACTTTATTAAAAATTGGCATAATATTAGCTTCACCTAATAAATTTTCTATAACTATAGAGTCTTGATCATCCCCAACAGAAGAGATAAGGTTTACTTGTGATCCTAAAGATTTTAAATTAAGAGCAACATTTGCGGCTCCACCAAGACGAAACTCTTTGGATTTCATATTTATTACTGGAACTGGTGCTTCAGGTGAAATTCGATGGCTCTCACCATACCAATATTCATCTAACATTACATCGCCAAAAACAAGAACTTTTGTGGACGAAAAATCTATTTCATTAGTCATTTTTTAAAGGCCTTGATATTAAATTTAGATATGGATAAAAGTATTGTTTTGGGGTTCCAAAATTAATAAATAAATTTGGGAAAAGACTAATACCAATAAAAGACTGTCTTCCGAAGAAATTAAAATTTTTTCCTAGTCTGTGAACTGGTGGACACTTTTCTAGACTTGGGTAAATATACTCATCGGGAAGATAATCTAATTGGAAGTTATGCTTATTAAACACTTTTTTAATCTCATTTAAATACCTATAATAAACATCCCATTCTCCTGACCTTGATATAGAATATTTATATTTTTCACCTCTTAAGCTTATATATCTTATTGCAAGCCATCTAGGCATGTGTCCAAGAAATGCAAGTCCTGTATGGTCATCAATTGGTTTAATAGGATTAGGTACTAAAGTGAAAACACAGCCACGACATACTCTAAATATTTCTGGAAGCATCCATTCTAAAACTTCGTCTTCAAGATGTTCAAAAACAGAAAATGAAGTTATCAAATCAAATGCATTATCTTTAAATGGAAGAGACTTTTTGTCATTAAATATAAAGGTCGATTCATCCATATTATTCTCTTTTGCTAATATATTAGCTAACTCGAGATGCTCAGTATGTAGATCAATGCCGGTTGCATCATGGCCAAGAGCGTTCATTAAAACAACAAATTCTCCCGTTCCACTACCAATATCTAAAATTTTTAGCTTTTCATTGTTTAATTTATTGTTGCATTCATTTACCGACATATAATCAAGAACACTCTTCATCCAATCAGCATAACCAAGTTCATTGGTATGATTAAGTTTCTCATGATGTTCTTTCAGATGAGCATTCACTCTAGACTTATTAATTCCTTCCTTTAAATAATATTTATCCAAAGCGGTTATAAAATTCTTACATTCAATCATTTGGAAACCTCTGCTGCGACAACAAAAGTATCATCTCTGCCAGGCATCTTATCAATCACTAAACGAATTTTACAATTTAGATATTTAAGAAGACTCACTATTTGATCTTGAGTCCAAACATGATAATGAAAGCATCCATTATCTATTATCCATTTTCTATTCCAAGTTCCATCACAATTTTTTGCATCTTTTTCCCATGGATGATTGAATGGATCACAAGTAATTTTCAAAAATTCATCCATTACATAAGAATATCTTCCTTCTTTCTTAATATAATCATCTTCATTGACACCATTTTCAAAATCATAAATATGCTTATCAAGTTTTGATATCTCTCTTCCTTGATCAAAGGTTCTTTCACAATGAGGTAACATAATGAAAATTATTCCACCATTTTTAGTCACTCTGATAAATTCATTTATAGTTTTTATTGAATTAATACAATGCTCAATGCAATGAGCTGTAACTAAAAAATCAAATTCACTATCATTTACTGGAATATCATCAGCATCACCAGATAAATACTTGTACTGATTTTTTCTTGATTCTGTATATTTGTCTAACATAATGGTATTTTTTGATCTAGAGAAGGGAAAGTCTCCTGGGCCAATTTCTAGTCCATTGCCAGTTAAGTATTTTTTATTAATATAATATTTAAATAACTGAAGTTTAGGATGATTATGTTCATTGAGAACTTTAAGGATAATTTGCTTTAACTTATTTGGTAATATCTTTTTTAGAAAATTCATATGCTTTTAATTATTTGCTTCTAAAACATCCATTAATGTAATAATTGAAATTATTTTTTTTGAGGAATCTACAACAGGAACAGCGTGAATCTTATTGGATAAAAGCACCTTTTTAGCTTCTTCAAAGCATCTGTCACTTTCTTCTACAAATGTTGGATTTAGTTCAGCGATATCCTTGGATTGAACTTTCAAAGATGCTCCATCAATCAAGGCTCTAATAATATCACCCTGGCTAATACATCCAGTTAGTTGTCCCTTCTCATTTGTTAAAAATGTTATTCTAGTATTGCTTGTGTCTATAACTTCGAGCATTTCTTTTATACTAATATTTTCGTCAATTATCATTATCTTCCTCCGAAACAAACTTATTCCTAAGATTCATATCTAATTTAGTTTTTTTCAAAATATCTATAATTCTTTTTGAGCTCTTGCCATCCCCATATGGATTTTTCACAATTTTTAATTTATTTTGAAATGAATCTGACTGAATCTCTTTCAGAGCATTTTTTAAATTTTCAAATCTAGGTTTTTCAATGTCTAGTACTGATTCAGCTGCAATTCTTGCTCTTTGTCTTAAACCTAGATTAATAGTTGGTATTTTAAAACTTGGTGCCTCCAGAATTCCGGAGCTACTATTTCCAATTATAAATTTACAATGCTTTAATAATGAAAGATACTTTTTTCTATTTAAGCTTCTGAAACCTAAATCTCTATCTGAAATAGAAGATTCTATGTTGTTAATTATTTTGACGCTTCCAGAATCGTTATTTGGATATATCCATATTTGCTGAATTTTTTTTACTGAACATACTTTATTAATTAAATCTACATAATCTTTGCATTCATCTGGATTTTCTGAAGTTGGGTGAACAATACACAAGGCGAATTCTTTTTCAATTTTAGAATTAAGATTCTTCTTTAGTTGATTTAGTGAAAAAAGTTTTTGATTTACAATATCATCTAATTGAGGAGCTCCAACATTATGTATCCTAAATTCTTGTTCACCGAATCTTTTTAATCTGTTACTGGCATCTTCATTACTAGCAAAATGAATATGAGCCAGTTTGCCTATAGCATGTCTAACCATACCATCTTTGTGTCCAGACAATTCACCTGCTTGAATATGAGCTATAGGGATATCAGAATAATAAGCTGCATTAGCAGCAATAAATGTTTCAGCCCTATCTCCTGCAAGAAGCAAAATATCTAAATCCAGTTTATTTATAATATCAGGGAGTTGCATCAAAAGAAGACCAAGAGATTTTGACCAAGATATTTCATCGGGTCCGCTTATATTCATATAGACCTTTTCATCTATTTTAAAACCATCTTTCTCAATTTCTTTATAAGTGAATCCTTTTTCTGGTAGGAGATGCATATTAGCAATAATTGTTTTGAAATCTACTTTATTGATTTTCATTTGTTCCATCACAGGTCTTAAGTATCCCCATTCACCCCTAGAACCCGTAAATATTCCAATTCTATTCTTCATCAAGGTCTTTCCAGGATATTAAGGTATTTTCTTTAATGGAATTTAAAACTTTTTTTCCAAGAACATTTTTATATTGATTACTAGGGATACCTAGACCAGGTCTTTTGGTTTGTATATCATCATCGGAAATTATTTCACCTGCATTTATGTCTCTTTTAGAAACAATGCTTCTATATGCCCAAGTTCTAATATCTACTTCCTTATCTTGTATTTTTTTTTCAGACCCGGATGTTTTATCAATATACTGAACTGCGCTAACTAATTTTTTAAATTCATTGGATTCAATTGACACAGACTGATCTGGTCCAGGTACAAAGGTAGAAATTGTAATATGTTTTTCAAGGATTCTAGCGCCCAGAAAAGCAGATACAATTGTGGTATAAATCTCTGGTGAGTGATCTGAGTGACCGATTATTATATTTGGAAATTCATTAATCATTGTCTCAACTAAATTCAAATTCATATCAGAATATTTAGGAGGATACTCGCTTAGACAATTCATCAATGCAAAATCCAAATTAGTTTTTTTAATATATTCAACATTTGATTTGAGTTCGTCCCATGAACACATTCCAGTCGAAAATAAAACAGGCTTACCAATACTTTTTAAATTATCAATAAACCAATGGTCTTGGAATTCTCCAGATCCAATTTTAAAAAAAGGAACAAGTGACTGGATTTCTTCTGCAGCTTTAAAAGAAAAAGGTGTGCACAAGTATGTTATTTTTTTTGAATCACAATATTCTTTTAATTTGTAGTGCTGTTCAAGACTTAAAGAGTTTCTCTGAAGGAAATCAAATAATGGTTCCTCAAAATTATCTGACATAGGAGATTCTTCAAGCATTTCTTCGTAAGCTAAATGATGTTGGAACTTTACTGCATCTGCTCCTGCGTCAATTGCCGCATCTGCAAGAGCAATGGCGATATCAAAACTGCCCATATGATTATCACAAGCCTCAGCAATGACGTAAATCTTATTCTTCGTTAATGTGTTAAAAAATGACATATTTTTAATATTTAGGTCATTATACCTTACCGAGAAGATAAAATTGCTTCTGCAATTATAAAGTCATCTTCATCATTTATATCCATTGCACTAATTTTATCAACAACGTAAGGATAAATTTTTTTACCTAATACACTTTGATTGTTTATGAGGATTTCATATTTAGTGACATAAATGTTTCCTGTTTCGAAATACATTTTTTCACGATCTTGTCTTCTTCTGGGTTGGTTTTTTATTATGTGTTGAAATTTATTATCCACAATATTTCCAAAACAAGAGTCTGTTTCACAAATGCACATAACTGAATCATATTCATTTTTATTAAGTAATATTTCGATACAGTCATCTATTGTTGATGTCTTTCTCAGCGGTGATGTTGGTTCAAGCGTTACAATAATATTCGGAATATGATTTTCCTTTTTTACTAATGTTTGACATGCATGTATTAATGAAAGTTCTGTTGGAGATTTATCATCAGATATTGAACTAGGTCTTTTTATAACTATTAATTCTTTATATTTTTTACATATATTAATTATGTCATCATGATCTGTACTCACTATTAATTTATCAATTTTTTTTGATTTAAGTGCGGATTCTATTGTGTATTCAATCAATGGCTTGCCATTAAGCATCTTGATATTTTTAAGTGGTATAGATTTTGATCCGCCCCTTGCAGGAATAATTCCATATATCATATTAATCTCTTTTGAATATATCTCTTGTGTATATTATAGATTTGTCAAAATTAACTAAATCATCTGAGAACCTATTTGCAATTATTAGATCTGATTCAATAAAAAGCTCATTTAAACTATTTATAATTTTAAATGGTAAATCTAGTTCATTATTATAATTGGGTTCGTAAAGCAATAACTCTATTTGTGAATCTTGAAGGCTATATAAAATATCTATGATTGCAGAAGATCTAAAGTTATCTGATCCAGATTTCATAGTCAATCCAAAGATACCAAGCCTTTTTGGAGATTTTTTAAGGATTTGGCTTTGAATAAAATTTTTTCTAACAGAATTTGAGTCCACTATAGCAGAAATTAATTTCTGAGGAATATTTTCATAATTTGACAATAACTGCTTAGTGTCTTTTGGTAAACAATACCCTCCATATCCAAAAGAAGGATTATTATAATAATCTCCAATTCTTGGATCTAAGCTAATACCTTTAATAATATCTTTTGTATTTAAATCATTTATCTCTGCATAAGTATCTAATTCATTAAAGTATGAAATTCTCATAGCCAAGAAAGTATTCGCAAATAATTTTATAGCTTCTGCTTCAGTAGATTCAGTTAATAAAATTTCAATATTTGTCTTAAGAGCTGCCTTTGACATTAACTCTGAAAATTCTTTGCCAACTTTTTGCAAATCGCCTACTATAATTCTTGAAGGATATAAATTGTCATAAAGAGCTTTGCCCTCTCTTAAAAATTCAGGAGAAAAATAAATATTCTCATAATCAAATTTTTCTCTAGCATTTTTTGTGAAGCCAACTGGGATTGTAGACTTTATTATAATGTTAGCATTGGGATTAAGTTTAATAACGTCATCTATAACCATCTCAACTGTACTAGTATCAAAATAATTTGTATCTGGGTCATAATTTGTTGGTGTCGCAATTATAACGAATTCAGCATTGAGGTATGCCTCCTTTTTTGAGGAAGATGCAACAAGGTTTAATTTTTTATTTTTAAAATATTCATTAATTTCATTATCAGCAATAGGTGAAATTCTTTTATTGACCATATCAATTTTTTCTTTGTCGATATCGAATAAGTGAACATTATTATTTTGTGACAGAAGAATAGCGTTAGATAACCCTACGTACCCACTTCCAATAACAGATATTTTCTTCATACAAAAATTATTCCTTTACTGTTTTTGACATTTATAAGCATTCCATGCATCCAATATCATTGTCTTAATATCTCTTTTTGCTTCCCATTGAAGAATATATTTTGCATATTCTGCATTAGCAAAAGATGACCCTATATCTCCAGATCTCCTATCTACAATTCTATATGGTATTTCTATCCCGGTATATTTTATAAAGTTTTTTATTAACTCAAGAACTGTGAAGCCCTCTCCAGTACCTAAATTAATTGCTTTACAGAAGTTTTCTTTATCAGCTGTTTTGTAAAGATTATTTAATGCCGCAACATGGCCATCGGCTAAGTCCATTACATGAATATAATCTCGAACTCCAGTACCATCTATAGTTTCATAGTCATCACCAAATATAGATAGCTCATTCATTTCTCCTAATGCAACTCTTAGAATAAGTGGCATAATGTTGGTAGGTATATTTGGTACTTTTTCAGAGATTAAGCCAGATTCATGTGCGCCTATTGGATTAAAGTACCTTAACATTATAATTTTCCAATTATTACTTGAACTTTCATTATTACTATTAAATAAACTGGTTAAGATATTTTCTATAATTAACTTTGAGTGTGCGTAAGGGCTTAAGGGTAATAATTCTGAGTCTTCTTTTAAAGGAACATTTTCATTATTACCATATACACTTGCTGAAGATGAAAAAATAAACTTGTTTATTTCATATTTCTTACATAAATCCAGAACATTAATTGTTCCATGTATATTATTTCTAAAATATAGCAGAGGATCACTCACCGACTCGCCAACAGATTTTAGACCTGCAAAATGAATAACAGAAGAGACATTATTATCTTTAAAAACTTCTTCTAATTCACCAACATTCAATAAGTCCAATTTATAAAATTTGATCTTTTTAGAAGTAATTTTCTCAACAGCATGAATTGTTTCTATAGAGCTATTAGAGAGATTGTCAATAATAATAGGATTATAGTCATTATTGATTAGTGATATTAGAGAATGGCTACCTATAAATCCTGCTCCACCTGTAACCAAAACATCAGAATTATTTTTTTTCATCTCTAAATTTGTTTTTATTAACCTTCAGATCGTTTTCTTCGATCAATAAAATACGCTATAACAAGAGAAATGAAGAGACTTAAAATTGTTCCAATAATGCAAATTATTGACCTTTGAGGTTTAGATTTTTTCTCTGGTACATATGGCTTGTCAACAATTGTCACAGCATAATCATCTTTTATATTAGTAATCATCTTTGTATTTAATTGTGACTCTGTTAATTGAACAAGAGCCTCTTTAAGCGAATTAATTTTTTCGTTCACTATTTCTTCTCTTAAATAATTAAGAGCCATGTCAGCTTCCAAATATGCTTTTTCTCTTAAACTTTTATTTAATTCTAAAATTATTACTTCAAGAAAATTCTTAGCAAATATTGGAGATTTATGTTCAACATAAATAGTTATATAGTCAGTGATTTCATTATGTTCAACTATAACTGTCTCCATATATGTTTCGTAGGCTTCTAAAACCGAAGGCTCAGGCTTAAAGGGATAATTTACATCTCTTATCCATATTTTTTTTTCTTTATCATACTGGTCACTGTCATGAACAATTTCACCTTTAGCGTGATCAAAATAATCTGTTGCTAACAAATCAGCTAAAATTTCGTGGTTTAGAATTATTCTTCCAAGAAAGTCTCTTGATCTTAATGTTTCAATTATCAATTGAGTTTCGCCGCTTGCGCCAGATGGGATATTAATTCCTGCCAAGGAAGCAAGTCCACCAAATTGAGATAACGCCGATGAGGATGAATTAGATTCGGTTGGTTTCAATAATGCTGAAGACTGAAAATAATTTGATAAGCTAAGTGCAAATAAGACTGACAAAATTGCTCCAACAGAAGTTATCGAAGAAATTAGAAATTTATATTTTAGTAAAAAACCTGTTAACTCTCTAAGGTTTATCTCTCCTTGTGTATATTCTTCCATTTTAAAACCCTATTAATATTTTATACAAACTATATAAAATGGTACCCGGAGCCGGACTTGAACCGGCACGCCATTGCTGGCGAGGGA
>MDTC01058897.1_pt1 | contig 17963 bp, 1 predicted proteins | sample 811181 | NCBI WGS metagenome assembly MDTC01 (sample SAMN05326644, study PRJNA326480) | marine metagenome | isolation source: seawater | place: Pacific Ocean: North | collected 2011
ACAAAATTATTTTGTGAATATAAATTTGAAGGACTTATCAATGACCCAAGAGTTAATGCACCTAATCCTAAGGATGTTTTTGTAAGAAAATCTCTTCTAGAAAACTTATAATTATGTTTATGATTATTACAATTCATTTTATCTTTTTAAATAGGTTTCATCGTGATTTAAAATTGTATTTGAAACCATTGTTAGTGCAGCTGTTTTGTATTTGTTTAATGATTTGTCAAATTTCTTATCCCCGACTTTAAGAATTTGGCTTGTTAGCTTAGGATTCGATTTGTAAAATTTTAATTGAGATTCATAAAGTTTAGTCAGTAAATTTAATTCTTCAGTTTTTGGATTTCTAGAAATCGCAAGTCTAAATCCATATTTAATTTGATCAGAATAACTTTTACCTCCCTCTTTTTGTATTCTTTCGGCCAAAATTCTTGATGCTTCAAAAAATTGGGGATCATTCATTAGAACTAAAGCTTGCAATGGCGTATTAGTCTTTTCTCTTCTAACTGTACATACTTCCCTTGAAGTTCCATCTAGAGCAATCATTGATGGTGGAGGAGATGTTCTTTTTATAAAAGTATACATGCCTCTTCTGTAAAGGCTGTCTCCTGAATTTTTTTTATAATTGTATAGATCAGCAGAAAAACTATTTTTTTCAATCCACAACCCGTCAGGCTGATAAGGTTTTACACTTGGACCACCTAAATCTCTAACGAGAAGGCCGCTAGAGGCAAGTGCATTATCTCTTATAATTTCTGCAGGTAATTTGTAAGTGTTGCTTCTTGCAAGTAAAAGGTTATTTGGATCAATTTGATTTAGCTTCTCATAACTGATAGATTTTTGTTGATATGTGTGAGACATTACCATTAATTTAATTAATTTTTTAATGTTCCAATTATTATTTATAAGATAAAGTGACAACCAATCTAGAAGTTCTGGATGAGTAGGCAACATGCCTTGAACTCCAAAATCCTCTGGAGTTCTTACTAAGCCATACCCAAAAATCATTTGCCAATACCTGTTTACTGTTACCCTGGATGTTAAAGGATTTTCATTTGAAAACAGCCACTTTGATAATCCAAGTCTATTTTTTGGTAATGATGAATCCATTTTTGGTAAATTTTCTGGTACATCTATTCCAACTTTATAAACTGGCTCTAAATAACTTCCTCTGTTTAAAAGATAATTATCTCTAGGTTCTTTCATTTCCTCCATAACCATTACTTCAATAACAGGTTCCATTATCTTCAACCATTTTTTTCTTAAAATTGACAACTGCTTTTTATTTTTCACAACATTATAGTCAGTTTCTACCCAATGATTTTTTATGATATTTTCATTAGATTTTTTATTTGAAATATTGTACGAATTATAAATACTAAATGATTCTAGAGTGGTTAAATCCTTTGAGAAAAGATAAACATCATCAATTATTCCAGAAAATAAACCTTTATCACCTGAGTGATACATTCCAGATCTTCCTACTCTTAATGGCCTTTTGTCTTTTTTTCTGATATTTAGAGGGAATCCTGATTCAGATTTTTTTCCCACTGGCACAGGATGTATTGATTTGTATAGATTATCCATTTTAACCTCAAGATTACTTTCTTTGCCATTGATAAAAATATTGATACCCTCTGCTGAAGAAGAGCCATCATATGAAAAAGCAACATGAGTCCAATTATCTTTTTTAACAGCATAATCAGATTTCACGTGAATTAAATTAGTTGGTAAAACATTAATAAGTCTCATGTTAATATAGTTTTGATTATCTAAGTATATATCCCAACCCCTCCAGAAGTCATTTTTTTGGCCACTTGTCCCTAGAACATGTTGTGTTTTTTCAGGATCTATATCATCAGTATTTATCCAAAATGAACCAGAAAAAGAATCATTTGTCTCAAAATTCGGGACTTTATCTAAATTTAAATAATCAATATCAGTTGAAAATTTTAAGGCCTTATTTTTAATGCCTTCTACAACCTCTGCATTTGATTCAGATGTGGATAATAAATTATTATCTATTATGTATTTTTTTGAATTATTTGAGTTACGGGATTTTCTGATTAGATCAAAAGGATAATGCCCTATTAAGTAATTTGATTTTAGATTTTTAAAAATGGTTTTTTCATTAGAATTTTTATTTCGAAGGTTTTCAGCATAACTGTAAAATTCTTTCAACTCATTTTTTTTGATATCAATTTCATTCTTTTTATCTCTAATCTTTGTTGTTATTTGTTTAATTTCTTTTTCTTTTTCTTCAGTAGGTAAAAGCAAGAGTGGACCAAAATCACCATCATCACCTGTCATTCCTAATTCTTTAATGTTATTAAAAAAAGAGGCTAATTGGTAATAATCTTTTTGAGAGATTGGATCAAATTTGTGGTCATGACATTTTGCACACGCTACCGTTAATCCTAAAAAAGCAGTGCTTAATGTTTCTGTTCTATCGAAAACATAATGAAGCCTCCACTCTTCATCTATTGCGCCACCTTCAGCAGTCATTGGTGAATTTCTATTAAATGCAGTCGCTAATTTTTGCTCTCTAGTGGAATTTGGAAGTAAGTCACCGGCAATTTGCCAAGTAACAAATTGATCATACGGCATATTTTTTTTAAATGAATTTATAACCCAATCTCTCCAGGGCCACATTGTTCTGGCTCCATCTGCATGAAGTCCATGAGAATCAGCATATCTAGATAAATCCATCCAGTCTAGGGTTAACATTTCAGCATGAGCTTCAGATAACAATAGTCTATCTACCAATTTCTCATACGCATTTTCACTATCTTCATTTATAAAGGAGTTAATTTCTTGAATTGTAGGTGGTATTCCTGTAAGATCCATTGTAACCCTTCTGAGTAGTCTTTCTTTAGAGGCTTTAGGGGAAAAAACTAGATTATATTCTTTAAGTTTTTTTTCGATAAAAAAATCTATCGGGTTATTTGTTTTAGAATTTTTAAGACTTTCTTCAGGAATATTATAAATATTAGGTTTAACAAAAGACCAATGCTCTTTCCAAGTAGACCCTTGTTCAATCCATTTAAGAATAGTAGCTTTTTCTCTATTAGTAAGTTTAAGTTTTGATTCAGGAGGCGGCATTAATTCACCTTCAGCACTACTTAAAATTCTATGTGCAGCTTCACTGGAGTAGAGGCTTCCAGGAGAAAATGCTTTATTGCCACTTTTTAATTTTGAAAAAGCAATTTCTTCAATATCTAATCTTAACCCTGCTTTACGTGTTTTTTCGTCAGGACCATGACATTGGTAACATCTATCTGATAAAATAGGTTTTACATTATAATTATAGTCTATTTTTTGAGGTAAACTGGCATATTCAATTTGAACTTCAGAAGGAATGTTAAATGAGCAAGAAGTGAAAAATATAGTTAAAAATATGAATAATAGAATATTCTTCATTAGTTTGATTTTATTTAAAATGCCCATTTACTAATATAATTATTTTAGCCGGAATAATACATAAATATATTTTGATGAATAATTTTTCAAAAAAAAACAAAATTCACTTCTTTTTAACAATACATATTTTATTAAATTTTTAATAATATTCAACTTTTCCAAATTGACATTAGTTATTAACTAATGTTAATAAATACTTTCATAAAATGCTAAAACCTGTTAATAATGAACAGATTATTAATCTATATTTATTATGTATAAGAAGCATTATAAGAGTTTTTCAGTAATTTTTAATATCTATTTGGGTTGTATAGGTTAATTAAAAATACATATTTAAAATTTCCAATAAATTTATCGCTAAGTTTAAAAGCATTTTTACCCCTTATACTTTTCTTTACTTTTAATTTTTTAACTGCACAAAACCCTGAACTTGAGGTTACTACGTTCCCTAATTTAACTACTAATAGTGGTCCTGCTGTAGTTGGTCTCAATGATGTTATTACATTTAAGATTTTAGTTAAAAACACTGGTAACATTCAGTTAAGTACAGTCACTGTAACAACTAACTTAACCGGATTAAATTCAGCCGCTCTTGCTCTTAGTTCTACACCTGTATTTCTTAGTGCAAGTTCATCTTCACCTGAAGGAACCTTAATGGTTGGTGAAGTTGCTACTTATACCGCTACTTATACTTTTATATCATCTGGTGTTTCAGCTGGTGGAGTTAGTCTGGCTGTTACCTCAACTGCTCAAACCCTTGCAGGTTCACCTACATCAGATTTAGGTGATGATGGAGATGATACTGATGGAAACACCACTAATGATCCAAATATTATTACTGTAGGTCAGCCCATAGCAAGGGTGGAAGGTACTAAAACCGAAAATTATGTTGATTTAGATGGGAATGGAGCTATAGGGCTTGGAGATAGAATGGAATATATTATTAAAGTTAAAAACACTGGTAATCAAACCCTTAGCACTGCTGACTTAACCGATATTCTTAAAAACAACTACGACATTTCTTTGGTTTTAATAGAGCCTGGGGTTACCCCTCCTGGTACTCCATTTGTTGTTTCTGATCAAGGATCGACAGAGGGAAATCTTTTAGTCGGGGAAACAGCTGAATATAAGGCTGTTTATGTTATTGATCAGGATGATGTTGATAGTGGAGGATTAAATAACTGTTTAACCATAACAGCTGTAAGTGTTGTCTCTGGGGCTACAATTACAGATGTAGCTGATGATGGCGATGATTCTGATGGGAACTCAGTGGATGATTGTACCGAAACAACTATTACTGCATCTCCGTCTATTGAAGTTACTAAAGTTTACACAGTTAATGATGCAAATAATAATGGCTCAAATGATCCTGGAGATACGATTAATTATTCCATAACAGTATTAAATAATGGGAATGTTACTCTTCATGGGTTGTCTCTTACAGACACTTTTAAAGATGGTAGTGGAGGAAATCTTTCTTTAACTAGTGGGCCTACATTTGTTTCCAATAGCGCTTCCTCTGGTCAAGGGACTCTAACCGTTGGTGAATACGCAACCTATTCTGCATCTTTTCTAGTTACAGTAAATGCTGCAAATACAGGCAGTGTTTCAAATACAGTTCTCGCTACAGCTAGTAGTCCTGGTCAGAATAATAATGTTACTGATGTTTCTAAAGATGCTGATAATAGTGATGGAAATATAGTGGATGATGCTACTATAACGCCTCTTACTTTAACTAAATCTTTAGATGTAGAAAAAACTTATTTAGTTGTTGATAATGGTGATGGAGAACTTGGAGCTGATGATGTTATTAATTATACAATAGTAGTAAGAAATACAGGTCAAATTGCACTTTCAAATATTACAGTTAATGAAACTATCAAAGATGGAGTTGGAGGAGCATTATCTTTAAATGCTGGTGTTCAAGGGCCTTCCGGAGCCTCATTAGCTACCGGTCAGTCGATCACATTTACCTCAAGCTATACCATAACCTCAGGTAATGTAGGGACTGGATCTGTTTCTAACACCGCTATTGTTTTTGGAAGTAGCCCGGGAAATACTAATGATGTAAGCGATCAAAGTGATGACGGAAATGATTTAGATGGAAATACTGTTAACGACTCCACGGTAACAAATTTTGCTGCAAGCGCTGCCATAGAAGTTACTAAAACAGGAGTTTTAGTTGAGAGTAGTGGAGATAATTTACCTGGAGTTGGAGATACTGTAGTATTCACTATTAAGGTAGAAAACATTGGTAATACCGCTGTAGGAACCTTGACCTTAGTCGATACTTTTAAGAGAGGAGATGCGCCTGATAACACAAGTATTTCACTAACGTCAGGACCAACATTTAATAGCGCAACACTAGGCTCTTCTGTTGGAAATCTTGTAGCTGGTGAGGTTGCAACTTATACGGCAAGTTATACTGTGGTTTCTGCTGATGTTGCATCATCTACCGTTTTTAACTCAGTTACGGCAAGTGCTACTACCGTTGATGGAAGTACTAATGTTAATGATGTTAGTGATGATGGAAATGATTTAGATGGGAATACCTCTACGGATGCGACTTTTGTTGGGGTTGTTCAGCAGCCTGCAATAGAAGTTACTAAAACAGTTGTCGTTAATCAAGCTGGTTCAGTTGTAGCTAAAGATGATGTTGCTGTTTATACTATCACAATTGCAAACACAGGAAATGTTAGTTTGACAAATGTTTCTTTATCAGATAATATTCAGGGAATATTATTATCATCGTCCTTGTCTTTGGCAGCAGCTCCAGTTTTTAGAAGTGCTTCACTTGGCTCAAGTGCAGGATCTCTTTTAATTGGTGAGGTTGCTACCTATCAAGCTTCTTTTACAATAAATCAAGTTGCGGTTGATAATAATGGGTTTAGAAATGTTGTTACTGGATCAGCGCAAGGACCAGATTCAACAACAGTTAATGATGTTGGTGATGATGGTATCGATGATGATGGAAATGTTTTGAATGATCCAACTGATGTGGTAATACCTGAGAATCCGAATATTGAAGCTGTAAAAACCTGGACTTATACTGATAACGATGGCACTGGAACTTTAACACCTGGAGATAGAATTAATTACACGATTACTGTTCAAAATAAAGGTAATGTTACCTTGGATAATATCACAATGGCTGATGATCTTAGATTAATAAGTGAAACTGCAACTAGGAGTCTTGCTACAGGGCCTAATTTTCAAAGTGCGGATCAATCTTCATCTTTTGGAATATTAAAACCAAATGAAACTGCAACTTATGTTGCAAACTATATCCTAACTCAGGATGATATCAATAATGGTGGAATAAAAAATTCTGCAACCGTAACCGCTACAACTCCTGCAAATGCTTCAACTTCAGATATCTCTGATGATAATAACGATACTGATGGAGACATTACCAGTGATTATACGGAAAGCCCGGTAACTACACTACCAGGAATTGAAGCAATGAAAACCTCTGTAATTGTTGATAATGGAGATGGAGTTACTGGCATTGGAGATAAAATAGCATATACGCTTATTGTGTCAAACACCGGTAATGTTACATTGAATTCAGTAACTGCTACCGATACCCTAACCGATATGGCAAGTAATACTTTATCCCTTACTAATCCACTAACTTTTTTAAGTGCTACTAAAGGCTCTGATTCTAATAGTTTACTTTTTGGTGAAGCTGCTACATATTTAGCTACTTATACAATAAATCAAGCAGCTATGGATATGGGAGGTCTTAGCAATTCTGTTTATGTATCTGGTTCGATTTTCTCTACTACTGTCACCGATACCTCTGATGATGGGGACGATACCGATGGAAATACTACTGATGATGCAACACAAAACATTTTGTCTCCCACCTTAATAATGGATGTAACTAAAACGGCAGTTGTAGTAGATAATGATTTAGATGGGGAGACTGGAGTTGGAGATACTATTGTGTATACTATATCAATAGTTAATTCAGGAACTTCTTCACTAGCTTCTTTTACTTTAGCTGATACTCTTCAAGATGCAGCGGGGAATAGTTTAAGTCTTACAAATAATCCAACTACTACAGCAACAGGAAGCTTATCTCCAGGTGCTACCAGAACCTATACTGCCAGCTATACCATTTCACAATCCGCAGTGGATAATGGTGGGGTGAAAAATTCTGTGCTAGTAACAGCGAGTAATTTAACTGGAACTCAATTTGTTAATGATGTTTCAGATGATGGCATTGATGGAGATGGGAATACCGTAGATGATAAAACAGAAACATTAATTTCCGCTGATGCTACTTTAGAAGCAACAAAGACCTTTACGAATAAAGACAATGATGGAGATGGTCTTATCTCTGTTGGAGATAAGGTAGTTTATACAATTACTGTAAAAAATACTGGTAATGTCACTCAAAATAGTATTTATCTCACTGATACTTTAACAGATTTTGATGGAGCCGCAAGACAATTAGACCCTTATGCTTGGAGTAACAGAATTGCCTTTGTCTCTTCCACTGCTTCTTCATCAAGAGGAACTTTAGTGTCTGGAGAAACTGCTTCTTATACAGCAACCTACACAGTAGTTTCTGGAGACATTTCCAGTGGTGGGGTGAAAAATTCTGTGGTAGCGACAAGCTATGTATTTCCTGAAGGTGTTCAGACAGTCTTAGCAAGTGATACCTCTGATGATGGTGATGATACAGATGGAAATGTTGTTGATGACCCTACTAAATCTTATTTAGGAATTCTCCCTTCATTTGAGGTTACTAAAACAGCCACTGTCACTGATAATGGAAATGGTGAGATAGGGGTTGGAGATACCATTAACTATACTATTACTGTAGCAAACACATCATCGGATGTTTTGCAGAATTTAACTTTTGTTGACACCTTAAAAGATGCCCTAGGAACTTCTTTGTCAATGTCAACAGGGCCTGCATTTGTTTCTGCAACCGCAACATCATCTGTAGGAAATCTTATTGTTGGTGAAACAGCTACCTATAGTGCCACTTATATCATTACCCAAACAGACGTAGATTCTGGTGGTGTTGAAAACACGATAACCTTCACAGGAAATTCTGCTCGAAACCCTGATATGTCTGAAAAAGATGTAAAGGATGTCAGTGATAACGGCAATGATGCAGATGGAAATACAACCGATGATCCCACATTTACATTACTGGGAACCGATTCTGATAATGATGGTGAACCTGATACTACTGATATAGATGATGATAATGATGGAATATTAGATCGATATGAATTGTGTTTAAGCTTTAGTTTAAATGGAAATAATTTTCAGAATTATTCTGGTTCAGTCCCAATATCGACAGGTTCTGATTATAATAGTACCAATAATTTAGTGAGCCCTTATCCTAATAAGGCTAAGTTACCCCCATTTAGTGCGGCTAATAATGATGGAGATGTATGGACAACGGGTCAAAATGCCAATGGAGTTACTTTTTCCCCCTATCAAGGGCAGTTCTATTTAGAGTTATTAGTTAACCAAGGAGCTGGAAACGACAAGTCATATTGGAATGAAACCAGTCATACTCAAGGGAGTAATTTTGATAGGGTAGTTGCTTTTGAGACAGTATATCCTAATCAAACCTATACGGTTAGTTATTATCACAAAGTAGGAGGAAGAAAGGATGTAAACTTTGGATCAGGGGCTAACACCTTAATTCAGGTTCAATCCATGCAGACTTCTTATCAAGTCTCTCAAACAACAACGCCGGGAGCTTCTTGGGGCAATGGCAGCTATACTTTTACAACCGATAGTCAGACCACTCAGGTTGCTATACTGTTTTCTCCATTCTCCCCAGCAGGGAATAGTTCATCAATACAATTAGACGCAATTTCTTTTACTTCAAATGTCACATGTACTGCCGATATAGATGGAGATGGAATTATAAATGGATTAGATTTAGATTCTGATAATGATGGTATTTATGATGTCGATGAGGCAGGGGTGGGTGCTTATGATACTAATGGTGATGGTAGAATAGATATTAATGATGCTTCATTTGCCGATAATGATTATAACGGGGCTAATGATGCAACCCAAACAACTTCACCAACAAATAGCGATGGTGATTTAGATATTGATGCTTTCGAATTAGATGCTGATAACGATGGATGTAAGGATGTGTTAGAGGCTGGGTTTACAGACGACAACAACGATGGTTTATTGGGAACTCAAGCACCTCCAACTGTTAATGCAAATGGAAAGGTTACCAGTGGCTCTGATGGTTATACTACTCCAGCAGATTCTGATGGTAATTCAGTTAAGGATTTTCAACAAGACACTTATGATGTGGGTTGTTATTATCCAGGGTTAGATGCAATTAAAACTTATAATATAATTGATAATAATGGAAATTCTTTAAATGATCTTGGAGATGAGGTAGTTTATACTATTACCGTTTCTAATACTGGTATTTTACCATTACAATTAACCACTCTTACAGATAATTTAAGATCGGAGACTGGTGCTTCAATTTCCTCACTTACCCTTGCCTTTACTTCTGTTTCATCAACTTCTGAATCTGCAGTTGCTACTAACCTTTTTAGGTATTCCAACTATTTAAATAGCAATAATGATAGTAGTAGATGGTATAGAAATGGAAGTATGAGCGGTCAAAATCAGTCTTATAACCAAGCGCCTGCTAATATAGATTATTATTTCAATACAAATTCTGGGTCTTCTCATTCTGATGTAAATGGTTTTTTTCCTACTGTAGGATTTGGAACTACACCTTCAAATGATTATACCCCCGGTGAGGGTAGATTGTATAATAGTCGTGTTTACAATGGTTATGATGGTTCTACTGGAAATAAATTAAACAGTTATATGTATCAAAATATTGCTCTTGAGCCCAATACAACTTATACTATTTCTGCTTGGATATCTAGAGGAACCAGCAGTAGCAATTCAATTTATTGGGATGATACATTTAACTTTGTTGTTTGGCAAGGATCAAGCGGTACGGGAAATGCTAGAGAGAATTCTCAAGGGTTTATTCCTTCGAGTTACCATAATCAGGGAACCAATGCTTTTGATAGGGTTTCTTATACTTTTACAACGGGAGCAACCATTGGAGCTACATCTAGAGTGGGGTATTCTCCGGGATACAATCAAGGTTATGGTCAACATATTTGGGGGATGCAATTTGAGAAGGGTTCCGCTCCTTCGGATTATTATATTTATACTTATTCGATGATAAGTGCTGCTCCACCGGGAAATTTAGGATATTTTGATCCTCGAACAACAAACTTGCCAATTGGAGCGGTAGCAACCTATACCACGACATTAACATTAACTCAAGATGTTCTTAACCAGGCTAATACATTAATGAATAGTGTTGATTTAATAGGTTCTTATATTACCCCTGGTGGTATTTCAGGTACGGTAACAGCAACCTCCGATGACAACGATGATACTGATGGTAATACTGTGGATGATCCTACTGAAACACCCTTAAATAATACTGCAGGTATGTCGTTGACAAAAACCTATTCCGTATCAGATCAAAATGGAAATGGAATTACTGATGTGGGAGATATTATAACTTATTCGTTAAATGTTTCAAATACTGGAAACGTTTCTCTTTCAACACTTTCTGTTACAGACACTTTATCAAACTTGGATGGTGATCTTATTCAAGCATCAAATATATCATCTATGACAGTTGCTGGGTCTAAAAATTATTTTAAGTATTCTAATTATTTAAGAGTAAATAATAATAGTTACTGGAAGAATCAAAATGGTCATAGCAATCAAAATTATCATTGGCAAAATTGGAATCCTGGAAATTTAAAATATTATTTCAGCACCGCCTCAGGAAGAAACTACTCTGATGTAGATGCTTTTTTTACTACTGAAGGGTTTGGAATTACACCCACTGATGATATTCAATCAGGAGAGGGTTATTTAGAGAGTGGAAGGGTGGCTGGGAATTCTAGCTATTCAAATACTACTGATTTAGCTGTAAGAAAGAATAATTATTATTTTCAGGACATTACACTTGAACCTGGAACAACCTATACAATTTCAGGTTGGTTAGCACGAGGTAACTCTGGATCAGTTTCCAGATATGATGATCCTTTTTATTTTATGTATATGCACGGGACATCTCACAATGTAAATGATGTTGTTTATTCTGACCCTATAGTCCCTAGTTATAATTATGACAGTGGTGATGTAAATGCTAATTTTCAAAGATATTCTTTTACTTTCACTACCCCTTTAACTCTTTCTGGAACTTCAAGAGTAGGTTTTTCATTTGGTTATAATGATAATTATGGTCAGATGTATTGGGGAATGCAATTAGAAAAAGGATCAACAGCAGGGAGGTATATTTATACTTGGAGTAATACGGATGAGACTCCCGACTTAATAAATGAGACAGTAGACTATACAAAGTGGAATAGTGGGGAACCTAATAGTGGAAGTCCGTATGATTATGCTATACTGTATTCTTCAACTGATCCATATTCCCAGGATGATCAAGGGAGCAGTAATTATCGTCATATAGTTGAGTTTAGTAGCGTTGTCTCTCCAACACCTTCAGGTTATGAAAATTATTTAGGAGAATTAAATGGGCACACTTATTTTCAGGATGATGGCACTCAAAATTATACCAATTCTAAAAATCAGGCAGAGACGGCGGGAGGGTATCTTTTTTCTCCTAACACTAAAAGTGAGTGGGATTATATAGGCACACAAGTAAACGCTGTTCGGTCAAATCAATGGCATTACATTGGAGTTTATCAAGACACTTCCAGAGATGATTATGAGGAACCTGCAGGGGGATGGGTTAATTCAGATGGTAATTTAGTATCCACATCAAAAGTTGCTGAGTTTACTGGAATTGGTAATGGTGAAGAAGCAACTTTTCAATATAAATATACCATCACCCAGGCTGATTATGATGCTGGGGGATTGTCCAATACGGCTATAATAAGCGATGCTTCTTCTGGAGCCTCAGACACCTCTGATGATGGGGACGATACCGATGGAAATACTGTTGATGACCCCACTGTTTTAAATGTTGATAAAGTTGTTGCTTTTGAGGTTACCAAAACAGCGTCTGTAACTGATAACGGGGATACTATAAATGGGGTAGAAGATATTGTTGAATATACAATAAAGGTAAAAAATACTGGAACGGTTAATCTAAATCAATTAGTAATTGAAGATATTCTTTCTGATGCGTCAAGTAGCACGCTATCTTTAAATTCTACCCCTACATATGTTCAGACAAATAAATTCATTAAGGGTTCTGATTTGAATACTAATGATTATTGGGGTAATTCAAGTGAGCCAAATTCAAGCTCTACAAATAGAAGATATGCCCAATTTAGGGTTAATTCAATAGGGAATGAAGGATTTTGGGATGAATATAATTATAATCAATCAATAAGATATATAGTTGAGTCTTCCATTGCAACCACAACATTTAATGCTGGGAGTGGCTATGTTTATTTTGGATTTCACAATGGTCATTATTATTATGCCTCAGGAAGCACAGCAGATTATGCCACTGCTAAATCAAATTCAACAACAGCTTATAGTACAATACTTATAATAAATAATGATGCTGAATTTCAGTTTATCAAAGGAAAAAGAGCGGATTTGGCAGCTATTTATAACGCGTATTATTGGATAGGTCTTGAGCAGGATCATAGTGCTTCGGACTATGCTCATCCTAGAGGAGGGTGGTATTGGGCAGATGGGACCCCTTTATCTAAATCAGGGCAAGTTAGCGTAACAACAGTTGCTGCAACAACGACAATTAATATTAATGAAGAATTAACCTACACTGCTTCTTATACGATTACGCAACAAGATGTTGATACGGGACTTATCTCTAATATTGTCTCATCAACGGCTGTATCAATATCAAGTGTAACAGTCACGGATACATCAGATGACAGGTCTTGTGGTGCAGGAGATTATGTAAGTTCTTATTGGACTTCTAGCCATCCATCCTCTACAAGTGGTTATGAATATGCGGGTTTATACAGAAATGATGGTAAAATAATTTCCATGCCTAATGTGTCTGCTGAACATATTTTAGAGATGAATTCAGCTAGTGTAACACCAACAGGGTATGTCTTTGGGGGTTCTTATGGTGGTCATGGGTATTATTACTATTCAGGTGAATTAACATGGGAGGGTGCAAAAATAAAAGCGAAAGCCTCGGGAGGTTATTTGCTTGTGATTAATTCAACAGCTGAATTAAATTACATTACTTCAATGAAGAATAATTTAACAAATCCTTCAGATTCCGCACAGTCATCCTGGATTGGTTTAAAACAAGATGAGTTTTCTTGTAGTTATTCTGAACCCTCAGGAGGGTGGTTTTGGGTAGATACATCTGACAATAAAGATCCTTCCAATACGGTGTTAGATAATAGCCCTTTAATGGAGGTGACAAAAACTGCTACTGTTTCTGATGTTAATGCAAATAGTTTAAATGATGCTGGAGATATAATTGTATACACGATAACTGTTGAGAATAAAGGGAATGTTACAATTAGCACACCTACTTTTAATGAGTATTTGATAGATGGAGAAGGGACAAATTTAACAAGTTCTTTAGTCGGACCAACGTATACCTCAAAAACTTTTAGCCCAACAATTAAAGAGATTCAAGTCACTGTGGCTGCTGGTAGTGGTGGAGGTAATAAGTATTTCTTAAATGGAATCGAGGCTAAAGATGTTGTTTTTCAAAGAGGTTATACCTATAGGTTTTTTCAAAGTGAGGCTTCCAATTCAGGCCATCTATTAAAGTTAAGCACTGTCGATGATGGAACTAACGGTGGAGGCTCTGCATACACTACTAATGTTACTGAAACTGGCACTCCTGGTAATGCAGGGGCATATACAGAAATAAAAATTACGGATACTACTCCAGCTTTATTTTATTATTGTTCTAACCATGCTGGAATGGGAGGTAATACTGTTTTTCTTCCAGGAGCCGCTATTGTACCAAAAATTTTAAGGCCTTTTGAAACCGAGACTTATACAGCTACATATACTATTGGTGCAGCATCAGGAGGCACGGCGTTTATTAGCAATACAGTCTCTGTAACTGGAAGCACTTTTGGTCAGACCAATAATGTCAGTGATACCTCTGATGATGGAGATGACACTGATGGCAATACTGTTGATGATGAGACTAGAGTTGATCTCTCTCCCATAGCTAGCTTTGAAGTAACAAAAACAGGGACTAAAACTATAGATGATGGAGATGGTTTATTAGGGCCTGGCGATACGATTACTTATACCTATGTTGTTAGCAATACAGGTAATTTAAAAATTGAAGGAATAACCCTTACCGATACAATGATAGATGGTTATGGGAATTCTATTTCTTTGTCAACTGGGCCTACTTTTGTTTCAGCCTCTCTAGGGTCAACTTCAGGAACGATAGAGCTTTCAGAGATAGCATCTTATACAGGAACATATGTTCTTCCTCAGCAGACTGTAAATAGTGGTCTGGTTTCTAATTCATTATATGTTGCAGGAAGCACTTATGGGTTTACAAATAATGTAACCGACACCTCTGATGATGGTGATGATACTGATGGTAATACTGTGGATGATCCCCTTGTTATTCCTATCCCTGAAGTTTTAGATTTAGAGGTTACTAAAACAGCTATAGTTAATGATCTTAATCAAGATGGAATAACCAATTTAGGAGATCAAATACACTATACATTTACTATTAACAACAAAGGAAACACATCAATCAATACTTTAACTTTTGTTGATAACTTATTGGATTTCAGTGGATCTACTGTGACAAATACAATTCTTACAATTCCGGAAGGCCAAAACTTATTTGGTAGATCAAATGCCATTGATGATACCGATAATGTTTGGGATGATAATGGAACTCCTTCAGGAGGAGATCGAAATTGTTCTCAGGCTGAATGTTTAGATATTCCAAAAGGAATACCATATTATTATGGGTCGCCGTCAGGAAGTACATTTAACGCAGACCTTCAAACAGTTTTCCCTAATACTGGATTCGGAACAACCTCCCAGGCGGGAAATGCATCTGCTTCAAACGGAATGAGAGCTTCAAGATTATGGTCATCATCGGATACCTCATTTGTTTATCAGGATATAACTTTTGATGCCAATACTGACTATACAATATCTATTTATGCTAAAGCAACAATGGGTCCATTTAATGATCCTATGCATTTTGTGGTTTGGGATGGTACAGGTTCATTTGATGCTGCTGAAGTTGATGACTCTTATAAATCAGCGCCTTATTATCTAACCAATCAATGGAAAAGATATACTTACACTTTTAAGACTGGTTCTGGAGGAGCAGGAAGAGTAGGATTCCACCCTCCAGTGCAATCTCAAAATAATATTTTTTGGGGTGCTCAATTAGAAAAACTTGATAAGGCAACACCATACATTCATACATATGATAGTAAACCCATAAGAAATACCTCTCAACTTCAAGATAATGTTCAGATAATAAATTCAGGTGATACTATTACTATGGATGGGTATTTTAATATATCCCAAGATGCAGTAAATTCCGGTGGTGTTTCTAATACACTTATTGTTTCTGCTACTTCTGTTAGATCTTCTTCTGTAAGTGATACTTCAGATGATGGGGATGATACTGATGGAAACACTACTGATGATGTAACTTTTACAGAGATCACTTCTGTTCCTTCTATAGAAGTTACTAAAATAGCTACGGTTGCTGATACTAATTCTAATACTAAAGTTGATTTAGGAGATATAATAACTTATACGATAAATGTATCAAATACTGGAAATACTGCCATTACTGGAATTTCTTTCGCTGATGTAATAACCACTTCACTGGGCGCGCAACTTTCTTTAAATGCCCCTCCGGCAAGAATTTTTACAAGTAATGGCTCTGACGTTGGGACTTTAAAAGTAGGGGAATATGCTACCTATATAGCTCTATTTACAATTAATGCCACTGCTTTTGCTGCTGAAAAAATAAGTAATACTGCTACCGTTACTGCAAATGCGGGAGGTCAAACAGGGAATGTTAGTGACACCTCTGATGATGGTGATGATACTGATGGAAATACTACTGATGACCCAACGGAGACAACTATGGAACCTACTCCAGGTATAGAGGTTACCAAAACAGCTATCTTAAATGATGATAATGGAAATTCCACTACTGATGTAGGAGATTCAATTAAGTTTATTATAAAAATAGAGAATACCGGAAACACAAATCTTTCTAGTTTAACCTTTGTAGATACATTAGTAGATAAAACTGATTCTAGCCTCTCTCTAACAAATGGACCGTATTTTGTTTCAGCAACACAATCCTCTACTGTTGGAAATTTAAAATTACAAGAGACGGCAACGTATCATGCTTTTTTTACCATTAACACTCAAGCTATTAATGCTGGAAGTGTTAAGAACTCAGTGCTTGCTACAGCTAGCAGTCCTGGAAATAGTAATAATGTTACAGATACTTCTGATGATGGTGATGATACAGATGGTAATACTACTGATGATGTCACTGAAGTTCAAGTTACTTCTGGGGGAAGTATTAATGTTACTAAAGTATCATCGGTATTTGATAATGGAGATGGTATTACCGGCGCTGGAGATACAATTAATTATGTTATTAAAATAGTTAATACTGGAACAGTCTCTTTAACTTCCCTTACTGTTTCTGATACTTTAACTGATAATAATGGAGGTGTGTTAGCGCTTTCTAATGGACCTAGTTTTGTTTCAGCAACTCAATCCTCAACTACAGGGACAATTAAACCTGCAGAAATTGTTACTTATTCTGCAGCTTATGTAATTCAACAGTCTGCTGCTGAGACTGGAGGAATTAAAAATTCTGTTACCGTAACGGGAAGTTCTCCTGGAAACACCAACGATGTTACCGATGTTAGTGATGATGCAGATGATACAGATGGTAATACTGTTGATGATCAAACTATTGTCGGAATTTCTTTACTTCCAGTTCTTGAGGTTACAAAAACATCTACTATTACAGATAATAACAGTAACAATTTAATTGATTTAGGGGATGCCATTGTTTATAATATTACTGTTCAAAATAAAGGTAATGTAATTATTACAGGGGTCTCTATATCAGATATTGTTAAAGATGGCAATGGATCTCCTCTGAGTTTAATAGCAACTCCTACATTTATTTCCTCCAGTGCCAGCTCAGCACAGGGAACTTTAACTGTAAATGAAACGGCTACTTATAGTGCAACAATTATAATTAATCAACAGGCTGTAGATAGTGGAAGTATTTCTAATACAGTTTCTTCAACTGGAAGCAGTCCAGGTAACAGCAATGATGTTTCAGATGTTTCAGACAATGGAGATGATACTGATGGAAATACCTCAAACGATCCAACAGTTGTTTCTATAACTAATTCACCTTCAATTGAAGTAACAAAGACCTCTTCAGTTACCGATAATAATGGTAATGGAGAGGCGGATCTTGGAGATACAATCACCTATTCTATAACGGTACAAAATAAAGGGAATGTCACTTTAAA
>MDTC01111173.1_pt1 | contig 17963 bp, 16 predicted proteins | sample 811181 | NCBI WGS metagenome assembly MDTC01 (sample SAMN05326644, study PRJNA326480) | marine metagenome | isolation source: seawater | place: Pacific Ocean: North | collected 2011
GACAACACTTAACTTAAAAAAATTTGATATGAATGAAATAAAAGATGATAAAGTTGTTGTATTAATAGGAAAAAGAGATACAGGTAAATCTTTTTTATGTAGAGATATATTATTTAGACATCGTGGTATTCCAGTTGGTCAAGTTATTTCTGGAACAGAAGGTGCGAATCAATTTTACAGTAAGATGGTTCCTAAGTTATTTATTCACGATGAATTTAAACCGGAGATAGTTGAAAATATTATCAAAAGACAAAAAATAATGATCGAAAAGATTAATCAAGGAGGTGTAAGTGCGGATCAATCAATTGATCCACGGGCATTCTTGATACTTGATGATTGTTTGTATGATAATAGTTGGGCAAAAGATAAAAATATGAGATCTGTATTTATGAATGGACGACATTTTAAGTTATTGTTTTTATTAACAATGCAATATGCTTTAGGTATCCCACCAAATATGAGAACAAATATTGATTATGTATTTATTCTAAGAGAAAATTATGTTTCGAATCGTAAAAGACTGTATGAACATTATGCTGGAATGTTTCCAACATTTGAAATGTTTTGTCAAGTGATGGATCAATGCACTGAAAACTATGAATGTTTAGTGATAAATAATAATGCGAAATCAAATAAATTATCAGATCAAGTATTTTGGTATAAAGCTGAACCACGTCCAGATTTTAAGATAGGAGGGGCTTCTTATTGGGATTACTCTTCTAAAAACTATACAAATGTGGGGGGTGGTGATGGTGCGGAAGTATCAAAATCGGTTAAAAATCCTGTAAATGTTCAAAAACTATATTAAAATTTATCGGGTTGGAAGAGTGGAAACATCTGCGAACCTCCCTGTATTGGAGTCAATTGATGGTATAAGATTGATATTATGTGTACCTGATAAATTTGTTCCACCTGAATATCTTATATTAATATCATTTACATTATTTGTGATAACTTCTCCATCTATATTCCTTTGCCAAGTACCATGTTTATGACAACCTACGCCGGGACTTTCACACGCCCAAATATTTTCTCCTGAATTTGATGGTATCGGTTGTCCACTTATTTTATAATTACCGTGTTTTTCAATTAACTTGAAACAATTACAGATAATAAAAAAAGAGATAAAAATGATTACCAATGAATAAATTTTATTCATATTAATATATTCAAATAAAATTATCTTTCTGTATTTGTATTTAAATTACTTTCTCTTGTTCGACTATGAATACCATTATCATATAATTCTAATCTACACGATTCACTCGTAAAGGTTTTCTTGATTTCCAGTTGTACCTTCTTCATCTGGAATGGCATCGACCCGAGTGATGATCTCCCCTATGGAACGAAGTAGGGGATGAAGTTGAACGACAAGATCCACTCACAGTTACCCCATCAAAGATAACAGTTGGCATTCTTTCCCCTGCATCGGTGCTCCAGTAGCAATTTGGTGCTTTTTTACGACAATCTGCTCTGTTTTCAGCAGTACAATCTTCATTTGATTGTTGTGTATGGCCTTCGATAACTTGAAAACAGTTGGATATGATGTAAAAAGATAAAAAAATTATTATTATCATTAGAAATTTATCCATATTAATATAATCAAATATAAAAAAGTATCTATAAAATTATCTTAATCTTATTTAGGAATCACTGTCTTAAACAATCTGTCCAATTCTCTTTTTGATCTAACCCTGATGCCACCATCGTGCTAGGGTTCGAACCGGAGCCGCACTGCCACTCACGACAGTGTTGACCATAATTATTCATAGTACCATCTGGTTTTTGAGCACTAATTCCACAACAAAAATTACAGGAACTCCTCTGACAGGGTCCACCGAATGGTTGTCCATTATTGTAATTTGGATTCTGAGATGTACTGGGTTGCGCATTACTACACATTCCTGCTTCTCTATGACTATCCGATAACGCGTAACAACATGTCGATTGTGGATTTCCACCTTGTTGTAAATTTTCCAACCCTGGTTTAGATTGAAAACCACTGGGACAAGTATAAGTATTACAGATTTTAGGTGTACAGCATCTTTCTCCTGGAAGTTCTGTTGGTGCTTCTGGTGGATCAAATTGATTTACTGTTGAAGAATTATCTATTGGATCAGAGGTTTGACCACATTCAAATGTATCACAAGTAACTGGTCTACAACATGTTTGTGTCGCATCTTCACCTTGAAATACATTATCAATTCCATTGCGCTTTACATAATTATTTGGACATGTATGTGTATCGCACATCGCACGACCACTCAAATTTATTTGATTTTCTCCAGAATCTTCAACTCTTCCAGAAATTTGAGTTATACTTGGATCAGTTGGATGATTATGATCACTTGCGTGATGATTACCTGAATGATATCTACTAGCAGAAACAGTTGATCCTGTAGAAACACACGTACCATTTCCTCCACTTGTTCTTTTACCACTCGCATCACTCCAATAACAACTTGGAGCTTTTGTACGACAATCAGTTCTATTTTGAGCACTACTACAATCAGATGATGATTGAACATTATGTCCTTCAACAACTTTGTTAAAATATTGGTAAAGGGTTAAAAATAAGATAAAGTAAATGAAAAACCTACATAAATCTTCCATATGTTATTATAATATATTCAATAAAAAAAATTTATAGTAAGATCATTATCGTTCTTGTTCAGTTGTATCTGAAGCTTGTGTAGATTCGGCTGAATGATGATTATTATCCGAATGTGTGGAACTTAACGTAAGATTTGAACCGGTTGGTTGACAAGAATTTGGTTTCCATTCTTTAGTGCCACTGTCCAAGCAGGCTGCTTGAGAATCTGTTGTAGGATTATTATCTTCCATACAAATACCACCGCCATTTGTATTTACTCTTTTACCGAGAGCATTACCCCAAAAACAACTTGGTGCTACTGCACGACAACTAGTTCTGGTTCCTTTATTAACACAATCCGATGATACTTTTCCAGATTGATCTTCGTGACCTTCAACAACTTTGTTAAAATATTGGTAAAGGGTTAAAAATAAGATAAAATAAAGAAGAACTTTACATAGTTTATCCATAATTATAATATATTCAATATAATAAATTTACATTTTACTTACCATCGCTTTAATAGATTCAGCCGAACGATCACTTACTGGTAATTCTTTCATATCAACGACATTTCCATTTTCTTTCATTACACCCATGTATGTTGGAAATCCTTGAACCTTGCCTTTGAATTGAGCCATTCCCGGATCTTGTTCTTCGGTCATTACAAATTTAACTGGAACACCAGTTGATGTAGTTACAGTAGAATCGCTTACTAGTTTTTTGAAGTCAGGTACAGCCTTTTGAGAGTGTCCACACCATCCAGCAAATACAAAATGAACTTCTAATTCTTTATTTGAGGAGGCTTGTTGTGCCATTTGTGGTGCCCCACTAGGTGAAGGTTGAGTAGGGAATTGGTTTGGCAGTAATCCACCAGAAGAAGTTGGATCAAATCTTGGAACCTGTGAGTCTTGAAGAGGGGGGGCTGCTGCTCTTTCAATATTCTGCATCATTTGCGGAGTTACCTTTCCTAAACTTTTAAGAGTCGCATATTCTTGTTGCATAGAAAGTGGGATTCTTTCACCATAGTGAGCACCGGCTCCAGCAAAGGTGCTAAAAGATCCATCATATGCCATAATTGGTCCTTGTTGATTGACATTTAGTAATGGGCTACCCATCATTTTATCAGGACGTTTTTGTGGTTGTTGGGGAGGCTGTGGTGGTTGAGGAGGAGGAGGGGTTGGTTCAACAGCTGGAGGCGGGGGCGGCGTTGGTTCTGGAGGTGTTTCTGGAAGGCTTGGTTCTGGAACAGGTTCTGGAACAGGTTCTGGAACAGGTTCTGGAACAGGTTCTGGAACAACATCTTCAACAGTTTCACTTACTTTATTTAATAATTCCGTTGGTGGAATCGCAATATCTTGAACAACCTCTGTTGCTTCTTTAACAGACGCATCAATTACTTGGTCAACCATATCAATTGCGTCTTCAGCATCTTCATCAATCTTTTCAAGTAATGCTTCTTTCTTTCCTTCATTTTCTAAGCCTTCAATACCTAATTCGCTTGAATTTCTACAAACAATTACCATTAATGCTAAAAGTAATAAAATCGTACAAATCTTATCCATATCCATTTATAATTTATACATATAAAAAATTTTAAAAAAAACAGTTTAAAATATAATTAAATTAATAAGAGTTTACAAAACTTCCAAATCTTCAAGCTTCCAATATTCAATTCCATTTGAATATGGACGACCAATTATAAAAGGTATTTTCTTTTGACGCAATTCTTCCAAAGCAATTTCATATACACTATTGTATATTTCTGGGTTTTTCAATAAAGCTTTCGCTCCATTTGCGATTTGTTGAGATCTTTCAGATATAATCGCAGTTTTTTCATATTTATTCAAAAATGGTCTTGTTTTGTATGTTTGCTTGATTACATCATAGTTTTGCATAAATTTTGAAATATCTTCTTGTTGATCAAAAATTTGTGGTGTTTCATCATACTCTTCATCTGAACTGCTTTCCATAATTATCTATTTAATAATAATAATATTATTTTATCAAATTTTAAATAATTTAAACATTTGTCCATTTCTGTTTGCAGTATTTACATTCATACAAATATTTCATTGAATCATGATCATATTTTATATAGATAATATCAGATGGTTTATCATCTGTAATTGATAGACATGTTTCATTTGGACACTTAATATTAACATTTCCAGTAATTGAAGGGAGAGTTACATCACTATCTAGATATTTATTATCATTAATTGTTTCACTTAGATCAAGTTGATAATCATTGCTGTAAATACATTTGTTTTCAACATAACCTTTACTCGATCCGCACTTTTTACAGGCTAGATATAATTTTCCATTTTCATCTTTGTTTGAATATAAGAATAAAAGGTTGTCGCAATTATCGCAAAAGTTTATCTCCATTATTAATATCTATTATATTTAATTTATAAATAATAATCAAATTTTAGTTTATTGAATGTTTAATATTCTTTTAATAAAGTTTCATAATTTTTTTGTAATTCTTCATAATTAATGCTTGATGATATTCTATAAAAAGATAAATTAATATTTTTAGGTTTTTGAGATTTATTTTCACTTAATGTTTTGAGTATTTTTGACTTATATTTTTTGACATTTTCTTTCATTGATTCTATAAATATTTCAAAACCTCCGGGAACATCTAAAAAGTTTTTTAATGTTAATGTCTTAATACTTTCATATTTAATAACTTCATTATAAAGTTTATTTAAATTTGTATTGTTATTTTCTTGTCCTGGTTCATGGTGTAGTGGATTATTATCTAAAAGTGATTGTATTGTTAGTAATACGGTTGTAATATCCATAATTGATGTCCATTTAGGTCCAGCCCAAGTTCCTAGAATAGATAAACATACTTTACCTTGACCATTACTATGTCCACCAACATATATATTTGGATGCATACGAATTTTATTTCTCGAAACATAACTCACATCTGGAGGTGAAAAAGGATAATTACTTGGAAAACGAATATTAAAAAATAAAAATCCACCTTCATAAAGTGAATCTTCGGGACCTACAATCATCGCTTTTGCTTGAAGCATATCTGTTTCATTAAACTCAATATAAATTCCAAGAGAATTTAAATTCAGTGATTCAATTTCTTTAATATCTTTATTTATAATTCTTTTGAGAGCTTTTTTACTCGCCATTATAAATATAATTTAATGTTTGTTTTAAATAGATTCTGAATTTGAAAATTTTAATACCTAAAAATTAAAATATTAAGAAAGATATTATGGTATCTAAAAAGTTGGGTCAATTTCTTGAAAAAAATAGAAAACAAGAAAATGGTCCTCATACACACACGATCTATTGGAGTGAAAATAATCAACTCAAAGGATCGTATAATATACCAAATGAAGAACTAAATAATTTTTATGAAGTAATCCATAGTTCACTGTTTAAGAAGAAAAATAAGTATACAATGGTGGAGAAAGTTCAACAATTTTCTCCATTTATTGTTGATTTTGATCTTAAATTTAAAGAAGAACTAACTGAAAGACAATATAATAGTACTATTTTAGAAAAGATCATACATGATACCTTTTCTAAAATGGAAAAAACATACACTGTATCGGATGCTCAAAAAGTATGTTTTGTAATGGAAAAAGGAAACATACGAAAGATTAAAGATAAAGACTACAAATCAAAAGACGGTATTCATCTTCTCTTTCCTTATATTATCGCAGATAAGAAAGCACACAAGATGTTAAGGGATAATATGGTTACAAGTGATTATCATTCATACTTTACGGACGAAGGAAAAGTTGCCCCTATGAATACGATGGATCAAATAATTGATGAGTGTATTTACAAGGGTGGTAATTGGATGATTTATGGATGTGGTAAGCCAGATGATGATATGATTTACAAATTGACAAAAATCTATCGTAAAAATGGTATGGATTTATCAAATATTCCAATCGATCCATATGTGGATGATCCACTTGAAATAATAAAACTGAATAGTGTTTCAAAACATACTGAACCCAATGTTAAATATACAGAAGAAACAGAAAATCGACTTAAAAAGAAACCCCTAAAAAATAGTAGTTCAATGGAGAGTATTGAGTCAGTCGAAATTTGTGCTTCTGTAATCAGTGCTTCTCAAAAACATGATATTGAAATAGCTAAAAAGCTAACAACTAGTTGTCTTTCAACCCAAAGGGCGAGTAATTATGATGATTGGAAAGATGTAGGGTTCTGTTTACATACAATTAGTCCAGAGCTTCTTCCAACGTGGATCTTATTTAGTAAGAAGTGGTCGATGTGGAACGATAGTTCTGAGTGTGAGAGGCAATGGGAATGGTTCAATCAAAATAATCAAAGAAACATAACAATTGCTTCACTTCATTATTGGGCAAAGCAAGATAATTTTGAAGAATACAATAATATTATTAAGGAATCACTACAAAAGCTGGTTCAGATTAGTATTAAGGGTAAAGATAAATCGCCGACAGGCGCACACGCGGATGTAGCAAATGTAATTTATCATTATTTTAAGGATTCATTTGTTTGTGCTGATTTGAAAGAAAATTTATGGTATCACTTTAATGAGAAAAAAGGAGGTAAATGGGAAGAAACAGATATGGGTCATAAATTAAGGTCTCAGCTTTCAAATAAGATAGTCGATCTTTATATGTATTGGCAGCATATTTGGCAACAACAGGCAAATATGGAAGATGATGAAGAATCCGATATCAAACAAATACTCAATAATCGAGTATCAAATTGTAGTAAGGTGATTATTAAGCTAAAAGATTCAGGTTACAAGGATAAAATTATGAAAGAGTGTAAAGAGTTATTCTATGATGAAAAATTTAAGGAAAAACTAGATGATCAACGCAATCTAATCGGATTTGAAAATGGTATTTATGATCTTAATAAAGGTGTATTTAGAGGCGGACTACCCTCTGATTATGTAAGTTTATCTTGTGAAATTACACTACCAGTTTTAAAGACATCGATGCCTATTAAGATAGATGAAATAAAGGAAACAATTCAAGAGATGAAGGATTATGAAACATTGAATTCTGATTTAGATGATTTCTTGGTAAAAGTGTTTCCAAATGAACGTGTTCGAGATTATATTCTTCGATTCTTATCTAGTTGTTTATCTGGAGAAGTTCGAGAAGAAAAGTTCTACTTTTGGACTGGTTCTGGTGGTAATGGAAAGTCTAAGTTGGTCGATCTTGTAGAGTTTGCGTTGGGTGAATATTCAAAGTCTATGGATGTATCATATTTAACAACAAAGAGAGGTAGTTCATCCTCTGCTTCACCCGAACTTGAGAATATCAAAAAGGCGAGATTTGTGTGGATGTCAGAGCCAGAAAAGCAAGATCTTATCTATGGTGGTAAGTTGAAGCTTATGACTGGTGGTGATAAAATGACATCAAGAGGATTGTTTAAAGGAACCGAACAGTTTAAGCCACAGTTTAAAATTGTTCTTATGTGTAATGATCTTCCAAAGCTGAGTGGAAACGATGGTGGTATTTGGCGTAGATTGGAGGTGGTTGAATATATCTCAAAATTTACGGATGATCCAAGACCAAGTCCAGCAAATCCGTATCAGTATCTAGCAGATGAACAATTAGATAAGAAGTTGGAAGCATGGAAAATTATCTTTATGATAAAGTTACTTGAAACATATGTTAAATATGATCAAGCACCCGAATTAGGTGGGGGGACAAAACCACCTCCCGAAGTGAAGCAACAAACAAAAGCATACAGAACAGCAAATGATATTGTCGCTAATTGGGTTGATGATGATCTCGAGGAGTGTGACGAGTTTAATACATTTGAAGAACTATATGATGCTTGGGAGAGGTGGTGTGATGATGAAGGTTATAGGGAAAAGCAACGTCCGGAAAAGAAGGAAATTAAGGATGCCCTTTGTAAGTTACAAGAAAAAACGGATTATGGTTTAGTGCTTGGTAAAAAGCTCGCAGATGGATGTGCGAATGGAACAAAGAGGCAGCCTAAATTTAATTTCCGACCGATGGATGATTAAATATATTAAAAACAAGATGATAATCAATATTATAATATGTTTGCGACAAATTCTCAAGTGGGTAGAACAAGGGTAAATAAAATCTGTGAAGGAAAGAAAAGGCCACCAAAGGGTCGTGAATTAAATAGAGACGATGGTCTTGAACATTTAAAAAAAAGAAGTGATATTAGTATTCCAAAAAATAATTATAAGAAGGTAGGCAATGTAAAGCAACATTCTGTGACCGGTTTTCAGAAACTTTTAGAATTACAAGATTTTTTTATGAAAGAAGGGATGTCATTTAGTGAGTATCAGAATTATACACAAGAAAAGATTAATAATAATAAATATTATTATGTTAATTTAACAGATAAACAAAATTCTGAATTATTACAACGGTATCGTAGATTATGTCAGAAAAAAAATGATAAGAATAAGTTAAATGAAGAAAGACATAATCAATCAAAACAATATAGAAAACAACATCGTTCAAAGGTATCTGAAGCTGTGAGAGAAAAAAAGAGAGAAAGAATTGAAGAATTATTTAAGGAAATTAATCGATCAACATCGATCGGTGTAATAAGAAATACATCGATTTTATCATCTGACCCCGATCGATGGATTGAAACAAAGAAACTACTTTTTTTGGGTGGAAGATACCTTGAAACCCAAGATAAGAACTGGTGTAAAGTTTATCTAAAGATAGAATCACCTGTAAGGGCTCATTTATTTGATCTTCACAGTAATGGTGAATTATCAAGATTTGTTGAAAAGAGTTAACTGATTTGTTGATTCTCTACCTTTTTTAATAAGATCATTTTTTATTTCGTCTGTAATGTTAAAATCCATTCCAGTACCCGAACATTGAAATTCAATGATATTTTCTTTTTTCCGATGGTCGTATGGTGACCAAGCAATATTATAAAGTGAAGATAAATAAGAGAATATATTTTTAAAATCATAATTTTCTTGAGTCGAAATAACCTTAAAACCGATATAGTTACAATTTTTTAGTTTCCTTTTGTATTCAAGTGGGAAATTTCCACACAAACCTCCATCAACATATAAATGATCATTATATTTGATTGGTTCAAAAAATAATGGAAAACATGTTGTCATTTTAATCGCAGTAATCAAAGGTATATCAGGTGTATTTTTATGATTAAGATAACAAATTTCAGAAGTGCTTATATTTGTTACTTTAATTACAAGGTTGATCGGTATTTTATCATACAGTTGTTTTAATGTAATATTTGTCGGTAGTTGTTTATTTTTTAAAAGTACTTCAATAATTTTATCAATAAAGTCATTTTTATAAAGTCCAAATTCTGTGAGTAGTTGGTTAATGTTAAGATCATTATAATCGACTAAATTTGTATAATCATAATTCATAAATATTTTAATAGTTGAATCGATATTATATCCTAAAACAAGAGGGATTATATGTAAAACACCACCCGAAACACCTATAATATTTTTTATATTTGTAAGTTTTTCTTGAATGATATTTTTTTCAATTAATACTTTTAAACTACCCAAGAAAGATAAACAATGAACACCACCACCGGATAAAAAAAGAGTGTTTATTTCCATTTAATTTTATAAATTTTAAAAAAAATAATATTAAACTATTATTATGAGTTCTTTAAATATTAATGAACTATATGGTAAAATTAATGAGAAAAATATGAAACGATTTGAGGTATTTGATGATATTTTAAAGAAAATCCACATACGTATTAAATATAATGCGAATCTTGAAAGAACATATTGTTTTTATCATATTCCTGAATTTATTATAGGCGTTCCATTATATAATATAAATGATTTACGTAATTATCTTATGAATTCATTAAAAAAGAATGGATTTCAATTATTGTATGTTGAGCCAAATTGGTTATTCATAACATGGGAAGTAAAATCGAAGAAATTAGTTCAAACACCGAAACAAAACCAAAAAGAAAAACAAAAGAAGAAAGGCGATTTTAAATTAGTAGATGAATATAAACCGAGTGGAAATTTTATTTATAATGAAAGTGATTTATTATCGATGGAAAATAAAATGAAATCATTTACCTAAGTTGTCTTGGATATATTCTTCGGTATTTTCTTATTAAATTATTGTAAGTTTTAATTTGTCTCTTTCTAGATGATAGATTTCTAGAATATATCGAAATTAATCTTGAAAATCTTCGACCTTTTGCCAATTCCCTTCTTAATAGTGATAAATAACGTTTATAGAGTACTCTATACCTCGCTTTTCTCCTTCTACGCCACCAGGGCCAAGTGCTCGTCTTTCTATATAAATTCAAATATCTATTATACAGCATCCTGTATGTATATGCGGGTGTTTTTCTTTGTGATCCATTATATCTTCTAAACAATCTACGATAGGATGATAATCTATTACGGAAGAAATTGTATTCTTTATTTAATTTTGTTATTTTTATACGATAAGAATTAATTGACCTTCTATATCTAGCACAAGCACCAACACATCGATTTCTAGACCTTGAGATAGACCTTCTACCACCACACATTCTTGTATTGAATGGGGGATAGCGTGGATATTTTCTTGTTTTTGCTCTGATTAAATTTCTTTGTTGTATCCATCGTTTGTAAGCGAACCGTTTATTTCTTGCATTTTTAACAACAGCACATCTGTAATTGCGATATAAGATATTATGTTTTATAAGATCACTTGCTGTCGATGATCTTGTTGATCTTTTAAAGATAATTTTTGGTTTAGGACATGACCGAGTATATTGATTCATACATTTTCCATTTATTAATTTAACATAATGTTTTCCATTCAAGTATATTTTATCACCTATAATAGATTCTTCTTTGATATATTTTTTACCATTAAAAACATGTGCATTTGCTTTAATTCCTGCTGTCGCAGTATATCCTCTCTGACTACATTGTGATACATTAATTTTACCCCGTAATTGTGATTGTAATGCTCCAATGGTAATTAAATTTGCGTTTTGTTTTGCGTTAAGTGTTGAGATTATAACAGCTTGTCTACTAATTATTCCTCCCGCAGCATTGATTTTATTATTTGCACTTTTTATCTTATCCTTTAATTGAATTATTTTAAGATTCATTTTATTTGTCTTTTGAATTAATGCCGTTTTAGTTCCTTTTAGTTTATTAATTTGATTTTTATGATTTTGGAATAATTTTCCATAACTCCCGATAATATTCGTAAAGTGTGATTGAATTAATTTTAATTGTTTATCTTTTTCACGTAAGGATTGATCCTTATTACGTATAATTGATTGTAATGTTAAATTTTTAGCTTTTTCAATATTAAAATTTCTTTGTAACGCCTTTGTTTTTGAATTGTAGTATGTAATTACATTATTTCTTGATTTAATTAAGTCATTACGTTGTTTTAACATTGACGCATATTTAATTTTTAAAGAATTATTCTTAGCACTCATAAATTTTAATGTTGAATTGGCTCTTTTATAATTTTGAGTCAGATTAATTATGATCGATTTTCTTTTTCTTGCGAGAAATTCTGCTCTTAATTGTGTCTTTTTAAATACAAATAGTGTTTCATTACCACTTTTTAATTGTTTTATTTCGGCATTTTTTAATTGAAGATTTTTACGATATTTTAATTGAGCACTCATATATGCCGCTCTAAAATTTTGAATTGATTTTTCTTTAAAGTTTCTTATTTGATTATTTGCTTGATCTCTAATATTTCTTTCTCTTAATTTATATTGTAATATTTCGCCTTTTTGTTGTTTTCTTAAGTTTGTAATATTTCTAGTGTATATGATTGTTTTGTGCAAATGTTGAGTTTTCATTATTTTAATCAGATTTTGATTTGCTTTAAGGTTCGAACTAAGGTTCTTTATCTTTTTTTTTAGATTATTTTCATTTATTTTTGTTAATCTTACAAAATTCTCAATTTGTATGTTTCTTATTTGATTTGATTGTTGATATTTTTTTTTCTGATTCTCAATAATTTTCTGATAATGTCTAGTATAATTACTTAATATTATATTCGCTTTTCTTCTTTCATTATTAATTAAATATTTTTTTTCATTATTATGCTTTTTATTTAAAATAGAAAGTTGTGTCTTATAAGAGTTTTTTACGTTATTTATTGTAATTTTCGTCGCAAATGCTTGAACTCGTAAGTTATTTTCTAAGGACTTTATACGTTTCGCTGTCGAAGAACTATTTTTATTGGCTGATTTTAGTGATCTTTGTAAATTTTTATTTCTTATTTTTTCTTGATTTAATTTTAAAGATTTAATCGCTAACTTTTTTGAAATATTATGGATCGCACGCAACCGACTCCCCGCAATTCTTCTTGCATTTTGATAGTCACCTTGTATTCTCTTTTTATCTAGTTTTAATTGATCCATTTTCATTTCTGTTTTATCAAGTCTTTTTTTCAATCTATCCTTTTCTCCTTTTAAACTAGATAAAGCCTTTGTTTCTTTAGATAAATTATTCTCCGCCTTTTTCTTCTCACTCAAGGCTTCATCACGATCTTCTTTTGCTTTTTTAGCTTTATTCTCGGCCGTCTGAGCAGCACTCCTCGCATTCTGTTCTGCCTCCTCTGCTTTTTTTGCGCGGTCCAACGCGTTAGCAGCATTAGATTCAGCTGCTTCCTTAGCTTCTTCAGATAAATTTGCGGCGGCTACAGCCGCATCTCTCGCTTCTTCTGCTTCTTTTTTTGCGTTTTCAGCAGCAAGCTTAGCTAATTTTGCTGCGGCTTCGCTGGCCCTAGCGCTGTCACTCTCTGATACTAGTTTTTTCTTGGCCAGTTCTAAGTTTTTATTTTTAGTTTTTAATTCTTTAATTTCTTTTTTTTTTGTATTTTTTAACTTTTTTAATTTACGATCATAATCCGATTCTGCTGTTTTCAACTCATTTTCCAATGTAGCTTTATTCCCACGCAACCCAGATATAGTAGTGTCTTTTTCCTGGATCTCGTTAGCGTGATCTTGAGCCGCTTTTCTTTCAGCGGCTTCGAGTGCACCGATTCTAGAATTCGCCACCCTCAACGCATTAGTCTTAGCTTTTATTTTCGTTTGTAATGCATTGGTTCTAGATTTTAATTTTCTTTGATAACGTTTTTGCGCCTGATAAAGTCTGGATAAATATATCCTATGTCGATTTTTAAGTTGTATTTTTAGGTGATCCGCAGAAGCCTCTTGTCCAGCTCTTTTTTTTTCTAATTGAGTTATCCTTCTTTTTACTGCATCTCTTATATCTTTATTTGATGTAAGTTTGCGATCTTTCTTTTCAAAACAAGGAAACTTTTTTTTCTTCGTTCCACATTCAGAATTTAATAAAGTTGTTAACTCGTTATTATTATCTCCAATTTTATCATAAGCTTGTGTTAATTTATCAATAACTTTTTTAGGTGTTATATCAGCTTGATTTGTAAAGCATTTTTGACCAAGTTCACACTTTGCGTTTGAAAGTCCCGTTCTTAATTCTTTCAAACTATCGATACTTTCCTTTAGTTTTTTGGTTTCCTCTTTAATTTCGTCATTTATATTTTTTATATCTGCCTCAGTTGTTTCATGAGTCATGTTATTGTAGCCCGCCTTAACTGATTCGGACATAAGATTGATGATCCCGGGCATCGCAATCTTCTCCACCTTCGCGTCCTTTACAAAAGCATCCAAGTTTTGTTGATCTTGCTGTTTGGCTTCCTGCGACCGAGACTGAGGTTTATTGGCCATAGCCGCTGCCGCAGCTTGACTCTTGCGAACATATTCAGGGCTGGCGCCTGCCGGAAGATAGGGACGAGAAGGCGATAACATGGCGTCGACGGATTTTACCGGAGGAATTCCTGCACGTATTCCTGCTGCGGTTGCAGCGGAGGCGCGGCCGACTCGCGCGTGAAGTTGCGTTACATTGTAAACCATGGACATATTCCCGGTCTTCCGGGGATCTACGGTGACTCCTTGTATACCGTGCGCCCCGTCGCCGGCATTTTTACTTGTTTCATTTGGGTCGGGCATATAATATAGTATAATATTATATTATATTATACAAAAAATTAACCTTGAAATATAAAATTATGGATTATATATAAATAGATTTCTCTTGTGATTCTCTAATTTGTTCATTTGTTTCTCCAAATTTTAGGTTATTTATTGATATCTTCCATCATTATTAAGGTGATTAAATAGATCTTATTTCACATTAACAGAAGTATTCATTGTATTTATATTGTTCGTAACCTTTTCAGCAGTTAAAATTAAGCCATTCATCACAGAACAATCATTATTTCTACATTTGTCTGGTTAATATTGATCACAGGAAATTCCAATCGTTGATAAAATGTCTGTTCTTTGCTGAAAATGAGTGGTTTCTCACCTGGCTTCTTGGGGCGCAGATGCTCCCGCAATAATTGTTTGACATTCTTGGCTAAGTTCAAAACCTGAAACTCCTGCTCCTTGGGCCTGTTGAAGCTGACATTGTAATAGACTAATACTACCTTGAAGTTCTTCAAGATTACTAAATGCGTTTGTTACACTTGTAATACGTTCTTCATAATTACTTCCTTCAGAAGCAGCTTCATATCTCATAAAATGTGGGTAAATTTCTTGAAAGGTTGCTTGTGCCGCTTTATATTCTGCAATTTTCTCAAGTAGGGCGGATGTTTTTTGAGATATTAAGCTTAGATTTCGAGAATTAGGCCGTGGTCCAGTATATGTTTCTCCATCAGCATCTGCCTGTTGACAATGGAATCTACCTTCAGCTGTATCACCAGAACCAGCCGCAATATTACATGACGGTGTTTCTCCGTGTAGAAGATCAATTGATGCTCTGATTTCACTTAATTCTGATTGTGATTTAGGATATAATTGATTTTGATAACTATTTAATTCTGTTAATTTATTTCTTAATAATGAAGTAATTTCTGTCGAAGGTGATTCATTTGTTATAGTTGAAGGAAAGCATGTGAGAGGATCCCATCTTTTATCATCTCCGGTACATTCCGTTTGATTATCTGTAATGGTTACATTATTTAGTATACAACTACCTCTATCTTCGTCCCATGTTTTATTATCCCCTGTACAATCTGCTTGAGTATCGGTGGTTATGTTATTATCTTTTACACAGATACCACCACATATCGAATTTTCATTTGTTGTATCACCAATTAATGAACGATACGTATTTATATTATTTTGATTTTGATAAGATTGATTTAATTTTTGTTGAACCTCTGTTTTTATTTGATCTGCCGTTGAAGTTTCGGTCATATCTGGCATACATTTTGGATTTTCGATCCATGTTTTACCATCACCAGTACAATCTTCTTGTGTTTCATTTCCAGTTGCATTGGCACCTTGACATTTATTTACTTGATCACAATATGTATCATAACCTATTTTTTTAAAATCATTAATTTCGCCCATTCTTGTAATATTAATTTTATTGTATATTTGATCCCTTTTATTGATTAAATTTTGACGAGCAAAATTACTTGATTCATCAATCGTGTCACCCGAACCATCTTCACATTGTTCTGCTGCACAAGGGGCAGACTTATATAAAACACAATTTACATCTGTATTACATTCTGTTTCACTTTTATTTTCGCAAGCTTGATCATTATCTGAATCTTTACCGATACAATGATTTAATGATAAATTTTGTCCTCTAGCCACATTTTCTCCGTATGTTTGAATGTATAAGCTGGCTAAATCTCTAACTGCTTTTTTTCTGTGTCTTTTAAGGGCATAATATTTCCTTGGAATTGGGTTATTTTCATCACCCCATTCTTCGTCAATTTCATTTTTTTCCCTTATATATTTATGAGCTTTTAAACAATCATTTGTACAGTTACTACAATCACCTTCTTTATTTTCGCAAGTAGATGGACACGCAGAACCTTCTTGTTGAGCGCATTGTGATGATTGATTATTATAATTAGAGTCAACCAAACTTTGAAGTTCTTGCTTTACTTCCCCTTGATTTTCACCCTGAGTTTCATAAATTTCATTATCACTTAATTTATCACTGTATACTCTATCAATTGCTTCTCTTGAAAATTTAGTAACAAGGGCTTTTTGAACAACATCGGTATCTTCGTTAAATTTGTTCGCACAAGTTTGGATATTATTATAATCACTTGGTCTGAAAATTTCATCTTGATTTGTTTGAGCGCGAGATTTTATTAACTTTGAAATTCCATTAATACAAGAATTATAATCGGTACCAAGTACTTGATTATTTTCATCATACCATTTAAATGTTAGACCTTCAATTAATTTTTTATTATCATCACAAATATGAATAATTATTATTGTTATGATGATAAGAAGTAAAAGAAATCTATTAGATAACATATATTATATTAAATATAAAAAATATTATTAACGGGTTGCCGTACTAGCGGCGGTAGTTGTTGTAACTGGACCAGTAGCATATCTAAATCCAGTTGAAGGATCTCCAGTCGTTCCAGCGTATCCATCCGGCCTCCAACCGGCTCCTCTATTATCTTGATTACCCCATCCTAAGGGTAACATAGTACCACCGTTAGCTTCACCGGCTGCAAGCACTCTCAAAGTATCTGGGGACCCAGCATCGGGTGGGAATGAACTATCTTTTCTGGATCTATTTGGATTGAGGGGTTCATAATTACCTTTACCTGCTCCTGAGGCATTAAAATCCGCAATAGGTTCTCCAGCTTCAGCATCAGCTGTACCACCATATGCTTTTGGCATCTCATTGGGCGTACCAGGTAAACTATGATATGCTTGTCTAACTCTTCGAAGTGTGTTAAACATGTTAACAGCACGATCCCAACAAATAGCCATATCTTCATCTTCTTCAAGGGTCCAATTTTCTCTAGGTCCAGTACTTGCAGCACATAGACCTGTTTGAGCTGCTGGAGATCCCGCTGGTGCGCTAGCATCGGCCTCCTCCGTAAATCTGGTAAATCTTCCTTCAAATGCGCGAATTCTTTGTAATTGAGCAGCCACAGAAGCCGTAGTTGCGGTGGCTTGTGTTTCTTGAGTAAGCGCCAATGTTTTGTAATCTTTGATATCTTTAACTAATTGTAGTCTATCCTGAGGAGTTGAATCTGCGAGGTGAAGTGCGCCACAAGATTTAATACACTCCTTAAATTGTGGTCTAGTTGTTCTAACATCTGCCCCGTCTGATACAGCTGCAGCTAAAGCATCTTCTGTTGCTTCGTGTCCTTCAATAAGTTTTTTTGAACATTTTAGATACATAATAAAAATAAGAACACCTACTAAGAGTGCTAAACATGTTATGCTATTATCGTTTTTTGCCATACTTTATAATATTTATAAACATTTTTTTTTGAATATTATAGAAAGATTAATATGTTTTTTTTCCAAGTTTGTA
>MDTC01018568.1_pt1 | contig 17960 bp, 28 predicted proteins | sample 811181 | NCBI WGS metagenome assembly MDTC01 (sample SAMN05326644, study PRJNA326480) | marine metagenome | isolation source: seawater | place: Pacific Ocean: North | collected 2011
TAATTTGGTTTAAATAATGATTATAATTAGTTATAAGCATTTGTGTTTTAGATGCTCCTGAATTTGAAGTCAATTCTTTAATAGGAACTTTACCTTGGTTATAATCACCATCTTGAGTATAACTTCTACCTATTACACTACCTGTTTGAAAATATAATCTTAAAGCATCTTCAGGATTATATGCGTTTCCGTTTCCTAAATCAACTTCACCCAATCCATCGGCATCAATAAATACACCATCAGGCACAACTCTAGATATAACTTGTTGTAGTTTTAAATGTGTGATTTGAATCAAGTCTGCAAAAGGAACCATACGTCTAACTAAAGACTCAATTACTCCTTTGTACATTCTTGGTGCATTAGCTACATAATTAGGTATAGCGTGTTGTGTTGCAGATTGTGGTCTAACCATATTCTCCATTAGCTTCCACTGTAAAAGAATATTAGTTCCCATAACCATAACACCTTCATACCATACATCAATAGTTTTTGACTCTTTTGTAAAGTTACCTTCATCCATCATTTCATCAGGTGGATTGAAATTATCATCTTTTTCAATCATACTTACATTACCATTATCTTTTACTTTTCTTTTATAAACAACTTTTTTTGTTGTTTTATAATTAAAGTACATAACGGTTGCAGTATCTTTATAAAAGATATCGTTTTGATATGCTTGTGCATTATTATAATAATCATACCAACTCTGAGAATATTGAGATATCTCATCTAAATCTTCATTAGTTAAAGTTGGGTCAATCTTTTTTAATTCTATAATAGGAAGAGTTTTAATCTCACCCCAATAAAAACAATCTCTAAAGTAAGGGTCTTCAGTATAACTATATACTATATTAGCAGGGTCTACATAACTAATCTTTACTCCATCTCCGGGTAAAAACTCGTGCTTCGCAACTGCTAAACCTAGAACAGTCATATCATAATCTAACCTCTTTCTTGTGTCATCATATTTATTAGCTTCAAACAAAGTACTAATTGCTTCTTCTTCAGCTATTTCTATTGCAGGTTTATAATTTAATTGCATATACAACTTCAACTCTTCATCAGAATTCGGAAGTTCTTCAGGCTCTACTGTAAAAGGATTTGCTCCGGTTTTCTTTTGTATAGTTTCAAGCATAGGTTTTGCGACCATTTGTCCCTCAACCATCTGTTGGTACTTGCTTCTTTTAGATTGTGATAATGCATCTTGAGCAAAAGCTTTAGGTACAAATTCTCTGCTCTGCATTCCGTTTACTACAATATCAACAAACTTAGGCAATACAGGTACAGGTGTCCAATCTAAATTTAGATAAGACAAATCACCATCTATTGCTAATTCATTTTTGTATTTAGCTACTGACTGTTCTCCTCTTGCGTATAATCTGAGTCTATGGAAGTCTCTCCATTGATTATAATACCTACAACTATTTCCGTCTCTTTTAAACCATTCGTACTGAATAGCTTGTCCGATTTGTAAACCAAATTCGTCAGTAGCTTTTTCTGAATCTGAAACAAATTGACTAGGAAATCCTGTAGATGATATGTTAATGTCTACTTTCTTCATCTAATAATTTCGCTTATTGTACCTTTATTACTATACCTTGCAAAGTTAACCTTTATTTTTGAAACTTTTTGCTGAGGTATATATAGGTGTTTCTGACAAGCCATAATCGCTAACCCCGAGGAAATACTAGCATCAAACTTAGTTCTATTACTTATGTCAAATTTTGCCCAATCTTCTAAAGTTCTTGTAAAAATGCAATCACCCATTTCATTATTTTCTTTCATTCCTATGTTTGCATCTATGTAAGATTCTATTGCAGAAGCGTGTGCTTGTTTTACTGCTTCACTTGAATTAGGAATACCACCTAATTCTTTTTCAGTCTTTGATAATTTATTATAGTGTTTGTCAGGTCTATTTAAACAAAAATTTCTATATCCTCTATTTTTAAAATGATATAGTAATCTAGGTTTATTATTCTCTATAAGTATTGGCATACCATAAAACACACAAGCTTTTAATACATCTTCAAAAAATATTTCTGCCGTTTGAGGTCTAGCAACATATTCTAAAAAAAACTCATTACTTGGAGCATCATCCATATTAAACATAGTTAAACCGTGCAAGGCTCCATTAGAACCTCCACCACCTACAGTTCCTGATATATCATAACTATCACATCCGAATGCACCTATATGTTTATTGCCCGGTGTTTTTTTACCATTAATACTTTCTACTCTGTTTTGTAGATTTTTTGATGGAGTCCAAGATACATAAAACCTACCTCTTTGATTTGGAGTAAACTCAACCTTAGAATCTTTTATTCCATTTTTCCAAACTAAATCTCCTCTTGTTAAATGATGGTCTATTATTAAAGAATCATTGTAATCTATTTGCTGATATATTTTGGTAAGATTAAATATAGATTGCTTACTCTCATCTCTAAATGCGTGTGATTCACTTCTAGGAAATTGTCTATAAAATTCATTTAATGCATCAGGGTCTTTCTTTAATGAATCCACTTCATTATCCCAATAGTCTACTGCTCCTTGATATATTGTTTCTCCATCAATTCCTTCAACACCTTGTTCGGGATTTTTAAAAACAGGCATTCCATACCTATCTATAAACCCCTCCATATTCCATTCCATAGGGATGAAAAGTGAATACATACCGCTTTTGGTTTGACCATTGGCATTTCTGTTTAATACATTAGAATTATTGTATAAATTTTTAAAGTTGTCACCACCCTTATCTAAAGCATTTGATGTAGAACCCATCATACATTTACCAATAATTTTACTACCAAGACGTAGACAGGTTTTAGTTACTCTCCAATTATTTAAAATATTATTAGGCTTTATCCATTTACCACTTTCATCGTGAACTAATAGTAAAAGTTTTTCACCATCGTAAGAGTTGTCATCTGTGTTCTTCCAATCTATTGTAGTATCTAATCCATACAACTCATCATTGGTTGTATCGTACATATTTTTTTTAGTTATCTTTGCAGCCGGAATTCTAAAAGCTAGTTCTGTTTTAGGTTTATCCATACCATCCATAATAGGTTTAAAGAAAAATGGTAGTCTACTATTTATTGGAACAACCTTATCAGTAAACATTTTTTTTGCATCAGAACCTGTCTTAGACAGTATACCAACTCTAGAATCTTTAGCTAGAGTTCCGGTATTTACACATTCAGAAGATGACATAAAAGAAAATCCTGAACGTCTTATCTTTAAATAAATCATTCCGAAACTTCTTGTGTCAGCTTTACAAGCTTCCCAAAAAATAAACAATAATCTATTAGCTTCTCTAAAATCAGGATAACCAACATCAATAGATGTCCACTGTAAATACATATAATGTGCTCCTGTTATATAGGTAGGAATACCGTTTGACATATACCATAAACCTTGTTCTCTTCTATCAAACTCTTCCTCTATATAATCAACCCACCTATCTTTAAACTCTGAGGACATTTCATTCCACTGAAATATTGATTGAATCTTTGATAAAGCTTTAGGCAGTTCTTGTCTTTCCCAATACTGTTCTTCTTTTTTTGAGTGTCTTTGAAGACACTTTTTTGGTTCTAATGGAAGTGCTATACTTAGTCCTTGAATAGAAATTATGTTTCCTATTTGTCCGCTTTTAGAAATGACAATAAAATCATATTTAGAATTGTATCCATATTCCCACGTTTTAGCCTTGTTCTTAGACGTTAAAACATTTTTAGGTACAATACCTTCAAGTACTTTATATAATTTATTTAGACCTTCTTTCTGCAAATCCTTGTTTTGTATCTGTTTTTTTGGCTCCCCTTTCTAATGACTCAATAGCTTCCTTCTCCGATTCTATTCTATTTAATATTTCAAAAGCATCAAAGATTGCTAACTTTTTTGTAGCTGCTGCATTTTTTAATCTATCAGCAGATAAGTCATCTTCAGGGTCGTGTTTAATAATTGCTTCCTTCGCCACCTTTATCAGTTGTTCCACTGCCCTGTGACCTGCTTCTATTATTTTTAATTTTATTTCTTTTGATTTCATTTTTAAATCTTTTCTTTTTTCTTATTGGAATAGGTGAGCCATCGTGCTCATTCCATTCGTCTTCCCAAAAAATATAACTCATATGTAATAAAGATATAGTTCTCAAAGTATCATTGTTATTTGATGGTCAAACATTCTGTATAGTTTTTCTCCATCAATATTAAACTCATATTCACTTTCAGGTTTGTAACACACTTTAACTCCTTTTGTAACCCCTTTAGATTTTAAATATTCATTAGGATATTTTACAATTCCAATTAAAGGTTCTTCGCTTAATGGTTTATAAATATAAGAATCTTCTACCGGTGCAGGTTTAATAAAACAATATCTATCTATTGCATTCCACTCTACACCATTATGATATGCATAGTATTGTTCTTCATCTATAAAAAATAAATCATCTTTAAAATAACTTTTGCCACTTTGAACTTTTCCCTGCATATCATTATAATATTTAAAAACATTATGATGTACAAGTAATTTATCTCCTTTCTCTATAGGTCCATTATAATCAAGAGGAAGTTCTATAACCTCAGCTTGTCTATTAGAAAACCTATGGTCCTCCTGTGACGTACTGATTATAAAATCAATATTCCCGTAAGTCTTTGTGTTATCGTATCTTTTACCCTTTAAAGGCTTTACAATAAAAGAAGTTGGTGAATTCATAATTTAATTTATGAGCCACAACCAAAACAATCTATGTGTGAATCAGTTGGCTTGACTCCATTTAATTTCATTTTAATATTATGGATTTTATCTGCAAGTTCCATTTCTTGCTCGAATGTTAGATTGGGTTGCTTCTTTTGTTCTGTATAAATTTCAAGTTCCTCTTGTAATTGTTGATTAGCTAAATCTGACATTCTATATTAAGTTTATATTATACTCAATAGATACAGGCATTGTGGATGTAAACTCTTTCCACAACAAAATTTCCCCGTCATTCTCTATATAAATTAATATTGAATCTCTTTCTATATCATATTTAATTAAATGAATAACATAGCTTCCGTTCAATATTACTTGACCAACTAAATAATGCATTGCACCCGATTTATAGTCAGGTCCTACTGAAATCTTTCTAATATCCATTACGCTAATTTATGAATAGCAATCCACGAACTTGGTGCATCAGGCATAGTTCCCACACCTGTTGGTGCTGCTTGTGCTCTTCCTTGAAGATTAGACATTGTTGCAAGTAACTGCAATCTAACATTATCAACTGTAGTTTCTACAGGAAAACTAACTTCCCAACCTGAAGCTACCGTATCAGATACTTGTTGAATCCAAGTTTGCAAATAAGGACCTCCGTTTAATGTTGCAGTAAATGCAGCGTATTGAGTTGTAATATCTTGATTAACAACATTAACACCTATATTAACAATGTACTTTCCGGGAAGATTAAATGTAACATCACCTGAGGAAGTAATAGTTACTTCAGGTGTTGTTTGTCCTTTACCAAAAAGTATTACTGTTTGTGAACCGGGATTAATTGTTTGATTATTGTTTTCTTTATCTTCAATAACCTTATTCATCTGAAAAGGTGTACTGTTAACTGTAACTGCACCTAAACCTGAAGGGGGACTAATACTTACATTTGTTCCCGGAACAATTTGAGTTACTCCTCCACCTCCTGAAGAAACTTCCCATTGTGTTTGAATCTCTGAACCATTAATACTTTTAACTGCTAATACTTGAGATTGTAGAGTTGGTAATGCATCAGGTAAAACTATTTCTTGTTTTGCACCCCCGTCAGGAGCCATTACTGTAATAATTTCAGGAGTAGCCTTTCCTTGACCTGTTTCTAATTCAATCTTACCACCTAAGTTTGTACCATTTCCTTCAATTCTTAAACAACCTTGTTTACTTGTAGGAGCAGCAGATTTACCTAATGTTAACTTAGCATAAGTTGTATCAAACGTAAAACCTACATTAGCACCAAATGCACCGTTGTCATTATATTGTATTTGACCATTAGAGCCTCCCGGAGTACCTCCTCCTCCTCCTGCAAAATTAATAGTAGTTGGAGTAGTAGTAGTATCCATAGTCACACCTGAACCTGTAAACTCAAAGAGTCCTGATTCTGTAGTATTACCTACTTTAATACTATTTACTGTATTAACTGATTGAGCAGTTATAGTTATTGTTTTAACTCCTGATACATCAGTATTAACTGAAGCTGATAAACCTGAACCTATTGTTACTTTATCACTCCAATATCCTGCTTGAGTATCTGCTGCATCATATTTGAATTTGTCATTACTGCCACCACCTGTTGGGGTTGGTATCCAATTTAATTGACCATTACCATCAGATTCTAAAATTTGTTGTGCTCCACCTTGCTTTGTTGGAAAGTGTATATAATAATCATCACCGGCACCTACTTCAGTAGAACCTGCTAAGTGTACATAGTTACCACCTCTGTGTTCTAGTGCTGCATTACCATAATTAATGGCATCACCTACACCATAAGTATCAAGAGTTACCTGACCGGCTTTCTCTTTTCCACCAAGACGGTGTTCTGAAAAATTACTACCCAATACATAAGTATTGTATTGATTGCCTTCAAACACACCACCTGTTCCGTGATATTGAACATCTGAAACTGCACCTCCCGGTGTACCACCACCACCACCACTTCCATTGGAAGCTGCAGTAATAATACCTTGAGCATTAACAGTTATGTCAGCATTGGTATAAGTTCCTGTTACACCTTGGTTAATTAAGTTGAAATCAAATGTTCCCGAATTACTTCCTTGTATAACTAAATCATTAGACTTAAAAGTTAATTGGTCTTGATTTTCATCAATAGTTTCAGTTGTACCTGAATTACCTGTTACATCAAATTTACTTAATCCACCACCACCAATAGCTGAACCATCAATAGTTATGTCGGTACCGGAAGCACTAATAGTAATGCCTCCTGTACCTAGTAAAGTAAGTTCTCCTGTTAATGTGTTTAGTGACTGAACGGAAAGACCTCCACCCGGTACTAACGCAAGAATATCTCCAATCCTATAATTTTTTGTAATCAACTCATTATCGACATCAGTACCTATTACTTTGTCGTTAATAGTTGGTATTGCATCTACAGGGTATGTTGCTATTCTTGCCATTTTTTATTTTACTTTTTCTAAAGTCTCTTTAGGACTTTTAGTAATTTCTCCTGTCTTTGGATTGATTACCGCATCCTCACCGTACTTTTTAGTTAATTCCTTTTCGACTACTTTATAGTCTTCTTTTACCTTGTCGATATTATCAACAATTTGTTTCTGTTGCAAAACCACATCCCCAAGTTGCATTTTCAATTGGTTAAATGCGTTAAGCATTGATTGAACTTGTGTAAGTTCTTTTTCTGTTAATTTTTTACTTTTTGCCATTTGATTTATATTTAATTATTTATTAGTTACAAAGATAGTAAATTTTCATTTAGATTATCATCTGTACAATGCTATTAGAATTCACATCGGGTTAGCAGTATACAAGTAGTGCTTCCATCTTCAAAGGTTATTTGCAAGTATGGAGTTTTACCATCAGTAAAAAACTCTTGCCTTGATATTGTTGTAGCCTTTCCATTTAGAAAAATATCTCCACCACCATCTGCACCTGCAGGTCCTTGTGGTCCCTGTGGTCCCGTTGCTCCCGTACTTCCTGTATCACCTTTTACTCCTTGAGGACCCTGTGAACCTGTATCACCCTTAACACCTTGGTCCCCTTGTTTACCTTGACCACCTGTTGCACCGGGTTCACCCTGTGGTCCTTGTGGACCTGTTGAGCCTGTGTTACCGGTATTACCTTTATCTCCCTGTGGTCCCTGAGAGCCGGTATCACCTTTAGGTCCCTCATCTCCTTGGTCCCCTTTAGGTCCTTGAGGTCCAACACCACCTGTTGACCCTGTGTCACCTTTAGGTCCCTGAGGACCTACTCCTCCGGTTGAACCTGTATCTCCCTTTGGTCCTTGTGGTCCTTCAGGACCTACTCCTCCGGTTGAACCTGTATCTCCCTTTGGTCCTTGAGGTCCAACACCACCGGTATCTCCTGTTTTACCTTGTGGTCCTTCCGGTCCTTCCGGTCCCGTACTTCCGGTATCACCCTTAGGTCCTTGCGAACCGGTATCACCCTTAGGTCCCTGAGGTCCCTCAGGTCCTTCTGCACCCGTATCTCCTTTCGGACCCTGTGCACCCGTATCTCCTGTTTTACCCTGAGGTCCTTCAGGTCCCTCCGGTCCTTGTGGTCCGGTGTTTCCTGTATCTCCTTTGGGTCCTTCAGGTCCGGTACTTCCGGTATCTCCTTTGGGTCCCTGAGGACCTGTAGCACCCGTGTCTCCTTTATCACCTTGAGGACCTTTTGGTCCCTCCGGTCCGGTACTTCCGGTATCTCCTTTTGCACCTTGAGGTCCTGTAGCACCTGTATCTCCTGTGTCACCTTTCGGACCTTGTGGACCTTCCGGTCCTTCCGGTCCTACTGCACCTGTGTCACCTTTTGGACCTTGAGGTCCCGTAGAACCCGTGTCGCCTTTATCTCCTTTTGCACCTGCCGGACCTTGTGGTCCTTCAGGACCCGTTGCACCTGTGTCGCCTTTATCTCCTTTATCACCGGTCTTACCCTGAGGACCTTCCGGTCCCTCAGGACCTGTTGCACCTGTGTCACCCTTAACTCCTTGAGGACCTTGAGAACCCGTATCACCCTTTGGTCCTTGAGAACCTGTGTCCCCTTTTGGACCTTCATCTCCTTTAGGACCTTGTGGACCTTCAGGACCTTGTGGTCCTGTAGGACCCGTATCTCCTGTTTTACCTTGAGGACCTTCGTCACCTTGGTCGCCCTTTGGTCCTTGAGGACCTTCGGGACCTGTTAATCCAATAGGACCTTGTGCACCGGTATCTCCTTTTACTCCTTGGTCACCTTGTTTTCCTTGAGGACCTTCAGGACCTTGTGGTCCTGTAGCACCGGTATCTCCCTTATCTCCCTTTCCTCCCTGTGGTCCTTGTGGACCTTCGGGACCGGTCAAACCTATTGGTCCTTGTGGACCTTCGGGACCTTCGGGACCGGTGTCACCCTTATCACCCTTATCACCGGTTTTACCTTGAGGACCTTGTGGTCCGGTAGCACCTGTTAAGCCTGTTGGTCCTATTGGACCGGTGGCTCCGGTATCACCTTTGGGACCCTGAGGTCCGGTATTAGTTGGCATAGTAACTGAGTTACCATCACTAATACTAAGTGTTTGTCCGCTAACTGTTAATGATTGTTTTGGGATAAAAGCACCGGTATCCAAACTCGCTCCATCAACTTTTATGTCGGTAGAAACTGAGATAGGTTCCTTAAACTCAATGTATGATGCCATTTATTAGCCTATTTTTTGAATCATATAATTTAATGCTGATGCTCCCGGATTCTTAGCTACTGAAATATCTACAATGTTTACAGTGCTTCTAGCAATTTTTACTTCCACATTATCATATGGTGTTGTGTTGCTATAAACTTGTACCATAACATTTCTTGTTCCAAAGTTGTGAGTAATTTGCCAACTTGTAGCGTTTCCGATTGTACCTGTTTTTTCTCTTGCAGTTTGACAAGAAACAACTTCAGTACAGAAACTGTTTACTTGTGATGCATCGATTGCAATAGCAACATCTGATGCTCCTGTAACAAGACCTTTATCGTCTACAGTTATTTGTGATACAGAATCTGATGCTCCGTATGTTGCTGCTTTTACTCCTGAAACCGGTATGCTTACTGCTCCTGCAGTAACACTTAATCCACCTGCAGTTGGGAAGTTAGCAATACCTTGAACTGTTGCAGTTGCAACATCAATGTTTTTGTTAATCTCTGTCCAATCTGCTGCACTTGTAGGATTGTCTATATTAGCAATAATTAAATCACCAATTTCTAAAGCAGGACTCCAAAAGTTTGCAGGTACACCTGTACCACCTTTGGTTACTGCATAAGTAAATCCTTTCTTAGTTGAGGCAGTTGTTGGTGCTGCAGTTGTTGCATCATATCCACCTTGGTAGATTAATGAACCTGAACCTGCAAATGTAGTGTCTACATAATTTTTTGTAGATGCATCTTGTGCTGACGTTGGGTCAGCCATATCAACAATCTTCTTATTGTTCATATCCAAGTTACCACCCGGTTTAGCAAAGGCTGAAAGTGGAATGGTGTCAATAACAACTTTACCATTTGCACTACCAAAGCATCCTGCTAAAGTATCTTTAGTTGGGTCTATATCACCTTTCGGTGCATCTAGTTCACATAGGTCTAGATTTACAGTTACTACTCCTGTAGCACTTGCTACCGTATCAATACCTGTACTTCCTGCAATAGTTAATGTGTCACCATCTCCAATTGATTGTGCAGTACCTGTATCACCTGCAGCTTTGAATGAAGACATTGTTCCTGCTCCACCTGTAGCTGCGGCAGTTACTCTACCATACTTATCAATTGTAATGTTTGCTGAAGTATATGCACCTGCAATTGCAGAAGACACTTCTTCTAAATCTGCATTTACTGTTAATGCAGTTGCAGCATCGAATATAATAGTTCCTGCAGCAGAAGCAAATGTTACACCATTTCCTGAAGCTACTGCAAATGAGTTTTTACCATCGCTAATATCAAATCCTGCGAATCCTGAAGGAATAGTTGCCCAAGTTCCATCACCCTTTAAATACTTAACATTGTCTGCTGCTGCCGGTGCAGGTACTGCACCTTTAGTTCCTGCAGCCGAACCGTTTGCACCTGTAAAGTCATTAATACTAATAGCCGGGGAAGTACCTCCACTTGAAACTATTGGAGCAGTTCCTGATACTCCTGTTACTGTACCTGTGTTAGCAGTAAAAGGTAAATCTTGTACTACAGCAAAATTAACAACATTCTTATTATCTGAATAAATAATGTGTGCCTCTACAGGAACAACAGTACCTACTAAATTGGTTGCTGATAAAATAATGTTAGTTGCCGATGAATAGTCAGGACTAATTGTAATTGCTCCTGTTGTTGCTGAAGCGGAAAGACCTTTACCTGCCGATACACTTGTTACTCCACCTTGACCATCTAGTGCAATCCACCCTTTAGTAGAACCTGCATAATATTTAAAAACTTGCAGAGTGGTATCATAAATAAACTGACCTTCTCCTAAAGCAGTTGTTGGGTTACTTGGTAGATTTTGAGCAAGGACATTAGTCATTTCTAATCCTGTCAAATCTATCGCATCTAAAAATCTAATTGCCATAATTCTTTTTTTTTAATTTGTTTATTTTAATTTAAAAAGGCTTGTCCTGAAAAAGCCGCATTAAATGTTAAGTTTATTGTTTGCGTATCTATATAATCTACTGTACATATCACTTCTTGACCCGATGAATCTACTACTGATACTGATGGGTACTTGTCTAATGGATGATTTATTACCCAATTCATAGACGGTACACCTTGTGTAAATACAAAGGTTTTATCCCCACCACTTGCACTAGGATTATATGTCAACAAAGATATGAAATAATCTTTAGTATTTTGAAAGCTTCCGTTTGTAGCAATAGGTGTAAGACCTATATCCCAAAATCCGGGATTGTTTGTTCTAGCTACTGCACTATCCCAAGTGTATATTGCATACTGACTTATGTCGTCTGTATTTGAAATAAGTACTATGGAATTCACAAGTGCACCTGTATAAAAATCAGAAATATCTGCAGGTGGTGCTTGACTAGCATACTTTAATGAATATGAACTAAGGACAAAACCTGATATTGAATCAAATAAAACAGTATCTCCTTCATTTGGGTCAAAAGATATACTACCTAATTTTCTGCTTTTTGCTCCGTAATTATATGCTACCGCCTGAAATCTATACCTTAATGTTTGAGAATCAACTGATGCAGTGGTATTAATCCAATCTGCAACTGCTGACAAGGTAAAGTTCTTTGTAGCGTTCTTATTTGTGGCATCTGTTCCTATCCACTTATCTGCTCCAACTAATTCTGTATCTATCGGATATGTAGATATTCTAGCCATTTATATAAGTTTTTTTTATGTTACAAAGTTAATGAAAAAAAAGAAAGGATTATTTTTTTGTCTCTGAATAAGACTTCATCATTTTCTCTCCCGTTCTACCTATAACATAACCACCTATACCAATTTGTAATAAGTTCCAAAATTCATTTTCTAACTCAGGGATTTTCAAATCAAATAAAGGTGCAACAAACTTTACATAGATTACTATAAAACCAAAAGCTAACATTAATATTGGTCTCCAACTTCTTTGTAACCAATTACCTTTTGCTTCTGCAACTATGATTTCTGTTTGCATTTTTTGCAACTCTAATTCTTTCTGAATTAAAATTTGCTTAATAGCATTCTCTGCTAATATTTTCTCTTCTTTAGATGTAAAGAGTTTGTCAAGACCTCCCATTATGTCTTTGACTACACTACCTCCGAACCATTCAACAATTTTTTTCATATTCCATTTCGCTTATGTACCTATACTCTTCGGTAGCATCAAAACTTGGACAAGCTTTATTAGCAAAATCTCTATGACCGTGCACGACACTATCAGTATGTATGGCTTTTAAAGTTAGTAATAAAGACTCAAGACTGTCCACTTGCTCTTGAGTTCTAGTATCTTTTGGTGTTTTGCCGTCAGACTCAACCCCCCCAATATAACAAATTCCCAAACTGCTTCTATTGTACTGTTTACAATGAGCACCGGGAACATTATCTTCTCTACCTTTTTTAATTGTACCGTCTAGGTAAATGACGTAATGGTATCCTACATCTCTCCAACCTCTTCCGTTAACGTGCCAATCTTTTATTGTATCTATTGTAATGTGTTGACCTTCACGAGTTGCAGAGCAATGTACTATGAGTTTATCAATCTTCATTTTTCTTTTTAGATTCTTTGTTTAGCAGGTACCACCTTTGTGCCGTATACCCTACTGACAATATTAACAAAGTAATCTTTAATATCATATCTATATGCGACATCGAAATCGCAAGGGTACTTATATTCAATAAGTACATTTTAATGTCACCCATCCAATTATTTATCATTACTAATGTAGTTATACATTATCGTTACGTCATCTGCCATTGTAGATGATTGTGTCCAAAATGTTTTCATATTCTTATCGATATAGCTATTCCTAATGTCTGCATATTACCAAAGTGCTACAATGTTTTTTGCATCTGTATTAGTTGACCATACTTGTTTTACTTGAATAGGTACAAATCCTACAGGCATATTTTTAAAGGTAACCTTAGTCCCTGTAATTAACGTAACAGTTAAATCTCCTGCATCCCCTACATATAATACACAACCATTATTAGCATCGTGTACTCCACTATACATAACACTAGCAGGATAAATAATATAACTATTACCTACGTTTAGCATAATGTTTGCATTTAAAGTAAGTTGGTCAGGGGTGTCAACAGATACAACTGTAGCGGCAGTTCCTAAAGTCATATTATATACTATGTCTCCGGGTTTCACACCTTTTCTTATAAAATCTGCAAGTCCATTTTTGTCAATTAATTTATCAACTTCTACTAGAGTAGTTGAACCTTCGATTTCATTTTCTTTTAATACGGGGTATGGGACATTAGCAACGTCTGAAGGTAATACACCTAATGCTTTATATCCTTGTAATTTTTGATAACTCATATCTATTATTTTTTATAAGGAAATTTGTCGTTCAACATTCTTTTCCTTTTTCCACACCCACAGTCTTTATTTAATGCTTTTGCTCCTGCATCAACAATTTTTTTGATTCCGGTTGCAGTTGTTATTTTCTCTATTGTATCTCCTAAACCTTTTGATTTCATTTTGATTCTTTTTTACACATACATTGTGCGACAGGACATTCGTTTACGTCAATGATTAATTTTGAAATTAACCAATTCCATTTACAACAAAGTTTACACCAAACCTTTTGCATCCACATTCCTAACCTTACCAATAACTTACCCATCTTAAAAGTTATGTTTTACAACTTTAAGATTGTTGTTATGGTAACATCCTTGTGCAGAAGACTTGTTTCCTGAGTATGCTCTTTTACCTGAAGCTTTCTCCATCCCTTTAGATTCATCTCTACGAGATTTTAGTGATTGAGACTTCTTTCCGTTTCTTGCTCCTAAAGACTCATTGAGTCTTGAATTATATCCTTGTTTCATTTTTAAATATTTTTATTCTACAAATATACTAATATTTTCCTTGTCTATTTTTTGGTGAAGATTTTGTAGAACCACCCTTACCTGCCCATAGTTTTTTACAACTCCAATACCTAGCGGTTAGTTTAGACTTAGCAGTTCCGCACTTATGTCTAGCCTTAAAAGACTTTCTTGCAGCAGAAGAATAATTGTGACCGTAACCCTTTGCTCCAAAATGAATTAGCTTTTCTTTTCCATTCTCACAAGCCTTAACCATTTTCTTTTTTCCGGGTCTCGTACTCGGTCTTACCGAATTACACTTCATATTTTTTTTACTTACTGCCATCTCTTTTATTTAATGAAGCCATTAGTTTTTTTAATTCTTTATAATTTTTCACCCAATCACTAGGAAGTCGGTTTCTATTATATTGGTCTACAAACCAAGCATTATCTCTTTTATCTTCTTTTTTTACTATGTGCTGCACTTTTAATTAACCTTTCTTCCATTTTAGCAACCTTTATTTTAAGGTTGGTGTTTTCTATAATTAGTTCTTCTATCTTTAATTCTAATGAATCAATCTTATCTTTCAACTCTGTAATTATCTTTAAAGATAATTGGTCAAGCTTATCTCCTTCTCTTTCATTTTGGTCCATCTTCTTTTTTATAATCGACCATATTTCTTTTACACCGAAAGCAGATAATAATGCTATGAGTAATCCGTCTTCCACTATGCGTTTCTAACCTTTGCTTTCTTGGTATTAGATACGAATTGCTTAGAGAACCCTCCTTCTCTTTTTTTCTTTCTAGCAGTAGCTGCTCTTTCAGATTTACTTAATGATTTAGCTTTAGCTAATGGTAAACATCTGTCAGGATTTTTTTTATTTTTACTTGTACCACAAGCACCTAAGATTGAACCATCAGTTCCAATCCTTACCCACTTCTGCTCTCTCCACTTCTTTAACTCACCCATTACTTCTTTTTTCCTTTTGCACCCTTAGCATAGTTAGGGTCTTTACAATATTTACTTGCTGCCATATTAGCATAAGCAGATGGATATTTATCAAAAGTTCTTTTTGCCCAAGCTATACCTTTAGAACAAATCTTATTTCTTTTTTTTAATTTACTCATCTTCCTTGTCCTCTATATTTTTTCTTATACTTGACTTGACCTTTACTAGCATTCTTATTATGAGAATGAGATTTTCTTTTAGTCTTAGTATATGTTGATACGTTAGCTTTTCTAGCCATTACTTTTTATTTCCGCATTTAACATATATACTATTTGCAATTTGTTTGTTAGATGGTAATCCAAATTTTTCAGGTTTACCCTTCATAACTTTGTTTGCTGCCGTAAAGTATGGTTTTAAATTTTTCATTATGCTCTGTAGCTTCTGCCTTTTTTCTTTCTTGCCATACGAGTTCTTGTCTTACCTAAACCTGTTCCTCCAAATGCTAACTTACTACCGCTTGAAGTTCTTCTCTCTCCATTTGGTTTCTTTTCCCATTTAACTACATCGTTATTTTTGAAAGTACTTAAATCTGTAGTAGCCTTCTTAAGTTTCTCTGCTCTTGCTTTTGCTTTTTCAGCATTAGTCTTTTTATCAGACTCAGCAGCTTTATCTATCTTGGCTTTAGCTTGACAGTCTTTTAGTTTTTTTCCGGTTAATCCTTCACAACTCATATCGAAATATTTATTATTATCTTTGCTACAAAGATATTAAATTTAATTGAATGCCTGATTACTTGAAATATTGGAAGGTTGTTCGATATTACATTAAGTCAAAATACGATTTAACTACCGCAGATTTAGATATGCTTATGTTTCTCAAGTCTGAGAAATACTTTAGCAAAGATGACTTTGATGAGTTCAATGAACTACTTAGTTGGGATAAGAATAGGTTTGAAAGTTTAAGAGAGAGGGGATGGATAGAAGTGTTTAGAAAACGACACGGTAAAAAGAAAGCTATATACCAACTCTCATATAAAGCAGCTAGAGTTATATCATCCGTTTATAAAAAACTAGAGGGTGAGGAAATATCTGAATCTAAATCAAACAATCCTCTCTTCCTAAAAAACATAGGGTATATGGATACCGTGTTTAGGAATTATATAAAAAAGTTAAACAAGGCTATAAGACAACAACGACATCTCTCTCAGAAATAACCGTATAGGTTTCTTCTTTAATTATCAATGTGTAACCTGCTCTTGAATCATAAAATATAATATCATCTGAATCAATAACACTTACATCAGTTCCGGGTGCTATTACTTTACCTTTCTTATATCTAATGTTACTTGTGTCTTCCGCAGAAAGTAATAGACCTGATTCAGTCTTTACTTCTTCTTTGATTTCTTTTATTAAGATGTACTTACCTATTGGCTTCATTATGTGTTCTCTGTTTTTTAGTTAGGTACTTATCTTCTTTTAAGTCCTTAATATAGAATCCTTTATTTTTTAACAACTTGATTGCTTTCTCAATCTTTCGTTGTTCTTGTCTATAGTGTTCAAATATTTGATTATAAATTGGCATTGTATTAGTTTTAAATTAATTTTTATCCTCGTAAGTCCTAGCCATAGTTATAATAGCATTGGTAGAAAGAATTGTTACTGCTACAGACACTGCGTTCTGCAATGCCGACTTAGTTACTTTTAACGGGTCAATAACACCCAACTTATACATATCTCCCCACTTGCCTTCTTTTACATCGAACCCATTGTTGTATCCGATTTTGTTTATTTCAACAGAAGCCTCATATTGACCTTCATATTTTATTCCTGCGTTCTCCCATATTTGTTTTAAAGGAGCACGAAGTGCTCTCGCTAAAATTTGTTTAGCTACAGTATCATCACCTATATTATAGGATTCCTGCATTAAAGCTGAACCACCACCCGGAAGTATACCTTCTTCTAAAGCTGAACGTACTGCACATACTGCATCATCAATCCTATCATAAAGTTCTTTTTGTTCTAGGTCAGTTTGACCTCCAACATAAATAACACCTACACCACCTGTGAGTGTTGCAATCCTTGATAGTATAAACTCTGCATTGTTTTTATCTGATTCTCTTTTGTGTGCTTCTTTTAATTCTTTAATTCTTTTATAGATTTCGCCATCTCCAATAACATCATCTTTAATGATGACGGTTGAGTCACGACCAACTATCACCTTAGCACAGTGACCCAAATCTTCTAACGTCATCAAGCTTAAATCATCACCGGTCTTTTCACTATAGTAAGTGGCACCAACACTTAAAGCAATGTCTTGCATTAGTTCGTGTTGTTTGTATCCAAATGATGGGGGTCCAATAGTACAAAGCTTTAATCCGTTCTTCATTACATTCGCAGCTAGAGTGTTTGTTACATTAGCTGAGGTTGGTGCAATAATTAATAATCTTTTGTTTTCTGAGATTACAGGTTTTAAAACATTCTCTATGTGTAGTAGGTTTTCAATAGGTGCATCACTAACTAGGATATAACAATCTTCTAGTATACACTCATCTTTCTTTTGGTTGTTTACAAACAAAGGTGATTCATAACCTCTTTCAACCTTTAGTCCATTTGTAGATTCATAATATGTTTCTGATGTTTGAGACCTATCAATAGTAACCAATCCGTTTATACCTACCTTTTTATATACGTCTGATATAATAGCACCCAACTCTTTATCGTTGTTTGCTGATATAGTAGCAACGTCTTTTAATTTTTTTTGTGTAACTTTTGTCGATTTCTTTTTTAAGTTATCGCATACAGTTTCTGTTAGAGAAACTAATTCTCTTAATA
>MDTC01223238.1_pt1 | contig 17951 bp, 16 predicted proteins | sample 811181 | NCBI WGS metagenome assembly MDTC01 (sample SAMN05326644, study PRJNA326480) | marine metagenome | isolation source: seawater | place: Pacific Ocean: North | collected 2011
AATTACGAACCATATCGGGCAAAATTTGAGAAAATGATCGGTAGAAAAATAGATAGTATAGAATTGTACCCTGCCTCAGAGGGCTTTTTTGCATTCCAAGATTCTCAAAAAGAAAAAGGAATGTTACTTCAACTAAACTCTGGAATTTTTTATGAGTTTATTGAATCTTCAAAATTTTATGATGAAAACCCAAAAAGATTAACGATTGGTAATGTTAAAATAGGAATAAATTATGTAATGATTATTTCAACAAATGCAGGTCTTTGGGCTTACAATATTGGCGACACAGTACAGTTTACCTCAGTCAGTCCATATAGAGTAATTGTTTCTGGAAGGATAAAACATTTCATTTCAGCATTTGGAGAACACGTAATAGGAAAAGAAGTTGAACAAGCCATAAACGAAGCTATGAAGAAATTTAAGTTTTATATTTCTGAATTTACAGTGGCTCCACAAATCAATTCTTTAAATGGTGAATTACCTTATCATGAATGGTTAATAGAGTTTGAAACATTGCCGGAAAATCTTGATGAGATAGCATTTTTTATGGATACTATCATGCAAGATCAAAACACGTATTATAAAGATTTGATTAAAGGGAAAGTTCTTCAAACTTTAAAAATCACCTCTTTAAAAACAGGAAGTTTTAATAACTATATGAAATCTCAAGGGAAACTAGGTGGTCAAAACAAAGTACCTAGATTGTCTGATAATCGAAAAATTGCAGACGTTTTAATTAACCAGAGCTAAATACTATTTAAATTTTTCTTTTTATTGTAGTATTTTTGAACAAATAAGAGTATGATTATAACACACAAAAGAACACGCGCTCAACAGAGTTCAGGAGCTATTGGGAGACTATATATTACCATGCGACACTTATTTAACAGAGGCTTTTATAAGCCAATGGGTGTCTCTGGTGAGACTTTAAGAGACTCATTACTTACCCTAAGCCCTGAGATTTATGGTTCCATAACTGAAGACAAAGTTGAATTAGATGGTTTATTATATGTTATCGATCGTCTTCCTATAGGAATTGAAGAATGTAGCTTTATTAACCTCACAAGCGATGAAGGTTATAAAAACTCACATTTTAAACCTATTATACCTTCTAAGAGAAGAAGAAATTGCTATCGCATTGATAAAGAACAAATGAATATTGAAGTGACCCGTGGTCGTTCAGAAATATATGATGTGCTTACACACCTTACTTTTTTGTTTATTGAATCTCATAAAATTATGTCTCAGGTGCTTATAAACGACGGAAAAGATGTAAACAGGGATTGGAAAAAGCTTGAATCTGCGGCTTTAAAAAAAGGGAATCTAAGTAAAAAAGATAAAGAAATTGCCCTAACTCATACAGCTAATTTTTTAGGAAGAACTTTTAAAGAGGTTAGTGATGCTTATCCAAATTTTGCAACTAAAACAGATCCTAATCGGTTTTTAAAAATTATCTACTATTTAGGGAAATTAGCTATTAATGAGGTGACAACATCTAAAAAACGAATTATCACTTTTAGTCCTGTTTTAAGAGAGCGATTAGGGCAACACATTCACGGTGAAATATGGGCTTCCAGTATAAAGAAAAAACTGGATGAAATCAATCTTTTAGAACGACCAATTCATATTATAAGTGCAAATATGCACAGTGTTATGAATACAATCTATAGTCCTTTTGCTTTACCATCTGAATATAAAAAATATTCGGCTATGGAGATTTATGAAATGCTGAGTGACTCAAAAAACACATTGCTTCGTGAAAAGGTTATGAAATACGCTGCTCAAAATGGACTAATTTACATTAAAGACAATAGTGGTACCAATATTAACGTTCAAATTATAGACACAGCTAAATTACCAAACAGTTTAACTAAAAGAGCTATAGATGTTGATGTCAAGCCAGTACTAATTGTTATGGATTATGCTTTTGGTGAGCAGGCCTTTGAAACTCTTGATGAATTATTAAAACCTTATAAAAAATCAAAAAAAAATATAAATTTTTTAGATGTTAAGTCGGTATCAATTATGGGTAAAGCAGGTATTTTAGAAGGTGCTAAAGGAGATATTATGCTCCCCTCTGCCCATGTTTTCGAGGGAACTGCTGACAACTACCCTTTTAAAAATATGCTTAAAAAATCTCATTTTGAAGGAGAAGACATTAAAGTTTGTAAAGGAGCAATGATTACAGTTTTAGGAACTTCACTTCAAAATAAAGATATTTTGAAATTTTTTAAAAACTCGACTTGGAATGTAGTAGGTCTTGAAATGGAAGGAGCACATTATCAGAAAGCAATTCAATCTGCTTCCAAAATACGACGCAGTATCAGCTCAAAAGTTAAGGTACAATATGCGTATTATGCATCAGACAATCCATTAGAAACAGGTAGCACACTTGCTTCAGGGGGACTTGGGACATCAGGAGTTAAACCTACTTACTTGATTACAGAAAAAATGTTAGATCAAATTTTAGAATAACTATTTTGAAAAATAAAATATTAGTTACAGGCGGCGCTGGATTTATTGGTTCTAATTTCGTAGAATTGATTCTAAAAAATAACGAGGATCAGATTATCGTTCTTGATAAACTTACGTATGCTGGTAATCTTAAGAACTTAGAAGCGGTTTCAAATTTAACTAATTATAACTTTATTGAAGGTGATATTTGTGACCAAGCTTTAGTGAAAAGACTTTTTAACGAATATCAGTTCAATAAAGTATTGCACTTTGCCGCCGAGTCTCATGTGGACAATTCAATTAACGACCCATCTGCATTTATTCAAACAAATATTGTAGGTACTTTTAATTTAGTTCATAACGCTTATTGTTTATGGATGGATGGTCCAAATCAATTAAAAAAAGAGTTTATTGATGCACGATTTTTACATGTTTCAACCGATGAGGTATATGGTTCTTTAGGGGAGACGGGTTTATTTACAGAAGAAACAGCATATGCTCCAAACAGTCCCTATAGCGCTTCAAAAGCATCTTCTGATTTTATTGTAAGAAGCTATTTTCATACATATAGAATGCCTGTGGTTACTACGAATTGTTCAAACAACTACGGCGCTCACCAACACAAAGAAAAACTAATACCTACGATTATTAGAAAAGCTTTAACGGGTCAAGAAATTCCTATTTATGGAAATGGAAAAAATATAAGAGACTGGATTTATGTAACCGACCATTGCAAAGGAATTATGCTAGTACTTGAAAGAGGAAGGTTAGGAGAAACTTACAATATTGGCGGAAGAAACGAACGAGAAAACCTTTACATTGCCCACATAATTTGTGATTTATTAGATAAATTAGCGCCTAGTGAAACGCCTTACAGGGAACAAATAACATTCGTTCAAGATCGTGCTGGTCATGATTTCAGGTATGCTATAGATGCTGATAAAATTGAAAGCGAATTAGGCTGGAAAGCTGAAGAAAACTTTGAAAGTGGCATTTTAAAAACCATTGATTGGTATCTAAACAATAAAGATCAATTATAAAAGTTATGAAAGGAATTATTTTAGCAGGAGGATCAGGAACTAGGTTACACCCTATCACCTTAACTATAAGCAAGCAGTTAATGCCGGTTTATAATAAACCTATGATATATTATCCATTGTCTACATTAATATACGCTGGAATAAGAGAAATTTTGATTATTTCAACTCCTCAGGATTTGCCATTATTTGAAAAACTACTTGGTGATGGTGAAAAATTGGGTTGTAATTTTAGCTATGCAGTTCAAGAGCGCCCCAACGGATTAGCAGAAGCTTTTATTATTGGTAAAAAATTTATAAGCAAAGATAAAGTTGCTTTGATATTAGGCGATAATATATTTTATGGATCTGGCTTAAAAAAATTACTTCAAGCAAACAACAATCCCGAAGGAGGAATTATTTATGCATATCATGTTCAAGACCCTGAAAGGTATGGTGTAGTTGAGTTTGACAATCAAGGTAAAGTTCTAACCATAGAAGAAAAACCAACAAAACCAAAGTCAAATTATGCAGTACCAGGTATTTATTTCTATGATAATAAGGTAGTAGAAATTGCGGCAAATATGAAGCCTAGCGAACGAGGAGAATTAGAAATTACTGATATAAATAACGAGTATCTAAAAACAGGAAAATTAAATGTTAGTATCTTGGATAAAGGAATTGCTTGGTTAGACACGGGAACTTTTTCGTCTTTGATGCAAGCATCTCAATTTGTTGAAGTTATAGAAGAACGTCAAGGACTAAAAGTAGGAAGTATTGAACAGGCAGCCTTCGAGATGGGTTATATATCAAAAGAAAATTTAAACAACTTATTGAAGCCATTAATAAAAAGTGGTTACGGTAAACATATATTGTAAACAAGCTATACGTGAAAATAGAACAAACCCCCCTTAAAGACTGTTTTGTGTTGACTCCAACTATTTTTAAAGATGAGCGAGGAACTTTTTACGAAACGTACAATAAGAATTTATTTAAAAAAGTAACAGGATTTGAAATAACCTTTGTTCAAGATAATCAATCTTCTTCTAGTTTTGGTGTTTTAAGAGGGTTGCATTACCAAGCGGCAAAAAAGGCTCAAGCAAAGTTAGTCAGGGCCTTAGAAGGAAGGATTTTAGATATTGTTGTTGACATAAGGAAAGAATCTGAAACTTTTGGTAAACATTTCTCTATAATCTTAGATGACATTTCTCAGAAACAACTATTTGTTCCCCGCGGTTTTGCTCACGGATTTATTACATTGTCTCCAACTTCAAAATTTGCCTATAAATGCGATAATTTCTACTGCAAAGATTCAGAGAGAGGAATTATATATAATGACGCAACCCTTCAACTGGATTGGCATCTCCCAAATGATAAATTTATCATATCAGAAAAAGACTTAAACCTTCCTTCTTTTTTAGAAGCAACATCAAAATGAAAATACTTGTCACAGGAGCAAATGGACAGTTGGGAAAGTGTATTAAGGATACATCAATTAATTATCCTGAGTATAATTTTCTATTCCTAGGACGTAAAGAATTAGATATTGTAAATAAAGAAGCAATTCGAGTATTATTTGATAAGGAAGCATTTGATTATTGTATCAATGCTGCTGCATATACTAATGTTGAAAAAGCAGAAAGTGAAAAGGAAAAGGCTTTTTTAGTTAATGAATATGGGGTAAAAAATTTAGCAAATCAATGTAAGAAAAACAACACTACATTGATTCAAGTATCAACAGATTATGTTTTTGATGGTAAAAAAAGAATTCCCTACACTGAAAAAGACCCAACGAATCCAATCAATGTTTATGGAGCATCTAAATTGGAAGGAGAAAAGGCGTTACAAGAAATTTGGAGGAAACATTATATTGTTAGAACCTCATGGCTTTACTCCCAATACGGGCAAAATTTTTATAATACGATTTTAAGATTTGTAAAAGAAGGAAAATTATTAACTGTTACAACAGAACAAACAGGAACTCCAACTAATGCTAACGATTTAGCAGAGGCTATTCTTAATATCATAACATCAGATTCTAAGAGGTACGGTATTTACAATTACAGCAATCAGGGAGAAGCAACTTGGTATGACTTTGCTAAGGAGATATTAACGCAAACGGGCCAATTAACACAAACAAATCTTGTAAAAACGGACTATTACCGTACATTTGCACAAAGACCAGCGTTTAGTGTTTTAGATACCAGTAAAATTAATAATACGTCTCTTAAATTAACGGTCAACTGGAGGCAAAGCCTCAAAGCATTAATAGATAAAATTTAATTTAACTAAATACTTATGAATCAACATAAAAACGATGAAATAGATTTAATTTATTTTTTTAGTAAGCTTAAGGAAAAAGTAAGAAGATGGGTAAAGCTATTTTTTAACGTAATTGATTATACAATAAGGAATTGGAAAATTATATCTGTTCTTATTGTTTTAGGGATAATACTAGGATACTTTGCACAACAAAATTATAAACCTGCCCAAAAGGCAACAGCTTTAATTAGAGTAAATTTTGATTCCGTAGGTTATGTTTACAGTGAAATAGATTTATTAAATGAAAAAGCTAAAGAAAAAGACTCTGTTTTTTTTACAAATATTGGATTAAAAGGTGACACTCTTGAGATAAATAAAATTGAGATCAAACCCCAAATAAATTTAACCGAAATAATTTCTGATTACGAAATTAACGATAGAAAACTTGAAGGGCTTTTGAGGAATCTAGAATTTGATGATAATGAAATTAAAGTTCATGAAACATTTACTTCAGAATATCAATATCATAAATTAGAATTTTCATTTTCTAGCTCAGCAAATAATGAAACTTTAAATAAAGTTATAGGCTATATAAATCGTAACGAAGTTTTGGGGGAATTAAGGGATGAGATATACAAAGACTTTAAAACCCAATTAGACAATAATAAAAAAAGTATTGATCAAATTAATAGTGTAATTGACACTTATCAAACTAATGAATCTTTGGCATCACCATCAGATCAAATTTTTATAGTTGATAAAAACTTTAGTATTCATATTTTATTTGAACGAAAGCTAGAGTTACAGAAGATAAATGAAGGATTAAATAGACTTTTGGTCCTCGCTAAAGATATAATATTAGTTGTAAATAAACCAATTATAATAAAAGAGAACGAAGGCATCTCAGGCAATAAAATAATTTATTATCCTACGCTCTTAGTTTTTATATTTCTTTTCTTATCATTCTTAAGGCACACTTATTATTATTTAAGAGGTATTGCCAATTCAGAAAGTTAGCTAACAGAAATTTTTTTTAAAGAATAGATTTTTATCTAATGAAAAAGAATTTAATAGTATTTGGAACAAGACCTGAAGCTATAAAAATGGCACCACTCGTTTTAGCATTTAAAAAAGATACAAGTTTCAATACAAAAATTTGCGTTACCGCTCAACACAGAGAAATGTTGGATCAGGTATTAAGTTTTTTTGACATAAACCCAGACTATGATTTAAATGTCATGAAACCAAATCAAAATTTGTACACTCTTACCGCCACTATTATAGAAGGAATGAAGTCTGTTTTAGAAGAGGTAAATCCGGATTTTGTCTATGTCCATGGAGATACCACTACATCCATGGCAGTTGGTATTGCAGCTTTTTATAGTGGCGCTAAAGTTTGTCATGTAGAGGCAGGTCTAAGAACTTTTGATAGAAAATATCCATTCCCAGAAGAATTTAATCGGCAGTTAACAGGAAAAATTGCAGATTATCATTTTGCTCCAACAATTCTTTCCCAAAAAAATTTACTTCAAGAAAATATTAACAATAATAACATAATTGTAACCGGAAACACTGTAATTGATGCTTTGTTATTTGGTATTGAGAAAGTAAATAGCACTAATTTTAAAGATATTGAAATTGAGGATTTAAAAGAAGTTTTAGATTTTGACAAGAAAATTTTATTAGTTACTGGACATAGAAGAGAAAATCATGGTGAAGGACTATTAAATATCTGCTCAGCTCTAAAACAAATTGCAGAAAACAATAAGGAGGCCCAAATAATATATCCGGTACATTTAAATCCAAATGTTGAGAAACCAGTTTATGAGCTTCTTTCAGGGATTGACAATATAATTCTTGTTAAACCCTTAGCATATGCAGCATTTATTTGGTTGATGGAGAAATCATATCTTATTATAACGGATAGTGGGGGAATTCAAGAAGAAGCGCCAAGTCTAGGAAAACCTGTATTGGTAACAAGAAATACAACTGAACGCCCTGAAGCTGTTGAAGAAGGAACGGTTTTACTAGTTGGGACCGACACAAAAAAAATAATTAACGAAACACAAAAATTAATAAGTGATGCAGCTTATTATAAAACTTTGAGTATGCTGCACAACCCTTATGGAGATGGTAATGCAACTTCAAGAATAGTAAATTTTATTAAGGAAATATAATATGGAAAATAAACCTAGTGTCGTAATGATGGGTCTTGGCTATATTGGCTTACCTACCGCAGCATTAATTGCCAGTAGAGGCATGAAGGTTACAGGCGTAGACATAAGACAAGGAGTTGTCGACATAATTAATAAAGGCCAAATTCATATTGTAGAACCCGATTTAGAGGAACTTGTTCATAAAGTAGTAAAAGATAAAAATTTATGTGCATCAACAAAGCCCGTATCTTCAGATGTTTATTTAGTAGCAGTCCCCACGCCTTTTAAAGGCGATCACGAACCTGATTTATCATATGTTATGTCCGCTACAAAAAGCATCATTCCGACCCTCAAAAAAGATGCTTTAGTTATTTTAGAATCAACTAGCCCTGTTGGTACAACAAAAAAAATGGAGCAATTTATTTATAAGGAGCGTCCCGAACTAAAAGGGCATATTTTTTTAGCCTATTGTCCTGAGAGGGTTTTACCAGGCAATATTTTATATGAATTAAAACATAATGATCGAGCTATTGGAGGTGTTGATGAGATATCAACAAAAAAAGCTATCAACTTTTATAAGCATTTTGTAGAGGGGACTCTTCACGCTACCAATGCAAAAACTGCTGAAATGGTAAAGTTAGTTGAAAATGCTTCTAGAGATAATCAAATTGCTTTTGCCAATGAGTTATCAATTATTTGTGACAAAGCCGAAATAAACGTTTGGGAGATGATTGCATTAGCAAATAAACATCCAAGAGTACATATTTTAAACCCTGGTACAGGGGTTGGTGGTCACTGTATTGCGGTTGACCCTTGGTTTATAGTTTCTGAATTTCCAGAGGAAAGTTTACTAATTAAGAAATCTAGAGAAACTAATAATTTTAAAACTGAATGGGTTTTAGAAAAAATAAAAAATAAGGCATTAACTTTCAAAGCAGAACAATCCAAAGATCCTGTTATTGCATGTATGGGATTAGCTTTTAAACCAGACATTGACGATTTAAGAGAATCTCCGGCATTATATGTTACTGAAACATTAGAAAAAATAGATTATGCTATTTTGGCTGTGGAGCCAAATTTAATTTCAGGCCCTAATAGAGTTTTAGTAGAAACTTCAGAAGCTATAAAGCAAGCAGATATTATTGTTTTTTTAGTATCTCATTCAGAATTTAAAAATTTAAAACTAGATAATTCGAAACAAGTTTTAGATTTTTGTGGAGTGTTAAATAGTTGATATAAAATATTTTAATTTATTAGATTTTAAAATATCATTTCTGATAATTTTAATAAGAAAAATATAAAAATTAATAAAAATCAAAATAGTTGTTTAAAAACTTAATACATAAAAACTATTTAATTTTTGGAGGATCAATCATTGCTACTCGTGCTCTTGAATATGTTGTTCTTTTTTTTGCGGCTCATTACCTTTCAAAGGATAATTATGGTGAATTGGAGTATTATAAAAAGTTAATAGAGGTTGGATCTTCTATTTTTGCCTTTGGATTTCCTGCGCTTATATTGAGTTACACCAAAAGTAAAGAAAGTAAAAAATACTTTTTTTTATGGAGTGTTCTTTTTGTTTGTTTTTTCTCATTAATATTCAGTCCATTTTTAATTTTTTTTAATTGGGGTTTTTTAATAGTTCCGTTTATTTTTTATGCAATATTTTTTAATGGAGGTATAACACCAGCATATTTATTAGTTTTAAAAGGGAGTAATTCGGCATCTCTTTATAAAATTATAATTTCCTTCTTATTTTATGGTACTCTTTTTGTCTCTATTTATTATCTTGATATCAACAGTAAGGCTTATGTAATTGCAACATATATTTTATCGCCAATAGCAATCTTTTATATTATGTATGAGTTTTTTAAACAAAAACTTGTTAGAATAAAAGCTAAGAAATATTTGGGATTATTTAAAAAGCTGCTTTTAAGTTCATCAACACTTGTCGTTAGTAATTTTGCAAACTTAATGTTTTTATATACCGATATTTTTGTAATCCAGATAATTTCAAAAAATTCAAAACCAGAAATTGCGGACTTTAGTTTTGCTTTAAATATAGCAACGATGCTATTATTAATACCAATTACTTTGGTTCAGGTAGATGTTGAAAAATTAAAAAAAATCAAATCTCATTTTAAAATATTAAATAAAAAAATAGTTTATTTAACAATCCCTTCCTCCTTTTTATTAATTGGTATTTATTATCTAATGATAACCACTTTTTTTGATAAATTTCTTAATACCTATTATCTCTTTTTAATATTAATTATAGCTAAACTATTTCACTCTTTTTCAACACTATTTGGCACTTATCTTTTGATATTAAAAAAATATAAGATTAATCTTTATATAAATATTATATCTTTATTTACAAATATTATATTATGCTACGTTGGCTATATCAATTTTGGATTAAATGGATTAGCTTTTGCAAGTTCAATTACGTTAGGTATCAGATATTTTGTTCTTTATTATTTTAAGAGTAAATACAGTAAATGATTATAGTATGATTAACTCCCTTAGAATTAAATTTATATCAAACAATCTGTTGGTCTTGATTCCTTTTGTTTTAATATTTTTAGGAGGAGCATTAATGAATACTGACAAAAATTTAGGTACGATATTAAAATTTTCTGGGTTTGGATTTATGGTTTTATATATTTTAATTAATTTTAATCTTAACAAAAACCTAACCCTTGCTTCTGTAATATTTTCACCTTTTTTATTTTACGGAATTTTTCATTCGTTTAACATAAAAGCAGGAATAAGTGATGGATTAAGGTACTTATTCCCAATAATTATTTTATTTTATAGTTATGCTTTAAAAGACAAGTTTCCAATTTTATTAAAGTTTATTGTTTTTTTTGTGATCCTTAATTTTTTCACGCAAATAGTTAACTATGTGAATTGGGTTAAAGGCGTTGAACAATGGTTTTATTACAAGAGAGATGGTTTTACAACTTATAGCCAAGTTTCGGGAATTCTTAGGGGTACTGGAGTTGTTGTGTTCTTTGGTTTTTATGGTTTTTTGAATCTTATTTCTTTTTTAATTATAAACACTTATTATAAAGGCAAGTATAAAAATATATTATTGGCAATGGCAATATTTGGAATATTGTCAAGCTTATCCTACAAGACGTTAGGAACATTTATTTTAATTTTATTTATTTATTATTATAAGCATTTTCTGAAAATAATTAGCGTATTATTCGTAACATTATTAATAATCTTTTTAGCCTTTAAAGAACAAGGAATCTTATTTTTAAAAAGTTTTTATCTAAGAATAAGCCTTTATATTACCGGGTCTAAATCTGCTAGAAGCGAATCGTATAGGGTAATGTTATCAGAAATTGCAGATTTTAATCTTTTTGGGGAAGGAATAGGTGTTTTTGGTGGTCCAGCTTCTATAATTTATAATTCTCCATATTATTCTGAAATGAACTTTAAATGGTATGATGCATCTTGGTTAAATCTAATAACTACAGACACTTTTTACCCTCATCCAATAGTTGAGCTAGGAATTATAGGTGCCCTGGTATACCTTATGACGATATGTGTTCCTCTTCTGAGAAAAAAAATTACAACTAGCTTGCCGTTTGTTGCATTAATTTACTTTTCTTTATTTTTTGACTCATTATTTTCATTTTCTTTAAACAATCCAGAATTTTTAATGTTTTCACTAGTGTTTACTTATCCAATTTTACATTACTATGATACAAAAAACTAAAGTTCTAGTATTTGCTAACATACCTATCCAAGGGGAAAAAAACTCACTGGGAGGCGCAACGGTTTTAACACAAGAAATTATAAAATATCTAAATAAAAATAAGTTGTTAGAAGTAAAACAGATACAGATTAGAAAGTTTTGGAAATCAAAATTCCAATTAATAGACTTTTTATTATGGATTATTAAGTTTCCTTTTATAATTAAAAATCAAGACGTGGTTAGTCTTCATGCTACAAAGGACATGCACTTTTATTTAATGCCAATACTTATTATTTGGCTAAAAATATTTAAGGTAAAGTACACATATCATTTTTTTGCAGGGAATTTTCACAAACAATATGAGTTAAAAGGCAGCATCCACCAAGAAATAATTAACCAAACAATATTAAAGGCCAAGTGTTTATTTTTCGAAACAAAAGAAATGGTAAGTTTTTTTAGAAATAAAACTAAAGGAGAATGTATCTGGTTGCCCAATTCGAGAAAACCTCAACAGGTTATAAACAATAGATTTAAAAAGAAACTTGTTTTTATTTCAAGAATTTTACCCTGTAAAGGTGTTGAAGAAATACTATATGCTAGTAAAAAATTGCCAAAAGACTATACAATTGATTTTTACGGGCCAATTAATAATACTTATTATCCCGAAAATTACTTTAAAAACACGCTAATTAATTACTGTGGAATTTTAAAACCTAGCGAAGTGATACCAACTTTAAATAATTATAATATAATGTTGTTACCCACTTATTGTTATGGAGAAGGTTACCCAGGAATTATCATAGAGGCATTATCTATTGGCATGCCTGTTATTACAACTGATTTTAATTCAATTTCCGAAATAATTAAAGACAGAAAAAATGGCCGCTTAGTAAAAATAAAAGACAAACAAGCTCTATTAGATGCAATTTTAGAGATCTCAAAAGATAATTATCAACAATATATAGAAGAAGCTATTTTAAGTTTTAAAAGTTTTAATAGTGAGTTGGTGTTTAAAAAATTTAGTAAAGCTTTTCTTGATGACTAAAAAACTTAACATTACAGTTTTTGTTGTATTAACTTTACTTTTAGGGTATTTAACCCAGAATTTTATTGTTAAAGAAAGCAATAATTATTTAAGTTTAAATTATGAGTGGTCTAATTTGAGAGTACTAAATAGTTTTGGGGATGTAGTTTTGGATTCTGTATCAGATAATTTTTTAAGTATAAAATTAATAAACAAAATAAAATTTAACCCAATTAACACTTATAGATTAGAGAGTGAAGACGACACTTTTTATTTTAGATATATTTATTCTTTAGTTAACAATGATAAATTATATTTTAAAGGCTTAGTTTGGTTAAACAAAGAACCTAATTTAAATAACTTAACCTATAACTTTTCAGAAATAGACTTACCAATAAAAAAAGTAAAAGGAATTAATATAGTAACTATTGGTGATGAATTAATGTATATGAATGAAGCAAAATATTTTAGGAAAGAGATAAAAAGGAGAGAACAAGTTAACTTTTTAGGAGATAAAAAAGATATTTATGGTTTTAATTTCATAGGAAATAAAATCATAACTTATAAAGATTTAAATACAAGCTTTAAATCAATACCTAAAGCCCATTATTTTGTTATAATGATGAATCCTAGGAAGCCTAACGATATTGCTTTTAAAAACCTTAATGATTTAGTGTTAAATATAAATTCAAAATATCTCAAAAGTAAAATTATAATCATCACAGCACCTGTCTATAAAGAGACACCTGTATCCGTAATAAATTTTAATAAAAAAATCATTAGACTTTCAATTGAAAACAATAAAGTAACCAGTATAGATTTACAAGCTATAGAAACAGAAACACCCAATTTTTATAGAGATAATATTAATGAAATTAGTAAAAAGGGATATGAAAAACTCGCAAGAGAGGTTATTAAACTATTTTAAGAAAAAAGAAAATAAAGAATTTCATTTTCTTTTTTCTTTAGTATTAGTTCTTATAACTATACCACTGCCAAAATACAGTTTAAGTTCTCAAGCTTTAATTTTGTTGATTTCTTCATGGATATTCCTAAATCCAATTTCTAAAAAGATTACGATTCTAAAGAAAAATACAATAAAGTTTTTTATTCTTAGTATCCCTTTTTGGACATATATATTTGGATTAACATACAGCAACAATTTAACTTTAGGTTTTAATGACTTTGGAAAAAATTTCATGTTTTTAATTATTCCACTAATTTTTTCAACCATTGACGTAAATTTTATTGATAAAGAAAAAATATTAAACTATTTCCCCATTGGTGTATTTGTTGCAGCTTTATTTGGTGTTTGTAAGGCTTCTTTTTTTTATTTTAATAATTTAGGAGATTTTTTTTATTACGATCAATTTGCGGAATTTTTAAATAAGCACACAACTTATTTCTCATTGTTTACAGTCTTAAGCATATTTATTATTTTCAAAAACATTAGAAATTTTCAAAAACCAATAATAAATTTTATTATGCTTTTGTTTTTTGCTTTTATTCTTTATTTATTGAGTGTAAGAATAAGTATTCTTGCTTTAGTTGTTGGAATTTTTACATCTATATTATTTACAAGTTGGAATAAAATAAAATTTTTTATAATTCTGGCATTGCCCTTATTAATTTATTTAGTTTATAACTCTCCTAATTTTCAAAAAAGATTTGAACCAAGCTCAACTGATGACACTAAAATAGAAGATACTGAGTTTAGAAAATTACATTGGGAAGCTGTCTTAGAAACAGTTTCAAATAATTCATTATTTTTTGGTAATGGATCTGGTAGCGACAGGGATTTTTTATATAATAAATACAGAAATAAGAAGCTTAAAGCAGCATATGAAGATGAATATAATGCGCACAATCAATTTTTAGAAATTCAATTAAACTATGGTTTATTTGGGCTTTTATTTTTTTTATTTTTTTTATTATACCTAACAAAATCATTTATAAGAGAAAAAAACACTCTAAATATCACAATTATTTTAGTATTTATTACTTTTATGCTTACAGAATCAATATTAGAGAGGCATAGTGGTATTATCCTTTTTGCTTTTATTACAAGTTTCCTTTTTGATAAAAAGACTAATAATAGTTTTATAATTAAAAATATTGAAAACTATCAATAAGGCATATCGTTTAATAGGAACAATTACACATTTAACATTAGAAACTGATAAAGATTTTTTAAGGATTTTTGCAAATGAGTAATTTATATTGTTGTTAGTGAATACCATTAAGTTAAATTAATATTTTTTTAATCAAATTTATTATACACCCTTTTTTATCTTTAACCTCTAAATTTATTTGTGCAAAAGCCTAGTCAAATACATATTTTAAACACTTCCATCCACAACCTTTCTATGGAGGAAACACTGTCTTTAGTAAACGATAACATTAATAATAAGGAAAGTATACATCACGTTGTAGTAAATGCTGGAAAGATAGTTCAAATGCAAAAGGACAAACAATTACACGAAAGTGTGAATAATAGTGATATTATTAACGCAGACGGTCAAGCAGTAGTGTGGGCAGCAAAGTTTTTAAATAAGCCCTTAAAAGAGAGAGTAGCAGGAATCGATCTAATGGAAAATTTGGTTGAACTTGCTTATAAAAACAACCATAAAATTTATTTGTTTGGAGCTAAAGAAAAAGTGATTAAAAAAGTAGTGTCAATTTACACAAACAAATATGGAAAAAATTTGATTGCTGGATACCGGAATGGTTATTACGGAAAAGATGATGAGGCCACTATCGCAAAAGACATCGCTTCTAGCGGAGCCAATATATTATTTGTTGCTATTTCTTCACCTAAAAAAGAAAACTTCTTATATCAATTTAAAAACGATTTAAAATCAGTTAATTTTATTATGGGAGTTGGCGGAAGTTTCGATGTAATTTCTGGCCTAACCAAAAGAGCTCCTTTATGGATGCAAAATAACGGTCTAGAATGGTTTTATAGATTTATCCAAGAGCCTAAAAGAATGTGGAAAAGATATTTAGTAGGTAATACTAAATTCATATATTTAGTGTTTAAAGAAAAGATTAGAGGGTCAAGCCTATAATTTACAAATAACAGTTTTATTTTTAGCAAAAGAATAGGTAATTGAGAATACTTTTAGCCGCCATATATCCTTACGTTTTTATTTTATTATATTTCATTATTCCTTTTGATGAGTACGTAAGAGCACTGCCAAATATTTTAATGTTGATATTGGTAGTTGTCTTTCCGTTTATTATAAGAAAAGAGGATTTTAAAAAAATTTCAAAGAACTCAATGTTTTTGCTAGTGTTTTTTATTGCTTTTCTCCTGATAAACTCTTCTATTCAAGGAAGGTTGGAGTTAGATTTTGTTTTTATAAAAACAATCATGATTCCGGCAGGAATAGTTTTCTTGTACTTACCAATAGCAGATTTTAAAAAGGTAAATAAGGCTATCGTTTTTTCTTCATTTATAGCTATTATTTACACATTTGTTCAGTTCTTAATATTAGTCAATCAAAATTCAGATGTGTCTTTCTTGTTTTTTCAGGAAACGGTAGATGCACTTTTAATTGATAGAGTTTATGTTGGACTTTTGTGTGTGCTAAGTATTTTAATATGCTATAAGTCTTTAACAAAAGAATTTCATCCAGATAACAAGTATTATTTAACCTGTATCATTTTAAATAGTGCTTACTTGCTATTAATCATGTCTAAAACTGCATTGGTACTCTTGTTTTTTATTGTAGTTTTAAGACAGTTCTATGGGAAAAACAAAAAAACTAGATTTGGTGTATCAGCTTTAATACTTGCATTATTAACTACTATAATTTTAATTAAGTTTCCCTACATCATAGAAAATTCTTTTCAGCCTAATAAAGAAATTTCAGAGGTTAATTATACAGAATCAACTATCCCGTTGAGCTATAGAACACTAGTTTGGAAATGCTCTTCAAAAATAGCAAATGAGAATACAAACAAATTTTTTGGCATAGGATTTAGAGAAACCTCAAATAAGTTAGTTAATTGTTACGAAAACGAAATTAAAGACCTAGCTACAAAACAAAATTTTATAAACAAACGATTTAATACTCATAATCAATACCAAGACTTTTATATAAGTTCCGGACTAATAAGTCTTGTCCTATTTTTAGGGATTCTAGTCATTTTGTTATTTAAACACTACAAGCATTTTTTCCCAACAGCGTTGGTTTTAACTTTTATTTTATTTGGTCTAGTTGAAAATTATTTTCATCGTCAAGTAGGAGCTTATTATTTAGGTTTTGTTTTAGTGATTTTATTAATCAATAATAATAAAAATGGCTTAGGTAAAAAGTTGAATGAAACCCCAAGTAATGAAAGCTAATTTAAAGAAAGGGATGTTGTATTTTTGCAAGAATAATTTTAAAAAATAGTTAATGAAAATATCGGTAATAGGAACTGGATATGTAGGCTTAGTAACAGGGACTTGCTTAGCAGAAACTGGCAATGAAGTTATTTGTGTAGATATTGACAAAGAAAAAGTAGAAAAAATGAGAAATGGTGTGGTTCCTATTTATGAGCCCCATTTAGATGTGTTATTTGATAGGAATATTAAAGCCGATCGATTACGATTTACCACTTCATTGGATGAAGGGCTCGAACATGGAAAAATTATTTTTTTAGCACTCCCTACTCCTGAAGATGAAGATGGATCAGCTGATTTGTCTTATGTTTTAAATGTTTCAAAACTTATTGGAGAGAAAATGAAAGAGTATAAAGTAATTGTAGACAAAAGCACGGTTCCAGTTGGAACTGCAGAAAAGGTTAAACAAGTCATTTCAAGAAAAGCAATTTGCGAATTTGATGTGGTTTCAAATCCTGAATTTTTAAGAGAAGGTTTTGCGGTTGACGATTTTTTAAAACCTGAAAGAATTGTTATAGGATCCAGTAGTGACAAAGCAACATCACTCATGCAAAAGCTTTACAAGCCCTTTGTACGTTCTGGTAATCCAATTATTATTATGGACGAAAAATCTGCGGAATTAACAAAATACGCAGCAAATGCATTTTTAGCAACAAAAATTACATTTATGAATGAAATTGCTAATTATTGTGAGAGGGTCGGAGCTGATGTTGATAAAATAAGAGCTGGTATGGGAACCGATTCTAGAATTGGCAAACGTTTTTTGTTTCCCGGAATTGGCTACGGTGGATCTTGCTTTCCTAAAGATGTAAAAGCATTACAAAAAGCTGGAAAAGATCAATCCTTTGATTTTAAGATTTTAAATTCTGTAATAGAAGTAAACGAGAAACAAAAAATAATTCTATTGCCTAAAATAGAAAAATATTTTAATAATGAG
>MDTC01038105.1_pt1 | contig 17947 bp, 19 predicted proteins | sample 811181 | NCBI WGS metagenome assembly MDTC01 (sample SAMN05326644, study PRJNA326480) | marine metagenome | isolation source: seawater | place: Pacific Ocean: North | collected 2011
AGAGCCAACTACAGAAGCAGGCCTTGAGGCTCCAGTCGCCCCAATTGGCGCTGAGGAGGAGCAGGCCGCCGCGGCAGCCGCGGCAGCCGCCCGTGCCAAGGCGGTGCCCGACGCAGCAGAGGCCGCGAGGCAGGCAGCCAGAGCCAGGGAACTGACACTGGAGCTGAGGCAGCGGCAGCAGGCTATTGTCGAACTGCAGAGCGCACAGGGTGTGTATAATCCCGCGCTAATCGAAGCCTACGACGACATCGCCCGGCTCTATATCGAATTGGAAGACTATGACAGCGCCGCGCGATCATTGAATGAAGCTCTCCAGATTATCCGCATCAACACCGGCTTGTACAGCGAACAGCAGCGCCCGCTTATTGGCCAACTCATTGACAATCATTCACGCATGGAACATTGGGTCGAGGTAGATGACCTCGTGCATCTCGATCACCATATTAGCAGTCGCTTGTATGCCCCGGTTGATTCCCAGTACCTGGACGCGGCTGAGGGCTATGGCGAGTGGAAATTGCGAGTGCTGCGTGAAAACCTCCTGCAGTTAAACTCCCGTGGCCTGATGAACACGGCGGAAGATCTCAGCAGTTTCTATGGCCGTGTGCTTATGAATATTGAGTTTTCGGAGGAAGTAGAACCCGAAAACCTGGTCGGTTTGCTAAATGGCAAGTCGCGTGCAGACATGGCGCTGGCCAGAAACATCGCCAACACGCCTTATACCTATTTCGAGGGCACGGCCAATCGCTACATCACCCAGCAGCGCTGTCAAAATCGGCGCAACGCTGCCGGCCAGCTAGTGCGGCAATGCGTCAATGTGCAGGTTGAAAACCCGCGCTATCGTCAGTCTCAGCAGGAGGCTAAGCGCCTGGCGCTTTATCGCTACACCAACGAGATTGATCGAACCCTGGAGCGACTGCGTATGCTTAAGGACGGCAACAATTCGCTCACTGCGGTGCAGCGGGCAGACCTAGACACGCAGATCACTCAGCTGCAAATGGAGGCATCTTCACTTCAGCGCCAGCGTGGCGGATTTCGTTTCTAAGCCCACTGCAGGCTGCCTTAAAGCCCCGATTTTGCTGGCATTTTGCGACTAGTTAGGGTAAAAAGGCGAGGTTCGGCGGATGATTCGCCGCGCATCAAAAACCATCTGGAGGACGTTATGTCTCACATTGCCAAGCGCTTCTCTCAAGTTCTACTGACAGCGATTTTCGCAACAGTAGCACTGGGAAGCCAATTTGCGGCAGCCTTGGAAGTCGGAGATAAAGCTCCTGATTTTTCATTGCCTGCTTCAGACGGTAGTACCTACAGCCTCTCCCAATTTGTGGGTGAAAAGCCAGTAGTCATTGCCTTCTTTCCGAAAGCCTTTACCGGCGGTTGAACTATGCAATGCAAAGCGCTGCGTGACAGTGCCAGAGAAATTCAGAATTTCGACGTTGCATACTTTATGGCCAGTGTAGACACGCTGGAAGACAACACTGCCTTCGCGGCAGAGCACGAAGCCGGTTTCCCGATCCTCGCCGACGAGAGTAAGGAAATGACTGATGCTTATGGTGCGCTAATGGGAGTGGGGTTTGCGAATCGCTGGACCTACTACATCGGAGCCGATGGCACCGTCCTGAAGATAGATAAAGAAACTAATCCGGCAACGGCTGGCCGTGATTTGGTGCAGACCATGGACGATTTAGGGTTTCCTAAAAACTAGGGTCACTAAGCTCGGAGTGTGTAACACGAGGAAACCCGATGGCAGCAGTGTTATCGGGTTTTTCTTTGCGACAGGCAAAACTTTTGCGGGCAGCGGACGTCTAATCAAACACTAGGTAATCATTCGGAACTGGTTGAGCCCTCCATGCCCCTGTGCCAATATTGGTTGGCTCGAAAATAGGATAGATTGCATGAAAAAGACCGGATTATTCGTTATTGCTGGTGTTGCCGCGGTGACCCTGCTGGGTCTGGTGTTCATTGCAGCGACTTTCGAAGCGCCTGAATCTGGAACCACCACCGTGGTGCTAGCATCACCGGTGCAGCCCACCGTCACAGAATCTAATACCCCTGCTCGGGGATCATCTCCGTCCAATAACAGCATCTTGCCTGAAATCAGAATTCAGCCGCAGACGGAACTAGCTGTTGCAGCGGCTTCCGATCCCATTGTTGAGCCGCCTCCAGTTGAAGTAATGATTGAAGACCCAGTCATAGAAGAGGCGCTGGAATCAACCACGATTCAGCTGCCGGCTCTGAATGCCAGTGACGTGTTTGTGTTTAATGAGTTGAGCGGTATCCCGAATGGAACGGCTGTCATTCGCCTGTTAGCGCAGGATCAGATAGTTCGCAAGTTCGTAGTGTTCGTTGAGAACGTCAGTCGTGGTGAGTATCCGCAGACTGGCATTCCCTTTAAGCCCCTGGGTGTAGAGATGCCTGTGCGCAATATCGATGACAATCTTTTTGTCATGGAAGCCAGTGCCCACGGACGCTTCAACGAGATCGTGGATACATTTACTTCACTGGATACTGATGCAGCCTATGCGCTCTATCGCTTGCTCTCGCCGCTGTTCCAGCAGGCCTACGCTGAGATAGGTTTTCGTGACCGGAGTTTTGATGACACCTTGAGATCTGCTATCAGCAATGTGCTGCGTTCTGAGGAAGTTGAGGGGCCTTTTCAATTAGTTAAACCTTCCGTCATGTATCTTTATGCCGATGCCAGCATCGAAAATTTACAGGAAGTGCACAAGCTGTTACTGCGCATGGGCCCTGAGAATACAGTCAAGATAAAAGCCAAGCTCCAGGATTTCAGAGAACGCCTCTAAACCATCGCTAGTCCCTGACTCAGGAGAGATGCTGCCATGATAGATTCTGCGCTGGTTGACGTTAACTGGTTGGTTGAACATTTTCAGGATGCCGAACTGGTAATTCTGGATGCTTCAGTACCGCCTGTTGTGCCGGGCTTTGAATCTATAAATAGCGAAAAAAATTTCGCGGCCATTCCTGGTGCCCGTTGCTTTGATTACGACAAGGAAGTTTGTAAGCCAGATAGCAGCCTGCCCCATATGATGCCAAGCCCTGAGCTGTTTCAGGAGAAAGTTAGAGAGATTGGTGTCAATCGGGACAGTATTATCATTGTTTATGATGATGTCGGGCTCTACGCCAGCCCCAGGGCCTGGTGGATGTTCCGTGCCATGGGACATGATCAGGTCTATGTGCTGAACGGCGGCTTACCCGCCTGGATTGTCGCGGGTCAGGCCACCGTCGACGCCTTATCTTCGGCTGAAGTGCAAGGTGATTTCGAGGCAGAAGAGCGAAACAATTTGTTTTGTGACTTTAACGTGGTGCTGGCGGCGACCGACGACAAGGCAAGCCAAATTATCGATGTCCGGTCTAAGGGGAGGTTCAATGCTACGGCGCCCGAACCCCGCCCCGGGGTCCGAGGCGGTCACATGCCCTCGGCTTGCAATCTGCCCTTCGCCAGAGTGCTGGATAATGGCAAGCTGCGTGACAGAGCGGAATTGCAGCAAATGCTAGGGGAGTTGGCCAGCCCAGAGCAAAAAGTCATAAGCAGCTGTGGGTCAGGTATCACAGCTTGCGTAATGACCCTAGCAGCCTGGGAGGCTGGGTATCGGCAGCTTTCGGTTTACGATGGTAGCTGGGCGGAGTGGGGACTTCCTTCAAAACTTCCGGTTATTTCTTAGCTTGTTGTTTTCGATTAAAGAAGCAGTTGCTTGGGCGACGTGAAGGTCGTTAAGGGTTGCAAGTATCCGGCTCCTTTTCCATCACACCTGCCTGTGGTCAATAACTGATTGCGGTCGACCAAAAAATCTCTAGCTTGCCTAGTTTAAGCGTACCAGCTGTATTTACCCGTCTCTCCGCTATTCCGCGTCACCGTGCACCTTCAAAATGTCTGGCGAACGAAAAACATACGGAAACAAGGCGTATTACGAGGGCAACAACAGTCCCGCGCCGGTGGCGAGAAAAGCCGTGGACTGATAAACGCCTGCAATTATCAAAAACATCGAAAACCCAATAGCTGCGAACACCAACAGTTCGAGCAGGACGAATAGGACTTTTCAATGCCACTGCATGCCCAGTGCCCGTTGGTTTAGTCATGCCGGTATAAACAGCAGTATTAGGACTACGAAAAACAGCCCTTCATACCGGGAAGGTGGCCCACCAGTATCTGTTAACAGCTTGCGGAGTAATTGCCCGCTGCTGAACAGAAAGAGCAGCGCAATATAGCAAAGCCAATGCCATGGCAGGTGCAGCAGCTCTTTTGATGGGCTATTCACCTGTCTGGCGACCTAGCCTGTGTTGCTCTCTTACTACCCGGTTGGCAAGTTCGGATTCAAATGACATAAATCAGCCCGGCATCTTGAATTCATCGACGAAGTTCATGAAACCCTCGCTGTTTTCCGTACGCAAAGCCACGATCTCCTGATACTCGTCCGAGTTATACCATTCCTTGGCTTTATCCTTGCTGGGAAAACGCAGGACGATGGTCACATCAGCGCCACCCGCTTCACTTTGCTCACTGTTATAGTCTGCGACCAGAATTTCGCCACCATGGTTAAAAATAGTAGGGCCGACAACCCTGGGATAGGCTTTGTAAGCCTCTGGATTGGTGATGTTGTAGTTGGCAATTACATAGGCTGACATTAGTTTCTCCTTGAAGTCCTGCATACCAGATGGCGCTGTCCACGTCTTTTCACCAGCCACCACGGCCATCTTCGATGGGGCAACAGGGAGTCTACCAGTTGAACACGCTCAACAAACATGGCGTGTTTGAATCCGAGGTTGGGTGTCTATTCTGAGGGCTAGGCTATCAAAGACTTGCCAGAGCACAATGAAGAAAGCTATCCCCAGGCCAATACTGCGTCAACTGAGCTTTCCTGCTGCGAGAAATTTCATACAGTCTATGTAACCCATGGCTGTGCGACTTGGCAACGCCTATCACTGGCCTAGCCGGGTAGGGTCATCCGAGTTACGCGTTAGCCTAACCATCTTCGAGAGAATTTGCTGAAACTCAGCCTGACTCATATCAATGTGTTCCAGCACTCTGCCATAGAGGGTAATCGTAGGCACATTGCGATCTTTGAACTCGTTCTGGGTCTGCGTCAGGCAGTACAGCACGAGGCGCTCCTTGCGATTTATGCCATCGCGCACGTCTGGCAGTAAGTACAGTAGTTTATCGGAGTCACTCATGGGCTGGTGTCGTTGCGGATCCAACATCAGTATAAACAATTAGCGACCCTGAAATCTGCAGCTCGAAGGGAATTGTGAGGTGGAAACGGGCACCGCGTTGAATAGGAGATACAGGACTTGGCTAGCAGGCCGAATAAGAAGCCGATACCGAGAGGCTTTAGGCCAGCCCGAGATTTTAAGGGAAGTTTGCTGTGCTCTCTAAGGTGCCAGCGTTATCAAGGGCACAGCAGTTTACTCATGCTGGAATAGGTGTTTAGGCAACCCGGTCCAGCGCTTGCATTCCTGACTGAATCCCCCGTGCATAACACCTGCGATTCTCTGCCATTTGCGTTAGAGACCCGACGCGGCTCCTTTTCGCCACAAACTTGCTCTGCGGCTTTGCGAATTTGCTTTTCTATTTCCTTGTGGCCCAATTCTGTGCGCGCATCTTCAGATGAGGAAGTGATCTTGATCTTGTCTAGTGAAATCTCAGACTGCTCGACGATAATCGTGGTAATTGAAGTAAAGCCAGGGAGCGTGATTGCTACCTCGGCGCAGCCAATAAGTACTGTTGCTGCGTCCATAGCTTAAATCACCGATGACGCGGGATTTCTCACTTGCTTTATATGCCCCCTGATCTGGAAATGGCCCGTTTCAGTGCAGTCTATGAGCTTCCAAAAAGCAATGAAGAACTACTCCACGGTCAAGCGCAAATAACTGCGTGGGCCCTAAACTACCAGCAAAGCAGCAAAATTTGATAGCATGTGCAGAGGGCTTGCGCCGGTTTTACGTTCCGGAAGGCAATGAGGAAGACAGATGAACGACACGAATCCCGGCGTGGTAGTAGCAGCGCTTTATCGCTTCGCGCGATTTCCCGATTTTGAAGCATTCCGACAGCCGCTGCTTGAAGCGATGCTGGCAGCTGAAGTACGAGGTACTTTGCTACTGGCAGCCGAGGGTATCAATGGCACTATCGCCGGCAGCCGTCTGGGCATCGATAAAGTGTTGGATTTTTTGCAGCAGGACGAGCGCTTCGCAGGACTGGAAGTCAAAGAGTCCTACGTGGAGGACAATCCGTTTTACCGCACAAAAGTTAAGCTCAAAAAAGAAATAGTCACCATGGGGGTGCAGGATATCGATCCCAATGAGATCGTTGGCACCTACGTTGATGTTGAGGATTGGAATGAGCTGATTTCCAGGCCCGATGTGCTGCTACTGGATACCCGCAACAAATATGAGGTGGAAATCGGCACCTTTGATGGGGCGGTGAATCCTGAGACTGACTCATTCCGAGAGTTTCCCGAGTATGTGGCGCGTAACCTGGATCCTGACAATCACAAAAAAGTCGCCATGTTCTGCACCGGTGGTATTCGCTGCGAAAAGTCTACCGCTTATTTACGTCAGCAGGGTTTTGACGAGGTTTATCATCTCAAGGGAGGTATTCTGAAATACCTCGAGCATGTGCCGGAATCAGAGAGTAAATGGCAGGGAGAATGCTTCGTCTTTGACAATAGAGTTACGGTAAATCACAGGCTTGAACAGGGTGCTTACGATCAGTGCCACGCCTGTCGCATGCCGATTACGGAGCAGGACAAGGAAAGTGAGTACTATCAGAAGGGCATAAGCTGTCATCACTGTTACGATAAGCACACGCCTGATCAGGTGAATCGCTATGCCGAGCGCGAGCGCCAGATCGAGCTGGCCAATCAGCGTGGTGAAATCCATATTGGTCAGCCGATGCAGGATACTATCGAATCCCGTCGCAGGGAGAAGCTGAGTTTCAAGACGTCGCAGCGAGAAGTGGAGCGTGGCAAAGTCTAAGATCAACAGTCCACTGACTTTTAAGGCTGTAGACATCTCCTTGGCATCCAACAGCGGCTGGTATGAGGGAGCGGAGGAGGCTGCAATTTGAACAAGGAAGATGAACCCATCCTGATGAGTCCTTATGGGGATTTTCTTGGCATCGAGCTCCAGGATATCTCGCCGGGAAGGGCGCTATGCACGATTGAGCTTGCAGATCACCATCTCAACAACGGCGGTCGCGTGCATGGTGGCGTTCTCACGTCACTGGCGGATACCGCGGCAGGTGCCGCCGTGCGCTCTATCCGGCCGGAGGGCAAGCTCTCGGCGACGACCGATCTCAGTATCTCGTTTATACGACCACCAACAGGGAACAGGCTCGTAGCTCATGCCGAAGTCATTCATGCCGGCCGGCAGCTGTTCCGTACCGAGATAGCCATACACTGTGAAGACAAGCTGGTGGCGAAGACCAATGCCACCTTCATGATCTCTTTGCCGTTTAAAAAATAGCTAAACTGCGGGACAATGAAATAAAAGTAGTGTCGAGTGGCTCACTTTCAACTAGCACGAGACAAGCTTTACTCTGCCTGAGCAAACCCTTCCGGGTTTCGTGCGTATTAATGAGTAAGTTAGGCCCTAGCAGCAAGCTGTTCACGCGGGTCGTGAATGTGAGAAGGGTCAAATCCCAGGAACATTTGAGTCAGGAGGCTTGGACCATGAAAACTTTCAGGATTAGAATCCTGGCTACCGTTGCTATGGTTGGCTGGGCTCTCCCCACACTGGCGCAGCAGTTGCCCGAATTGACCGCTGCAACCGCCACCGGCGCGAATACAAGCGCAAAATTCTTCGGGGGAGTATCAGCGGACAATGGTGCGAGCTTTGGCAACAGTTTTGATTTTGATACGCCGCTGGATATTACCGGGTCAATTCAGGTTGAAGAATCCCATGTCAACACCGTAGGGAACTTGTACATTGTCGCCCAGCTCGGTGAGCAGCTCCTGTTCCGCGATGCGACTGGCAATTACCTGGAATGGGACATGAGCCTGGCGACGCTGCAGGCGGCGAGCCCTGACAAGACTCTGGCATCCAATGAGCCGCTTACAGTAGTAGACGACCTTCCGCTGGGGCCAGCAGGCGCGGCAGGCCTGACTCTGAGTGTATTTATGGCCTACGATACCATTGCTGCTCCAGGCGAGCTTTTCTATAGCGGTGCACCCATTGCCGTTTCGATTGGCACGGCACCGCCAGCTGAGCCAGCTAGCCTGACTATCTACACGCAATCTATTTCTGCTCAAATTGTTCAGCCACGCTGCGTGGTATGTCATTTGAGTGGAGGGGTCGCTGGCGGGACGCCGCTGCTCTATGTTAGGAGTACGGCTGCTGATTTCTTAACCACAAATTACAACATCATAGTTAATTACATTAAGAACGTTCCCAATGGCTCAAACCTGATTCTCTCTAAACCACAGGGTCAAGCACACAGCGGCGGCGTGCAGCTACAAAGCGGTTCGACAGATTTCCAAAATCTGAGTGATTTCGTCAACGCAGTGCTCGCTGAATAGCAAGTCTCTACTGGTGTTTCTCATTTCAAAAATTGCTCTGTCTTGTTGTATTAAACAGGACAGAGCGTGATCCACTTAAAAGAATTTACCGCCTCTATTGCTTAAAATTCCCTTTGTACGAGTTGGTCGTTTCTTTTGGGCGCTGCGCTTTGGCGGCGCAGCTATGGAAACTGTCGCTCGCTAAGCATTGAGTGTGATTTCTAGTCTGCAAATAATTGAAACTGCTGATCTCTGCCAGGAATAATGCCTGGAATAGAATCCTACTTTGATCCTTCTCTCGGCCTCACGGTCATCACTACTATGGGCAGGTCTATCCCATGAACCTGGCTAACTGCATTGACCATCATTACGCAGGCACTCGCAGTAATCTGGCGCTGTTTGATTTTAGCGATGCGGATATGATTGGGACCGAACCTCAGATGCCGCGTTAGGTATTTGTTCGCTCGGCTCGCTATTCGCGTAACGGAGATCGGAAAGCTTTCGTATTTCCGGTGCCTGTAACGAGAGAGTTGCAACCGTTCCTGGAAGAGTATTGCCGTATCGACGAGACCGAGTCCAGTCTGGATGTGTTTGACAGTTTGATTGACGCCCACCGATGGTTGCTGCAGGATCAAAAGGCACATCGTAAACAGGATGGGGCGGAAGCCGCGCCTCCCTTGAAACAAGCTGTCTTCTGATTAAGGCAGCTGGTCGCTACTTTTCATGCTGTTACTCCAATTTTGCTGAAGCGATGAAGCGACTCGACAGTCTTGCTAGTCGAATGCAAGTCGATACTGTCGCTTTGGATAAAGTTAGAATCCTGCCTGGTATTAGAACCGGATTTTTTTTGACTCATAGTCAGCGTTAAATCGAAGACTCGCTCTGGAGGACATGATCATGCAATGCCCCAAGTGCGATGGCGATCTGGAAATTAAAGAACACCAGCATATCAAGGTGCAGCGCTGCAGCAATTGCTAAGGTATGTTCTTTAAACCCTATATGATGGCCGAAACTTTTGCGGTATGGATGGCCGAGTCATTCCTGGACGTGGGCGCTGCCTCACTGGGCCGCAAGTATGTCAAGATTGACGACATTGACTGCCCGATCTCTACTGTTGCCATGGATAAGACCGAGGATCCGGTGCAGACCCACATCTAGATGGAGGCCTGCCCCAGCTGCGAACGTGTCTTCCTCGACGCTGGCGAACTGACCGATCTCAAATACAAGACCTTTTCCGATAAAATCAAGTACCTATCTAAAGGGCAAGCGCAAGCACACCGGGCCTTGAGCTAGTCTCCGGGTTGTGGGATCGAGGTGGTAACCACCGGGCCTACGCCCATGATCTGCACTGTTACCGCTTCATCTTTGGCCATATCGTAATGATGCCCACCTGGCGGCTGGTAAATAAATGTTCCTTCAGGAACTGCGGTCATATTGTCGGGATCATAAACGTCTGATTCCGGGCCATAGGACGTGTACCAGGTCCCTTTAATCACAGTGATGTAGCGAGCTGTGCTGTGATAGTGCGGGCGACTCCCGGTGCCTGGTGCAAAGGTGATGCGCATGACGTACATACCGGGCTTCGAAGGGTCGCCGTAGATCAGTACGCTGCGCGAGCCCTCTGCGGGTTCCAGCACGTCAGGTGTGCCAATAACAAATCCTAACTCATCTGGTTCTACGTCTTGCGCAGACACAGATGCCATTGCACCAGATAGTAAGAGACCGAGAGTTGCTAGCACGGCGGTGCGAGTCATTGGAAATCGGGACTTCGATGAGTTTTGGAGCATTTGGGTAAGTTTGCGCATTGTTATTCTCCTTGTGGCTGGCGAACCCCGACTGATTAATGCAACCGGAATCTGGATAGACTAATTCACGCTGTGGTAAATGCCAAGTCGCCAGCCCAGTAATACTCGGCTGCACCTATGCAGGGTTGCTTGATTAATTGGGCCATTGGTATTCTAAATCTGATCCTGGCTGATGGTTAGCGCGTACATCGCTTACTTTAGACATACATTATTTGGCCCAAACCAGTTGCCGGCCAGATGCAGTAACTCTACCTGTCGTTCCCAGGACCGATCAATTCAGCTAAAAACTGGCTGATTACTGGAAGAGTTGCGTCGCAACCCCATGTGGTTGCAGGCTATTGTGATAAGGACTATTGTTACGAAAGGACAATGCGATCTTATGAAGAAACTTGCCATTTTCACGGTGCTGGGGGTAATCACCGTTGCCTGTGCCACGCCGCCAATAAATTTTGCTGGCATGAGTGAAGCTGAGCTGCTGGCTTATAATCGCAACAAGCCGGTTATGGAGCAGATATACTGCGAGGATCGTAAGCAGCGGACTGGAACCCATATTCGTCGTACCGAATGCAGGACCGTGGAAGATTGGGTGGAGCATAACTTTCGCACCCAGCAGACAATCCAAACCATGGCGGTGGGCCGCCCATTTAACTAGGTCTTTCAGGCCGGCAAACTGGAATCAATGGTGATACAGCTTGCAACCGACTGCTTTATTCAGATTCTGTAGAGTTCTCACTGGCGCTATTCGGCCGCTGGACCTATTCAGTTGCGCGACGCAGCCCACCAGCTTCAGTTTCATGTCGGAAGGTGAGCTATTGGCTTATAATCGTGGCAGACTGGGTATGAAACAGATTCATTGCCAACATAACCCGCACTCGACTGGGTCTCATATTCGCCGCACTGAGTGTAAATCTGTTGAAAATTGGGTCTATCACAATTTTCGTACACAAATGGCGATAGATATTATTTCGACTCACAAACACTCCAATTGATTAACTAATTCGCACTAGATAATTCCCATGAATCCAGGAGATATCATCAAATATATCGCTGCTGCAGTGCCGGTATTAACTCTAATAGGCTGCGCAAAGCAGCCGTCGAATTTTACCTCGATGTCTGAGGGTGAGCTGCTTGCCTACAATAGCGGGCGACCGGTACTCAAACAGGTTTACTGTCGGGAAATGAAGCTGACCTCGTCCCACATCCGGCGCAATGTGTGCAAACGGTTCGGAGATTGGGTGCGGCACAACATGCGCACAATGATGACGATTGGTACAATGTCGGTGAGTGACTATTCAGTCTTTGGTCGATCTCTAGATTAAAGCGCCCGTCGACCTGTTGAGCGACTCAATTAAAGGCTCGGAGCAAGAGAGTACCGCAGCTTAGCAATAACCCTGAGTGAAACAACTCCCATCCTGCTCCCATTGAATGGATGGCTCGTGGTTCCGGGCTCTGAGTATGTAGGTTATCCCTTGTAGGGGGGTGAGCCATCAAACCACCACATCACAAACACCATGCCATTGAAGACACCGACAAACTTGTTGTCGGATGAGCCTCCAAAACCAGGCCATTGCCATGTGCAGTTAATGCATAGGCCTGTGCTGAATCAATGTTCCGGCATTTGCTGCACCACCGCACCGAAGGAACTGCCGAAGACCCTGATCTTTCGGGTTACCAGGCATATCCGGTTACTCGTGCTTCTTTGCGGCGCAAGCTGATTCGGGATCTAACCGGCCGCACCACGATGAAATTTTTGCGGGATTTGCTGAAGGCGAATGCTACCATCGAGAGCGAAGATGGACAGCGGAGTTTGCGCCTAGGACGTTTTTTTCGCGCATGCGCGCGCTCATTATCGGCAATCTGGTGTTGTTTTTGATTCTTGTAAGCCTGGGTCAGGCGCCGCTTTACCTGTTCTGGGTGGCAGCCTATTTCAGCACTTACATGCTGTTTTCGAGAATTCGCAACCTGGCGGAACATGCAGCAGTGCCAGATCTCACCGATAGCGATCCGCTATTGAACTCAAGAACGACCCTAGCCTCATGGTGGGAGCGCTTAACTTTCGCGCCTAACAGCATCAATTATCACCTTGAACATAATCTGCTGCCGGCGGTGCCCAAGTACAGACTCGCATAATTTCATCGTGCTCTGTGAACGAGGGGCTTTTTGGCTCATGCGGTTCTTGATGGCATCATTACCAAGCAACAGACACAGGTGGCTTAGTTAAGCTAGGCTTGGTGCGCTAAACCCGTGTACATTCAAGATTTCAGATCAATCATTCAATTTCGCGCCGGCCAGTCGTGCCACAGCAGACAGGGTAGTTTGGGCTGCGTTTAGTCCCAGGCGAAAGTCATCATCGGTAAAGGCAGTCCAGACATCCAGTGGTGTATGCCAGGTTGGGTTCCAGCCAGCCCCGGTATGAGCCCCGCGTTCATTTTCGCGAAGGCTAATTGATGGAACCGTATTCATGAATACGCTGGAATCCGTATTAGTCATATGCGGACCCACAGTTGCAGGGTAGTCAGTGTTGAATTGATCGGCGGCAGCCTTGAATTTGAAAGCCAGCTGCATGGATTCCTCGATCAACTCAGAGCCTGACTGAAACTCGATATTTATATCGGCTTCTGGGCGTTGATCCCGGCTTACGACGCCATCTGCGCTAGGGGCGCCGTGATCCCACAGCATCATGTCGTGTTGAATCATGCCCAGCCAGCGCGGCTCTGGGTACTCGCCGGAGCCGGCGGGATTTTCGATGCCCTGCAAAGCGACGCGTTGGTCAAAATAGGCCTGGGCGCCGTTGAGTCCGGTTTCCTCGTTATTCCAAAGCGCGAAGCGGATGCTCACTTCGGTTTCTACATCCGGTGAATTAAAGATGCGGGCAAGCTCCATGACCAGTGCCGTGCCGGATCCGTTATCGTTAACCGCCTCGTTAACCCCATGTCCATCCATATGGGCGCCGAGTATATACATTTCATCCGGACGGCTGGTGCCAACCTTGGTGCAGTAAACTTCGGATCGCGACCCGCTTATTGGTTCTTCCCGGTTCAATTCGCGAATACGCTCATCCGGTTGCGCCATTAAGTCGCGATTCACACCAGTTGGTGCGCGGTAGCCATAGATCGAAGAGCCACCGGGTCCACTGCCGTTGCGACCGACCCTGCCTCCGGTAGGGGTGGTGAGATCGGGCTCCTCGTTGCTGCGTGGCCGGCGGCTGCGGGGAGGCCTGGGTTCAGGGTCAAACACATACTCGATACGCTCGGGGCTGCAGCCCATGTCCTCTAGCTGCGAAGCGATCCAGCCCACCGCCATGCGATTGCGTTCAGTGCCCTGTCGGCGATCGCCAAACTGGGTCAGGCCCTTTATGGTCGATTTATAAGACTTTAGGTCCAGGCGGCTGACAAGTTCGACGATTTCCTCATCGTTACTCTGCGCGAGGGCGGTGGCTGGAAGGGTAGCGGTCAAGCTCAGAGCAGCCGCGTGGGCCAGTATTCGGGCGTTATCAGACATGGGCCACCTGTTTTTGGGATTTTCAGATTAGGTGCTGAGCATAGGAAAGCTAAGCGCCAGTGTCTATATGAAAGCACGCAGGAAACTGTGTGCTAAGGTCGGGTTGATGTGTAGTTGCTGAAAGGTGTCCAGTTGATGAATAATCTAAGGCCCTCCTAAAAAAATAATCCGGCAAACCGAGGAAGCAGGAAATGAACAGACGCAAATTTATCTCACGAAGCCTGGTGCTGGGAGCCGGTTTATCGACTCCATTGACGCTCACGCGCACGGCATTTGCCGCCAGCATGCCTGCGGATATTGTCGAAATGGATGCCTTGGGCCTGTCTCGCGCGATCGAGGAAAGCCAAGTGAGTTGTGTAGAGGTGATGCAGGCTTACCTGGCCCACATCGAACGCTACAACCCGGTCTACAATGCGATTGTTGGTATGGCGGAGGCAGACGATCTGCTGCAGCAAGCACGCAATGCGGATGCGGAACTATCCCGAGGTGAATACCACGGCTGGATGCATGGCATGCCGCACGCGGTTAAAGACCTGCAGCCGGTTGCGGGTTTGCGCTACACCAGCGGCTCGCCAATTTTTGCTGATCGCATTGCCGATCGTGATAGTGGTATGGCAGCAAAACTCCGTGCTGCGGGGGCTATCTTCATTGGTAAGACCAATACCCCAGAATTCGGACTGGGCTCGCAATCCTATAACCCCGTCTACGGTGCTACCGGCAGCGCCTGGGACCCAGACCTGACCGCCGGTGGCTCAAGTGGCGGCGCGGCCAGCGGCTTGGGAACTCATATGCTGCCGGTAGCGGATGGCAGCGATATGATGGGCTCGCTGCGCAATCCGGGGGCATTCAACAATGTCATTGGTTTTCGCCCCAGTGTTAATGTGATGAGTGGCACCGAGTCGGTGCCCAGGCCGCTATCAACGTCCGGCCCTATGGGTCGCAACACTCCCGACACGATTGCATTGTTGGATACGATCGCATCGATTCGCTTGGGTGGTGATTTCAATGCCCTTGATCTCAGTACCAGCAAGTTCGCGTGGATGGGAAATCTCGATGGCTACCTGGCTATGGAAGATGGCGTGCTTGATCTCTGTGAAGCCAGTTTGAATCAAGTGGCTGCAACAGGTGCAAGCGTTGAAGCAACTTCACCGTTGTTTAACTTTAATGATCTCTGGCTGTGCTGGACGACCTTGCGACACGGCGGTCGAGCCAGCATGCGTCGTTATTGGGATGACCCGGAAACCCGCGGCCTGCTAAAAGATGATCTGGCCTGGGAGATTCAACAGTCCATGAGCATCACGGCAGGGGATACGTCCAATGCGAATCGCATTCGCCAGGCCTGGGACAGGGAGCTTGACCGATTGTTCAGTCAGTACGACTTTCTGGTATGGCCAACCGCGCAGCTGTTTCCCTATGACAAGAATACTCCTTGGCCAACGCAAATTTCTGGCCGCAGCATGGATACCTATCATCGCTGGATGGAAGTCGTCATGTACGCCAGTCTGGGTGGCCTGCCTACGGTCAATGTGCCGGTGGGCTTTGACGCCCAGGGTCGGCCTATGGGTATGCAAATCATGGGACGCTATGGTGAAGACAAGAAGGTCCTGGAGTTCGCCTTGGCTTACGAAAATATCACTGACTTTCTCGATGCTCGTCCCAACCTGGTCGCAGCAAGTTGAATTTGGTTCATTAATGGCGAGGATGCTGGCATGTTGAAATATCGACAAGTAGCTTGCGTGCTGGTGATCAGTCACTTGCTGCTGTCAGTGCCGCTGCTTGCCCAGGATTATATCGTGCCTCGGGATGAGTTTGGCTATCCCGATCTCAATGGCGTCTGGAATTTCAATGATTCGACGCCGTTCGAGCGTCCCACACGCTTTGGGGATCGGGAATATCTCAACCAGGAAGAGCTGGCCGCCAAATTTAACCGACTGGCCTCCAGTCAGGCTCGTCGCAGCCAGCTCGAACAGGATGTAGCCCAGCGAGTGCTGGAAGTCCCAACCGATGACACCGGCGCGTATAACACGTTCTGGTCATATTACGACGAGCCATTTCCTAATACGCGAACCTCCATGATCATCTACCCGAGCGATGGGAGAATTCCAACGACTCAGAATGGCGTGATTACCCAGCGCTCACCGCCGCCTTCAAATCCATGTAATAAGGGTCTGGCGGTGATTGCCGATCGCCCGAGCCGAATTTCATTTGGTGCGATCTCTTGCGATCGCCCCGAGGACTTTGGCTTGGCTTCTCGCTGCCTGCTGTTTCCCCAGACTACCGGCCCCTATATCAAAGCCAATTCCTATAACAACAATGTGCAGATCCTAGTTACCCGTGACTATGTCATGCTCTATACAGAGTTGGGGAACGATCCCCGAATAGTGCGCCTGAACAACAGTCCATTTCTCGATCAACGCATAGCAACCTGGACCGGCAGTTCTCGCGGTCGTTGGGAAGGGGATAGCTTGGTGGTGGAAACCCGCCACTTTAATCCCAACATGGCGAGTATTTTCATGCGTGCTGTTGCCTTTGGCAGTGCCGCTGAGATGGTTTTAACGGAGCGTTTTACCCGGGTGGGAGACGGAGCTCTCGAATATGAATTCACCGTTGATGACCCTGCGACTTTCACTGAGCAAATCGTTGGCGTTACTCACTTTTCCCGCCTTGATGCGCCGATCTACGAATTTGCCTGCCATGAAGGTAACTACGCGCTGCTCAATATGCTGCGTGGGGCTCGGCTAGAAGAGTTGCGCGCGGAAGGCTTAGACCAGTAGTCTGGCCAGCAGCTGCTTATCGTTGCAGATAGCTCAAGATAAGTCAGAACCAGGCGGGATCAGAATGATTCAGGATTGGGCTTGGTTTACTTGGGCACGGGCAGGTTTAGTGTTTCCTTGACCAATTCCATAACCACATAGCTCGTGCTTTCCTGCACATCGGGTAATTTTAGCAGGGTAGTGCCAAGAAACTTCCGATAGGAGTCCATGTCAGAAACCCGCGCTTTGATCAGGTAATCAAAATTGCCAGAGATTAAATAGCACTCTTGGACTTCTTCCAGATTAATTGCGGCTGCCTTGAAGCGTTCGAAAATATCCTGGGATGTGCGGGTCAATCTAATCTGAACGAACACAATCAGGTCGGCATCTAGGAACTTCGGGTTGAGCAGCGTGGTATAGCCTTCAATGATCCCTTCTCGTTCCATCTTCCGCACCCGCTCCAGACACGGGCTGGTTGAGAGTCCTACCCGTTTCGCCAATTCAGAGAAGGTGATTCGGCCATCTTTCTGCAGTTCACGCAGGATTTTCTTGTCTACATTGCTTGAATTCAATTTGCTGTCCAACTATATATAAGCGGTAAATAATACTTCGAAAGCTAATTATAAAAGAAATATATATTCATAAATGGCAATAAATCAATAAAATGCGTAAATAATTTTGGGTTCCTCTATCTATAATATTCAGGCTTTCAGGCGGCGATGCGTTGCCTCCGGCGTAAATCGAACTAGGCCCAGTAAATTGATGTGCGAGGTATTTTGAGATGTTGATCGGCGTTCCCAAAGAGATTAAAAATCATGAGTATCGAATTGGATTGACTCCCACCGGTGTCAGTGAACTGGTGGCGAACGGTCACGCAGTGGTCGCAGAAAAAAATGGCGGCGCGGCTGTTGGCTTTTCGGATGATGATTATCGAGAGGCGGGTGCCAGTATCATTGAGACTGCCGCAGAAATTTTTGATCGTGCCGACATGATCGTCAAGGTAAAGGAACCACAGCCCCAGGAATGCAAGATGCTTCGAGAGGACCAGGCGCTGTTTACCTATCTGCACCTGGCGCCGGATCCCGAGCAAACCAGGTTATTGGTCAAGTCCGGGGCGACATGTATTGCCTATGAAACCGTTACCGATGCAGATGGTGGTCTGCCCTTGCTCACACCAATGAGCGAAGTGGCTGGTCGCATGGCAGCACAAGAAGCGGCGGTGTGTCTGGAGGAAGCTCAAGGTGGTAAGGGTATTCTTATGGGCGGCGTGCCGGGCGTGCCGCCTGCTAATGTGCTGGTCATTGGTGGCGGTGTGGTTGGGATGAATGCAGCGCGTATCGCCATGGGCATGGGCGCAAACGTCACAATAGCCGACCGTTCA
>MDTC01075517.1_pt1 | contig 17947 bp, 18 predicted proteins | sample 811181 | NCBI WGS metagenome assembly MDTC01 (sample SAMN05326644, study PRJNA326480) | marine metagenome | isolation source: seawater | place: Pacific Ocean: North | collected 2011
TGCTGGTCAAATTTTAACTGTATATGCATACACTGGTTCTCAATCAGGTGTAGCTGCAGACGGTGGTGCTGGTGGTGGTCAGTTTACAGAAACAGCAGAGAACACAATTTACAACATTAACTCAAACGGAGTTATATTAAATGGAACCTCAGCAGCTGCAGTATCATTACAATCAGGATATCAAGTTCAATTAGAAGGTAATACTTTTGTTGACGGTAATGTTAAAGTTGATTCAGGTCATACATTAGAAGCACCTACATTAACAGACGGGACTGCAACTATTACAGGTGGAGTTGGAACTGGATTTAGTTCTCTTACTTCTACTTCTTTAGTTGGTAACCTAACTGGAAATGTTACTGGTGATATCACTGGTGATGTTAAACATGGTGGTTCAGTTGTTTTAGACGCTTCTACAGGTGCATTGACTGGACAAGTATCAGATATTACAAATCACCAAATAACAGATTTGAGTGATGTTGATACTACTGCACCTTCAGACGGTCAGATATTAGTATACAATGCTTCTTCAAGTAAATATGTTCCAACTAACCAACAAACTTCTGATACAGTAACAGAGGGTTCAAGTAATTTATATTTTACAAACGAGAGAGTAGACGATAGAGTTAATGCATTAATTGTTGGTGGAACAGGTATATCAACATCATATGACGACAATGCTGGAACATTGACAATCAATGGTTCTGCACAATATGGTGATTCAGATGTTCAATCTTATTTAAGTGGAGGCAGTGGACTTGCAATGAGTGGGTCAGGTGTCTTCTCAGTTAATACTTCAAACGGAGTGAAAATCGATGGTGATGATGTCGAATTGGATTATGAAATTGTATCTTCTGCACCAAGTGGTGTTGGGTCAACTTCGACTGGTCACCTTTGGTTAGTAGTATGATATGGCTGATGAAATCTACATCAATACAGGGACGACAATACAACAACCCTATCAGGGTCAAGTAGTAAAGAACGCACAGGAACCCAATACAAGGGATATCCAGCAACCTTACATTGCAAACTCCCAAACACCGTTTACTTATCAGAATAGGTCACCGTTTACTTATCAAAATATTGTAAGCGCACAAGAACCTAATATTAGAGCAAAACAGTCTCCGTTTACCTATGCAAGACAGGGAAGAACTCCGTTCACCTATCAACATCCTTTTACCTATGCAAGACAAGGTCAAACACCTTTTACATATCAGGTGCAGAGTCCTTATATTTACAGGAATCCTGTAAACGGTCAGCAACCAAATATCAGAAATATTCAACAACCGTATCCTTACATTGCAAATGGTCAACAACCTAATATTAGAGATCAACAAGTTCAGGCACCTGCTAATGCACAGAATCCGTACCCATACATTTATCAGGTAAACTATCAGGTAAGTTATCAGAATCCATATCCTGTTATTGTGCAGACACCTTATCCGTATATAACACAGACACCTTATCCGTTTATATACCAAGTAAATTATCAGGTTTCATATAGGCATCCGACACCGTATACCTATCCATATACTCAACCGTATCAGAATCCTGTACAACAGCCTGCTCAACAACCAGTGCCTACAGTTTTCATTGACCCTGAACCTTATGGGGGAGGGCCGATCATTTATCAATCGCCTTCACCTTATCAAGTAACGATTCAGGCAATAACAACTCAGTCACCGTCAATCTACCAAACTACTACTGATGCTCAAAAACAGATATTTGTGCCTGGCCATGGTGCATATTTGCAAGTTCCTCCTTTCAGGGCTCCGCAACCATATAGAACTCCTGTTTCAGCAAGTAGACAGACAACAACTTATCAGTCTATTGTTGAAAATCAGATTCAAGGCCCTGCACAGGCTCAGAATTTACGTCAACAAATTAGACAGCAAGATAGGAGTGCTCAAGGACAAACACCAACTCAGGCAACAGGACAAACACCAACTCAAGGAACTGCTCAAGCAATTGCACAGATAATTAAACAAGCAAATGCAAATGCAGTTGGTAGAACACCTTCTATTGTTCAAGTCCAATCACCAACAACGTATGATCATAGGTCTCCATTTACCTATGAGAGACAAGGTCGATCACCTTTTACATACGATCATAGGTCACCGTTTACTTATCAGAACCCTGTTTCTGCTCAAGAGAATAATTTGTCAGATGCACAACAACCGTATCCATATATTGCAAATGCAAGACAACCAAGTGATGCACAACAACCGTATCCATACATTGCAAATGCAAGACAACCACTAACATACGATCATAGATCACCTTTCACATATGGTAATCCTGTAAATGCACAACAACCATACATTGCAAATGCAAGACAGCCTGGTACATATCAGAATAGGTCTCCATTTACATATGATCACAGATCACCATTTACATATCAATTGCCATATTCTACAACTAGACCTATAGGCCCACTTGCAAAAGTGAAGGGTATATTTGTGAATGATGGTGGAACTTTGAGAAAAGCTCAAGAGGTTTATGTGAATGATCAAGGAACTGCAGAAAAAGTTCACCAGTCAGTGCCTAATGCACAGTTCTTAAAAGGATAAATAGTATTATGGCAATCATAGCAAATTTATACATAGATCAAGGAACAGACTACGAAGTAACTATAGACTGTACAGATGATGCTGGAGAAGTTTTAGACTTAACTGGATATACTGCAGCTGCACAAATAAGAAAAACTTATGGTTCTTCTACATTGCAGGCTACATTTACAACCACTATCTCTGCAGCTTCAGGTCAGGTTACTTTAGGTTTATCTGATACTCAGACTTCAGCAATGGAAGCTGGTAGATACGTTTATGACCTAAATATAACTAAGACTTCAACATCTGTAACAACAAGAGTCGTTGAAGGTCAGGCAATTATAACCCCAGGCGTGACGAGGTAATCATGGCAAATATTAAAGCAAGAGTTTTACAAGGTAATCAGATTCGTGCAAAACAGGTTGCAATCGGAAACTCGACTACAGTTCAAGCAGATATCACTACAAAATCAATCGATGAGTTATCTGATGTAGAGGTTACAGAAACAGATAAAGGGTTCTTACAATATGATGCAACAGCAGACAAGTGGAAAACTGCCACAAGTATAGATGGTGGAACCTTCTAACTACATAGATTATAAACTAGACTTACCTAGAATCCCCGATAATCTACTCTTTACCACACCCACAGAAATCAGAGAAAATTGTGAACTGAAATGGGATGCTTATGTCTATAAGACATATCTTGCACCTCAAGAACTTTACGATTGGGTTTATACGCAAGAATCAATACAAAGAGAACTGAGAATGTATGTTGAAGATCATCTTCAGATACGTTATCAAGTTATGACTGAGCAATTACCTATTCATCAAGATGCAGATGCAAAAGGAGTTGATTGGGTTTTAAATTATCACATAGATTTAGGAGGCCCAGAGGTTTATACTCGATGGTGGGACATGCCTGAAGACTTCAAAGGTAGATTTGTTGAAGGTAGTTTTGATTATCATATGGGTGATTACTATGATGAAACAAAAAAACTACATGAAGAAATGATACCTACACATACTTGGCATAGATTAAGAGTGGATATACCACATGATATAGGTCGAATCAGTACACCAAGATTCGGATTAAGAATGTGGAATTCATGGATTGGCCAATCATAAAGTATAAATACCTATACAATCAAGGTGACAGTCAGTGAGTCACGACCCACATAGTGAGTGGACTGATTAATTATGTTCTTTCTCGGATAGTGAAGAGAAATAAAAGCTTTTAAATTAACTATAAATCATATTCCTAGGAGGAATAAAAAATGTCAACAGTAATTCAAATTAAGCGAAGTACAGGACTGTCGGCTCCAACTGTTAGTAATCTTGCAGAAGGGGAATTGGCATATGTACAGGATAGAGCTAATTCGGGTGCTGGTGCAAAACTATACATTGAATCAGTAGATTCAGATAACTCTACTGCCCTGATTCATGCAATCGGTGGTAAGTATTATACTGATATACTTGCTGGTTCTACGGCAACACCTGCCAACTTTAAAGTTGGTAATGGAGACTCTTCAGGTGGGTCATTACAACTTATGGAGGATTCCGATAACGGTTCCAACTATGTTGCATTGAAATCACCAAGTGCTGTAACGTCTAACGTAACATGGACGTTGCCTGCTGCCGATGGTAGTGCAAACCAAGTCATCCAAACTGATGGTTCAGGTAATCTATCCTTTGCAACCTCAACTTCAACAGTTGCTGGTGCTTCTGATACAAATATTTCATCTCCATCTTCAGGACAAATTCTTGTTCATGATGGTTCTGATTCATTTGATAACGTAAGTATTTCAGGAGACGCAACACTTGCATCTAACGGTGCATTAACTATCGCAAATGACGCGGTAGAACAAGCAATGATTGCAGATGACGCAGTTGGTGCAGATCAACTCGCTGCAAGTGCAGTTGTAATCGGTTCATTATCAGCAGGAATGTTGGTAACAGAATCAGAAGGTATTGGGTCTAACGACAACGATACAACAATCGCAACATCCGCTGCAATTAAAGACTATGTCGATACACAAATCACTGCTCAGGACTTGGATTTCCAAGCTGATTCAGGTGGTGCATTGTCAATCGATCTTGATAGTGAAACCCTTTCAATCGTTGGTACAGCTAACGAGATTACTACAGCAGGTTCAGGAAACCAAGTTACAATCGGACTTCCTGATAATGTTACTATTGCTGGAAACTTAACAGTTAGTGGTACAACTACTACAGTTAACTCTACAACAGTTTCAGTTGCTGACCCAGTATTTGAAATCGGTGATGATAGTTCAGACGACAACCTAGACCGTGGTATTAAATTTAAATACAATGACGGTGGTGCAAAAGTTGGTTTCTTCGGTTACGATGATTCAACTGGTAAGTTTGTATCTTTAAGTTCTGCAACAGATTCATCTTCAACTTTCTCAGGTACAGCAACAGGTGCAGTATTTGGATTGGTTGAAGCTTCAGGGTTACAATTATCAGGTTCAATCACTCAGATAGACGGTTCTGCTCCAACAGCAGGTCAGTTGTTAATTGGTCACGGTACTAACGGTGACTTTGCAGCTGGAACTCTAACTGCTGGTGAAGGAATCGATGTGACTAATGCAGACGGAAGTATCACAATCGCAGGTGAAGATGCAACAGCCTCTAATAAAGGTATCGCATCTTTCTCAAGTGATAACTTTACTGTATCTAGTGGAGCTGTAACCCTCACTGCTATAGATGGTGGAACATTTTAATTAACCATTATCCATAGGAGGAAATACAAATGCCAACAGAGATTAAATTAAAAAGAGCTTCGGGGTCATCTGATGTACCAGCTTTAAGTGATCTTGCCGTAGGTGAGCTTGCTATTAATACCTATCATGGTCGTCTCTATACAGAGAAGAATGATGGGTCGGCTGCAATACATGAGATTGGTGTTAACCCTACTCAACTAACAATCAATGGTGCAATTACATTTCCTACCAGTGATGGTTCAAGTGGTCAAGCCTTAACTACTGACGGTTCGGGAACATTATCGTTCTCAACTGTAGGTGGTACAGGTTTATCAGTTTTTAAGTATACCATTACAAGTAACACAACATCTATAACAGGTGCAGATGACGATAACAATTCTCTTTCCTACACAGCAGGAAAAGAACAAGTTTATCTGAACGGTGTTAAACTTATCGATGGTGGTACAGACTATACTGCAACCAATAGTTCAACTATCACATTGGCTGAGAATGCAATTAATGGTGATGTTGTACAGGTATTATCATATACATCTACGGACTTAGTCCAAGGACATTATACAACAAACACCTTCACTGCCACAACAGCAGACCAAGTGTTATCATCGAATGCAGTTGCAAATAAGACAATTAAATATGTCATAAGTGCAACTCATGCCTCTGCGGGAGTACATTCTGCAGAAGTATTATTGCAAAATAACGGTTCTAATTCATACTTCGTACAGTACGGGGATGTGTTTAGTGCCTCATCGTTATTTACTTTAGATTCTGATATTAGTTCAGGTAACATGAGACTTCTCATTACACCAGCAAATACGAATACTACAGTAAAAACATTCCAAATAAGGTTATCATAGGGGGATAAAAAATGTCAAGAAGTAAAGCGTTTAAACTTGCAGAACTTATCCGTCATATTGAGTATGATTCTACAGACGATGTAATCAAAACAGAAAAGGCAACTCAAGATAAAAACAAGAAGAGAGGTTCAGAAACTAAGACTTCTACTGCAGAATTTAATCTTGATACATTTGCAAAGGCAGATTACAGAGCAGCAAGATATATTGTTGCAATGTCTAAGGGAACAAACTTTCACTCAACTGAAATCATGATGGTTCATGATGGAACTACAGTGGAATTAACCCAATATGGAGTTTTGCTAGATGAATCACTTGCAACCTTTGATGCAGACATCAGTGGTGCAAATGTTAGACTTAAGTGTACACCAGCTTCGGCAACTTCGACTACGATCAAGTTTGACCGAACAGTTGTAGAAGCTTAAAATTCAAAATATAAAGAAAAAGGGTCTTTCTAGACCCTTTTTTCTTTTCTGCAACATACCAATCTTATAAATACTCACATACATTTCTAAATAAACGTAATTTAGGACTCGGAGAAACATGGCAGATACAAAAAATTTCAGAGTAGAGTATGGAATCAACGTGACTACCAATGAGGTGATCAATTCGAGTGGTAAAGTAGTTGCAAATGCACTTTCAGCTGTAGATACAGACGATATTTCAGAAGGCACGTCTAACACTTATTTTACAACCACTAAAGTAGACACTCATTTAGCAGATTCAAGCTCACAGAAAACTATTAATAATGCCCAAATTGACGGAGGAACATTCTAGTGGCTGCACAAAATTTTAAAATTAAAAACGGTTTGTCAGTTGGTTCAACTGAGGTAATCGATAGTTCAGGAGACTTGACAAACGCAGCTTTCGGAACTGCAGCTTTAGAGGCAATTGATGATCAGGTAAATAGTCTTCTTACAGCAGGTTCAGGGATATCATTATCTTATGACGATTCTGCTGGAACTTTAACAATAACAAGAGACGCAGAAGTAGGTGACATTGAAGGTGTCACTGCTGGAGACGGTCTTTCAGGTGGTGGAACAAGTGGAACAGTATCACTTGCACTTGACCTAAACGAATTAACAGCTGCATCAGTAGATGTAACTGCAGATAGTATTCCATTTATAGATGGCACTGCAACAAGAAAAGAAAGTATTGCTGACTTAGTATCTGCAATGGCTGGAACTAACATTAGTGCAACCAATGGAACACTAGGAATTGCTGATTCAGTTATCAGAGGTAAGATCAGTGCAGGCGGAGATTTATCATATGACTCTTCCACTGGTGTTATATCCTTTACAAACGATGCTGGTGACATAGAGTCTGTAACAGCAGGTGATGGTTTAACAGGTGGTGGTACATCAGGTGCAGTAACATTGATGTTAGCAAGTTCAGTTGCTGGCACTAACCTTTCACATAGTTCAGGTGTACTATCAGTAGAACAAAAATTAAATAACACAACTGCACCATACTACCACAATGTAGTAGTGACAGTTAGTGGTGGTAAATTCTTATTTGACGGACAAACTTCTTCTCAAGCTTTGAGATTGATGCCTAGTATCGTCTATAGATTTGACCAATCAGACAGTTCAAACGGTGCTCATCCATTACAATTCTCAGAGTCATCTGACGGTACAGAGATGTCAGATGGATATACAATTTACAATAAAGTTGGAACAGCAGGTTCTGCGGGTGCATATGTAGAAGTTGCATTTGACCAAGAAGCACCTTCAATCATGTACTTCAAATGTGCAAACCACAGTGGAATGGGTAACTCAGTATACCTTGGAGACGAAAGTGGAGACATAGCAGGAGTTACTGCTGGAGACGGTCTCTCAGGTGGTGGTACATCAGGAACAGTCACACTATCTTTAGATAGTTCAGTAGCAGGAGATGGACTTGCACATTCAAGTGGTGTGTTATCTTTAGATGCAAACGAACTAACAGCTGCAACAATTGACCCTGCTTCAGATTCAGTTATTATAATCGATGCATCAGACAGTAATGCAACAAGAAAAGAAGCACTTGCAGATATCGTTACAATGCAAGCTGGAGACGGTCTAACTGCATCAAGTGGTGCATTCAATGTAAGTGTAGACGATAGTTCAATTGAGACAAGTTCAGATGCACTAAGAGTCAAAGCAAGTGGTATCACAAATGCTATGTTAGCAGGTTCCATTGCAAATGCAAAACTTATAAATGACTCAGTAACAGTTACCGCGGGTGATGGTCTATCAGGTGGTGGTGAAGTCGATCTCGGTTCTTCAGTATCACTTGCAGTTCAAGTAGATGATTCATCAATAGAAACAAGTTCAGATACATTGCAAGTTAAAGCAGGTGGTATTACAAATGCCATGTTAGCAGGTTCAATTGCAAATGCAAAACTAGCAAACAGTGCAATAACAATTAACTCTAATTCTACATCACTAGGAAGTTCAGTAACTTTAGACACAGGTGATATTGCAGAAAACGGAAACTTATATTTTACAAACGAAAGAGTTGATGACAGAGTTGCATCTCTTATAGTTGGTGGTTCAAATATCACTGCAACTTATGATGATGCAGCGGGAACATTGACACTTGCTGGTTCGGCTGCATATGGTGACGCTGATGCAAGAGGTGCTATCTCAGTCACAGATTCAGGTGGAGACGGTTCACTTAACTACGATAATTCAAGTGGTGTTATTACATATGTCGGCCCAAATTCAGCAGAAGTAAGAGCTCATCTAAGTGCTGGAACTGGTGTATCATATTCAGGTGGTGAGTTTAGTATCGGTCAGGCAGTTGGAACATCAAGTAATGTTCAGTTTGGAAACCTAACACTTTCAGGAAACTTAACAGTTAACGGAACAACATCAACAGTATCATCTACTAATACAGTAGTTTCAGATACACTATTAGAACTAGGAAATGGAACATCAGGTTCCCCAGCAAATGATGCTGGTCTAGTTATCGAAAGAGGTAGTTCAGACAATGTGTTTATAGGATGGGATGAGAGTGCAGATGCAATCACATTTGGTACAGGTTCATTTACAGGTGCATCAACAGGTAACTTAACATTAACTGCAGCTGCAGTTAATACAGGTGCATTAACTATAACAAACGCAACGAATAGTGGTGGTACTGCAAGAAATGTATACCAGTCAACATCTGCCCCACAATCAAGTGATGGTGCAGTTGGTGACTTATGGATTTTATACTCTTAATTGAGTTAGTGAGGAAATAAATGGCGTCAGGTTCACAGAAGGTTAAAACTCCTACTGGGTGGAATGCAACCCAAGGTGCTTGGGTTAAAACAGGTGCTTCTACTTGGAAGGCAGTTGATCAAATCTATATTAAAACTCCCGATGGATGGAATGATGCATCAGGGCAAGAACTTACGCAAGTACCTTATCCGTATATTGCAAATGCTCAAGAACCTAATATCAGAAATAGACAAACTGCATACCCCTACATTGCAAATGCTCAACAACCAAATATAAGAAATAGACAAAATCCTTATCCTTATATTGCATCTGCTCAGGAACCTAATATCAGAGATATACTTAATCCGTATCCTTATATTGCAAATGCACAGGAACCTAATATTAGAGATGCAAGGCAACCTGCTACATACGATCATAGATCACCTCTAACGTATGATCACAGGTCACCTTTAACATATGATCACAGGTCTCCATTTACTTATCAAAACCCTGTTTCTGCTCAAGAACCTAATATTAGAGATATAAGACAACCTTTGACGTATGATCACAGATCACCTCTAACGTATGATCATAGATCACCTTTAACATACGATCACAGGTCTCCATTTACTTATCAGAATCCAAGTAATGCACAGGAACCTAACATTAGGGATGCAAGGCAACCTGTAATTTATCAATATAGGTCACCTTTTACATATGATCATAGATCACCTTTTACTTACGATCATAGATCACCGTTTACTTACAGAAACCCTGTATCTGCTCAACAACCAAATATTAGGGATAAACAAGTTCCGTTTACTTATCCAGCAAACAGTCAGACTCCGTTTATCTACCAAGCCCCAGCAAGACAACCATTTATTGCACAGGCGAGACAACCGAACACATATCAGGCACCTGCTAGACAACCTTTTATTGCTCAAGCAAGACAACCGAATACATACCAAGCACCTGCTAGACAACCATTTATTGCAAGTGCAAGACAACCGTTGACGTATCAAGCACCAGCACGTCAACCATTTATTGCAAACGGGAGAGCTCCTTTCACTTATCAGGCACCTGCTCGACAACCAAATAACGCTGCTTATCAGAACCCATTTACATATAATGCGAGACAACCATCGTACATTCCACCGTTCTCGCCAGGGTCGCAATCAGGGCCGATCAAATAATGGAGGATATGAAGTAAAATGCCAAATTATCAAGCCCCATACATTGCAAATGCTCGTCAACCAGTACCGTTTACGTTCCAAAATCCGTTTACATACCCTGCGAATGCGAGACAACCGTTCACATATAACGCACAGAATCCGTTCACATATCCTGCGTCATATCAGAACCCATTTACATATAACGCGCAGAATCCATTTACATATCCTGCGTCTTATCAAAGTCCGTTTACGCATAATGCACAGAACCCATTCACTTATCCAGCAAATAGTCAGAGTCCGTTCACGCATAATGCACAGAATCCGTTTACATATAATGCAAACGCAAGACAACCTAATACATATCAGGCACCTGCTCGTCAACCGACAACATATGATCATAGGTCTCCATTCACTTATCAGAATCCAGTAAGCGCACAAGAACCTAATATCAGAGATATTCAACAACCTAATATTAGGGATATTCAGCAACCAAATATTAGAGATAAACAATCACCATTTACATATGATCATAGGTCTCCATTCACTTATAGAAACCCTGTAAATGGACAAGAACCTAATATCAGAAACCAACAGGAACCTAATATTAGAAGTCAACAAGAACCTAATATTAGGAATAAGCAATCGCCGTTTACATATGATCACAGATCACCGTTTACATATAGAAACCCTGTAAATGCTCAGGAACCTAATATTAGAAACCAACAGGAACCTAATATTAGAAACCAACAGGAACCTAATATTAGAAATAGTCAGACTCCATTTACATATGATCATAGATCACCGTCTACTTATACAGCAACAGGTGGAACGCCAGGTACATACGATCATAGGTCTCCGTTTACATATGCCCGACAAGGTCGAACACCTGATACCTATTCGTATAGAAGTCCATCTACATATGCAAGACAAGGTCGAACACCATCGACATATGATCATAGGTCTCCGTTTACCTATGCAAGACAGGGGAGAACTCCTGAACCTAGATGGGATGGTGATGTAAATCAACAGTGGCCTGCGACTCCAATAACGTCTTAAAAACATACCCTAAATATTTCTATGTTGAAGAAGATAGAAACTTTAGAGCAAGCACGCAGTAGAAAATGGAATACTGGACTAGAAGGTGCATCGAAACCAAATAGAGGTGGAAATGCAATCAATCTAGGTCAAATAGAATTTCATCGTGAATCAGATAAGCATGAGGAAGTTTTAGCAATATGGAGACATATCTTCAATGAAATGCCTCCTATTAGATTAGTCCCGTGGAAGTACATCAGAGAGTTTATCAACGAAGGTAAACTTCAAACTCATGGTCAATTGCACCATAATGCTTTGTGTTATCAACGATACTTGAGTGATGGTTGGACAGAAAAATTGAGACCTGATCATCCTTTAGGTGGGGGTGCTATGGATTTCATGAATAACCGATTCGAGTATCAAAAACTATCTACTGTTAGTGATCATGAAGATTGCAATGAATTGAATGATGAAGAAGAGTGTTCTCTTTGTTCTGTATACTATCACGCTGCAAAAGCTCATTGGTTATTGAACAGTGTGCAAAAAGAAGGTCTCAGACATTGTGTTCAAGGACATACACATACGGGTGGGCCAAAAGAATATAACCTATCGATACATCCAGGCTCAGTTAGAATAAAAGTTTTAGAGACATTGGACAATCCTGATTTCTTAACATTGGTTACAGATTATGCAGACATATTCACAGAAGTAAAACCTGTATCTTTTGACGAATTGATTGATTATTGGAGAGAGTTAAGTGGTGGTGAAGGTAATCTATCAGCAATTTATGTACAAGAAGGTAAGTTCGAATGGTCTCTTGCAAAGGTAGCGGGATTAGATTTTAGAAATGAAGTCTTTGATTTCAATAGAAAGGTCTCTATGTTATGTAAAAAGAAACCTGTAAATATATATCTAGGATATGACTCTTCACATGAAGGTATCTACGAAGCTGCAGAAAAATCTATACATCATGCAATTCAAAAATGTAAATCGGGTGGGGTAGCATCAGAATACTTCAATGATTATAAAGTAGAAGTTAAAAAACTTGACATCAATGCAATTTCGGAGTATACTAGACCTTATGCAAACCAATCTACTGAGTTTACTTACAGTAGATTTCTCATTCCATATCTAGAAAACTATGAAGGATTTAGTTTCTTCATAGATGATGACTATTTGTGGAAACTGAATCCTATGTCCCTTTTCTATTTCTTAGACCCTGAACATGCAGTGGCATGTGTTCAATATGATTTTAAACACCATGATGAAACTAAAATGGATGGGGAAAAGAATGTATCGTATCCTAAGAAACTTTGGTCAAGTATGATGATCTTTAACAACAGTCACGAAGATTGTAAAAAGTTAACACCTGAAATTGTTAATAGTGCAAGTGGTCAATACTTACATCAATTTGAATGGACAGATCAGATAAGTGAAATCCCAGGCCATAAGATATGCACTGAGGGATATGATGAGAAGTTTGAAGAGACACATCATGCAATACATTATACAAGGGGTGGGCCTTGGATTAAAGGTATGGATTATTCCCACATAAATAATTTGGAGACATGGCAGAAGTTTAAAGATCGATAAACATCTTTACTTCTAGACTAAACTATGTTATAATGGAGATATTATGAATGCATTAGTATATTGTGAATTTGGAAACCTCTTTGTTAGGAAACCAAACGGATTAGAATGGAGACACGAAAGTGTTGACGCCCCTGAGTTAGGGTTTGAATATGATGTTCTCATCTATGATGACATCGAATGTAAAATTGAAAAGTGGGAAGAAGGAAAACCTTTAGAAGCACAGGAGAGATTACCTCTTACTGAAGCAGAAAAGGATGCAGTAGAATCATATATTGAGAATGCAGAACCACCTATAGGTGTGAGTCTAAATCAACAGTATTGTCAGAGATTAAACGATGTTGCAAGAAATAATACTATACAACAATGTGAGAGATATGGTTTTGATGATATGGTCGAAGTATTGTTAGCTGCAAGAGAAGGTTCTGCACATCCACATAGATCAAATGCTAGAAGAGCATTAGAATATGCAGATGCAGTTGCAAGCGTGTCTGAAGGGTTGATGAAAGAAATTGCAACAACAAGAGAAGATACTCTTAGACCTTTAGAAGACTATATTATGCAACTTCCTTCTCCATCTACAGCAACTGGATACCCACAATAATAAATGGCTCTAAACATCCATTACATTGATGAGCCTTTCTGTATCTCAGAATTGCCTCTCGATAACAACGTATATGTTATCGATGATTATCTTGAATCTTCACTACACAAATCAGTTAATAGATTCATGGGTCAATGTGCATGGTCAAAAAACAATCAGGTAAATGCACGACCAGGCGATGGTAGAGGAGGTCTACCAAATCATCAACTATGGGGATGTGCTTTTTTTGCAAACAAAGATCAAGAGGATGGTCATCTATCAGGTGCAAATGGTTACCCAAATCATTTAATTAGATGGTTAGATCGAAAGTTACAGACAGATTTTGGATTTGAATGGGTAAGATTTCAATATGCTGGTGGGAATTCACAAACTCACGGACAACATGGAACGTGTCATGCAGATTGTAATCCTGAAGATGAATGGAATTTATCATTTCTTTATTATACAAATGAATTTTGGAATCCTAACTGGGGTGGTGAATTAAGATTTTATAGTGATAATGTTCCAGGCGGTATCTTAGATAGAATGAATCATTTAGAGATTGGAACTGTAGCATTCAAACCAAATCGTCTACTTATGTTTGATGGTAGAATACAACACGGTGCAGAAGCACCTCATGAATCAGCACGATATATAGATAGGAAGTCCATCGTAATACGAGGGGATGAAGTACAATTAATAGACGAAAGAGATAAGTATGCCGACTATAGAATTTAGAACATTTCGAAAAGATGCTTACGAATTCTTTCGTCCAGTTGCAGCCAAAGACTATCAACCTGAATGGTGGAAAAAGGAAAAGGTTCGTATAGATCACAGAGGTAGAATAGTTCAAAGTATCCGATCATGTCCAGCAATGAATGATTGGTTGACGATGGGTTATTATATTGTTGCAACTCAAGATATACCTGTTAGAAATGGTCTACACTGGAATTGGCCTGATGGTGGAGAAAGATTTCAAACAACTGAATCTCATGATCAGTTTTCATCTTCACATCCTTCCTCACAGTTAGTGGATACAATATCATATTTGGGTGATGATGCACCAGTAAAGGATGCATTTAAAATATCCTCACCATGGAACATGAAAACACCTGAAGGATATTCTGTTCTCTTTCTAGACCCTTTCATGTTTACAAATAAATTCTTTGCTTGTTGGCAAGGTGTCATAGACACTGATGAGTTTAATGTAAACCTAGATAATGCACAGATAATCTTTTACCCTTTGGTTGATCATTCGTTTGTCATACCAGCTGGAACTCCACTGGTACAGATATTACCTTTTCAAAGGGAAACTTGGTCATCTACATACTTCTATTCGGAAGAAGATACATGGCATGAGAATCATGCAAGACATCCGAATAGTATGCAAAAAGCACAATTGGAGTTACAAGTGGGAGCAAATGAAGACACTTTAAACATAGGTGGATATAGAAAACTTAATGCTTGGAAACCTAAACATAAGTTTTTTAAATCAACTGAAGAAAGTCCTCCACCTGAATGTCCAGCCCATAAAGATTATAATGATAAACAAAGAGAATTGACGGACTTAAATTGGGATGGGTCGGAGTCGAAGACTATAGATAGAGATTAATTATGTCAGTTAGATTATTGTTTCCTACCTTCTTATTTGAATACAACATTCTAGAAGAAGGACTGGTAAGTGAAGAATATCTCATGTCATTGAAAAATGATATGGATGCAATGCGAAAGAAAGACCCTGTTGGTCGAAGAGTCTCTAATCAATACACTGGATGGCAATCTAATGATGGGGTTGAGAGTCGCCCAGCTTGGCAGAAACTAAATCGGGTAATTAAAAATAAATTTAACGATGAGGTTCTTCCTTTTCTTGGTGTAAATACCATGAATGCATCTATCAATTTAGGAAATGTCTGGGCAAATATTAATGACAAAGGTGCTTGGAATACACCCCATAGACACAATGGTTGTTGGTACAGTGGTGCTTTTTACGTTCATGCAGAAGGTGACGAAGGAGACTTTGTTGCAATAGATAAAAATGAACATGTACTAAGTGACTTCCCATTCTCATCTAAACAAAGGGAAACACATAATGTAGCACCTGTAACAGGGTCACTCCTGTTATTCCCTAGCGGTATGTTGCATATGGTACAACCCAATCAGACCAGTAAAGACAGATATAGTATAGCATTCAATACAGAGACTATTAGAATGAATATGGATACTGCTGTAGAAGACAATCCCGACTGGAATCGTTTTGAAGTAAATGGTCTAGAATTCTCAAAGTAAACAATCACATATCATAAATAATGATATGGAAGTTGTTATCTCACCTTATCTTTTGTGGAACCTTGTAATGACGGTTGTCATTGTACCTTTGGGGTTCTTAATTCGTACCGTCTTATCTGAACAGAAAAGATTGGATATACTTGTAAATAAAACAAGAGAAGAGATCGCAAGAGACTACGCAACAAGAGAACAGATCGAAGCAGACTTTGAAAGAGTTCTATCTTCTATTCAGAAGATTGACGAGAAACTAGACAGACTTCAAGCAAAAACTTATTTCCAAGAATAAAAAACGCATAAATAGTAGTATAAGACAGGAATACTACTATTATGGCAACACCTAACAGCAAAACATCGTTAAAAGAATACATTAAAAGAAAACTGGGAGCCCCAGTTTTAGAAATTAACGTAGACGATGATCAATTCGATGACAGAATTGATGAGGCCATTCAATACTTCCAAGAATATCACTATGACGGTTCAATAAGAGTTTATCTAAAACACCTGATCAATCAGACCAAAAAAGATGGTATGTTAGAGAATGAGACATTCACTGAGACATCTGCTGGTAATCAGGACTATAATGATGAACAAGTTTTGCAACAAAAGAACTACATTGTCTTACCTGATTTTGTTCTTGCAGTAAATAGAATTTTCCCTTTCACCGATAAGCACAATTTGAATATGTTCGATCTTAGATATCAATTAAGATTGAATGATCTATATGATTTATCTTCAACAAACATTCTTCATTATGAGATGGTGCAACAGCATCTTTCATTATTAGATAACATACTTGTTGGTAGAACACCTATAAGATACAAACAACATATGAACAGATTGTATCTTGATATGGATGTGAAAGCTTTAACAAAAGATCAATATGTTATCATTGAGTGTCATAGAAAGATTGACCCTACAGATTTTACAGATATTTACAACGATATGTGGTTAAAAAGATATGCAACTGCATTAGTCAAATATCAGTGGGGTGAAAACTTATCTAAGTTTAACGGGATTGCACTTCCAGGCGGAGTGACTATGGATGCATCAGAAATGAAATCACAGGCGCAAGAGGAGATAACAAAGCTGGAAGAGGAGAGTAGATTAAACTACGAACTTCCCGTCATGGATTTAATGGGGTAATTGAATGCCTACAAATGTTTACTTTAACCATGCTGTCAAGAATGAACAGCATCTTTACGAAGACCTTGTCGTAGAATCATTAAGATTCTATGGACACGATGTTCTTTATCTACCAAGACAAGTCGTAGAGGAAGATACAATTCTAGGAGAGGATGTACAATCCACATTCGGTGACGCCTATTCAGTAGAGATGTATCTTGAAAACACTGAAGGATTTGAAGGTGAGGGAGACTTAGTTTCAAAGTTTGGTGTTCAAATTCAAGAAGAAGCGACATTCATAATGTCCTTGAGAACATGGGAAAGATTCATTTCTTTAGATTCAAATCTTGCAACATCACTTAGACCTAACGAAGGGGATTTGATTTATTTCCCACTTTCAGGTTCATTGTTTGAAATCAGATTTGTAGAAGATCAAGACCCATTCTTCCAGTTAGGAAAAATGTTTGTATTCAAGATGAGATGTTCACTCTTCGAATACAGTGGGGAAGATTTCGAAACTGGTACAAACGCAGACTTGGTAGAATCAGACAATGCATATACAATCGAAATGGTTATGACAGATGCTTCAGGAAACTTCACAATTGGAGAGAATGTAACTCTACCTGTGAATGGAGTTGCAACCACAGTTGGTGAAGTATTGCTGTGGGAACCAAATGCAAGAAGACTTACCATTAAGGATAACACAAAAACATTACAAGTTAATGATGTACTCACTGGAGTATCGTCTACGACTTCAAGAACAATAGAAAGTATTACGGATGTATTAACATTCGAAAATGATGGAACAGCACAGAACAAAGAGTTTGAAGATAA
>MDTC01118039.1_pt1 | contig 17938 bp, 15 predicted proteins | sample 811181 | NCBI WGS metagenome assembly MDTC01 (sample SAMN05326644, study PRJNA326480) | marine metagenome | isolation source: seawater | place: Pacific Ocean: North | collected 2011
CCCCGCCCGCAGCAACGCGACTCCCCGCCAGACGACCCGGACCCGCCACTCCCCTGCTCGCAGCAACGCGACTCCCCGCCAGACGACCCGGACCCGCCACTCCCCTGCTCGCAGCAACGCGACTCCCCGCCAGACCCTCCGGACCCGCCGCTCCTACTCCCCGCCACCCTCCTCCTGCTTCTTTCGCTCCTCCCTCCGCTTTCCGAGGATCACCGCCGTCTTCAGCTGCTCCTCCGGGGTGGGCTCCAGCCGCCTCGCGCCGGCGATCCGCTGGTCGCTGAACATCGGGGCCCCCTGGCCGTCCAGGCGGGCGTCCGTGCGGGTGAGGTCCATGAGGTCGATGATCACGTCCCAGCGCACGTCGTTGTGGGGGATGATCGCCAGGTGGGTCAGGCCCTGTGACTTGTGGGCACGCAAGGCCATGCGCCCGAGGTCGCGGCGGGGCCACGTGTCCGGCGTCGTGCACGGCGGATCGCAGTCGTAGGTGCGGCGATCGGCGATGGCTGCGTCGCCGAGGCCCTCGTACGTCGCCCCCTCCGGCGAGAGGAGCAGGCGCAGGGTGGGCACTTGCTGGGACGGGTCGAGCAGCAGCTCCGGGTAGGGCATGGGCAGGCCGCCCTCGCTGCCGTCGTCGCGGCGCACCACCAGCCAGGCCGTGCGGGCGCCGGCGACGTGGAACTCCCGGAAGATCGGCTTCACGACCTCATAGCGGGCGTCCGCCGGCACCGAGACCGCGATGACCTTCGGCGCGGTCGAGGGCTTGAGGTGGGTCATGATCCAGTCGACCAGCGGGGTCAGCCCCTCGCCGTACTTCTTCATGCCCACCGGGGTCAGCGCCGTGCCCTCCCCCTCCACCGGCGTGACCAGCTCGCGCTCCCCTCCGGGCATGGTGATCCACAGGCCGTCGGCGGCCAGGTCGATCCGGAGCAGGTCGGCGGGCAGCGGCTCTGCGGAGTCGGCCACGGCGAGGGAGGCATCCGCGACCCGGGCCGTCGCTGCGGGCGACGCCGGGGCGGCGCCTACGGGCGGAGACTGCGGATCGACGGGGGCTCCACCGAAGCAGCCGGCCGCCAGTGCCATGACCCACAGCGCACGTCGCACGAACACCTCCTGAAGCTGCGGCCGCCAGGCCGCTCCGGTCCTGATACAGTCCCAGCCGCCAACCTGCGAGGACCTCATGCATGTGGCCCTGCGGGGCAGCAGCCCCGCCACCACGACGGCTGCCATCCTGCTCATGACCCGCGCCCGCCAGCTCGGCCTGCGCGTGGACGTCGTCATCGTCGGAGATCCCGACGACATCACCCCCGTTCCGGGACCCGCCGTCGTGCACGCCCCCGTGCTCGCCTCGTGCGGGGTGGGCCGCAAGGACGGCATGGGCGGCACCGTCGTCGTGTCCGGCCCGCCCGCCGAGTCCCTGCTCCTGTGCGTGCAGAATCACGGCGAGGACGGCTGGTTCGAGGTCGATCGCGGTCAGGTCGGCTGCCACCCGGCGACCCAGGCCTACACCCGGCTCACCCGGGACGCGCGGGTCGACGCGCGCCACCTGGCCAAGGAGCTGCGGCGCATGTTCAACGGCCTCGGCATGTCCACCGAGCCCGCCATCCTCGACGTGCTGTTCGGGGCCCCGGTCCCTCCGCTCACTCGGATCAGCCTCGCCCTGCGCGCCGGCCGGGCGCTCACCGGCAAGCGCGGCCAGCCGCTGACCCGCTTCCTCGCCCAGCAGGACTTCGACGACTCCGAGATCGTCTCCTCGCGGATGGACGACGCCGCCATCATGGCCTGGCTCGAGGGTCACGGGCCGACCTGGATCACCGACCGCCTCTCCCTGTCCGTCCGCGACACGGTCGAGGAGTGGCTGCAACTGGCCACGAAGCTCGCCAAGGAGGACGACGGCCGCGATCTGGCCCTGGTGCACGCGCTCGGCGTGCTGTCGAGCCACCTGGTGCAGCTGCCGGCCCAGAGCATCCTGCTCCCGCTGGACTCCGCCATGGACGGGGTGGCCCTGTGCGTGGGCAAGGGCCTTCAGGCCGGTGGGGACGGCAACGCCAGCTTCCAGCTGGGCCAGGTCTTCCGCTTCCTCGGCGGCCGCTACGTCGACAGTGCGGACCACGTGTACGACGTGGACATCCACGACCCGCCGGACGACCGGATCGGCCGCTGGCGCTGGTTCTGCAAGGCCGCGCTCATCGGTCAGGAGCGTGCAGACGAGATCTGGCGCAACCTGTGGGACGAGAGCAGCTGATCGGCGGGTCATGTCCGCTTGATCCGACAGAAATCGGCGTATAGACTCCCAATCGAGGTCGTTGGGGGTTGTGATGGACGTGTTGCGGCGGAACAACGTGACCGTGTCTGGGAGCGGCCCTCCTGTGGTGTTCGCCCACGGCTTCGGATGCGACCAGCTGGTGTGGCACCGGGTCGCTCCACAGTTCGAGGACTCCCACACGGTCGTGCTCTTCGACTATGTCGGGGCGGGTGGCTCCGAGCGAGAGGCCTACAGCTCGGAGCGCTACGCCACGTTGGACGGCTATGCCGACGACGTGCTGGAGGTGTGCGACGCACTCGGCCTGGAACGCACGGCCATCGTCGGGCATTCCGTCAGCGGGACCATCTGCGGCATCGCGGCTGCCCGCCGTCCCAGCCGGTTCGACCGCATCGTGATGGTCGCTCCATCCCCGCGGTTCGAGGACGATCCTCCCGACTACCGCACCGGCTTCTCCCGGGACGACCTCGAGGGGCTCCTGCGACTGATGGACGCCAACTTCATGGGCTGGGCCACGGCGCTCGCCCAGATGGCTGTCGCGCCGGAGGTCCTCTCCCGGGAGCTGCGCGAGTCGTTCTGCTCTGCGGATCCGCTCTTCCTGCGGGAGTTCGCTCGCGCCACGTTCCTGTCCGACCATCGCGAGGTCCTCGCGCGGATCGATCCGCCGACGCTGGTCCTGCAGTGCGCCATGGACGATCTCGTGCCCGTGTCGGTGGGCAGGTACATCGTGGAGGAGCTGCCGGCGGGGATCTTCCAGCTGCTCGACATCCCCGGACACATGCCGCACATGAGCCACCCACACGCCGTCGTGGACGCGATCCGGCGGTTCCTCGACGCGCCTCACGAGGATCTCGTGGCGCCGTGAACCTCGACGCTCTGCCCTGCGGCGTCGTGGAGTTCGACGACAGCCTCTGCATCACCTACGCGAACGCCGAAGCGGCACGTCTGCTCGGTCGGTCGACCGAGGCCCTGCTGTCCGTACGCGTGCCGACGCTGCTCGATCCCGCCGGTCGGATCTTCTTCCAGACTCACATCAACCCGGTCCTGGCGCTGCGCGGGACGATGGACGAGATCTACCTGCGCCTGCGTCCTCCCGAAGGTGAGGAGGTCCCCGTCATCATGAGCGCCACGCGCACCGACCGCAGCGGGCAGACCCGCTATCTGCTCACCTTCAGTCCGATGCGCCGCCGGCAGGCGTACGAGCAGGAGCTGGTGGACGCGCGCGACGCGGCGGAGACCTCGGCGCGCCTGGAACGCGAGGCCACCGCGCAGGTCCGCGAGGCCCACGCCCAGCTCGCCTTGAACGAGCGGCTGGCGTCTCTCGGCACGCTCGCCCACGGCATCGCCCACGAGATCAACAACCCGCTGACCTACGTCGACGGAAACCTCTGCTTGATCGCGGAGATCCTCCGCCGGGACGCCCCGATCGACCGCGCCGAGATGCTGGAGCTGGCGACCGAGGCGCTGGAGGGAGCGGAGCGGATCCGGGAGATCACCAAGCAGATGGGTCAGCTCGCGCGAGCGGACGAGCTGCCGCGGGTGCGACTCGATCCCCGCGCACTGCTCCCGCTCGTGTCCCGGATGACCACCGCGCAGACGAAGGCCCGCTCCCGCGTCGAGCTGGTGCTGGACGATGTGCCCTACGTGGACGCGGATGCCGGACGGCTGGGCCAGGTGCTCATCAACCTGGTCGTCAACGCCGCCCAGGCGGTCGCCCACCGCGCCCGGGACCAGAACCTGATCCGCCTGACGACCCGGACCACGGCCACCGGTGACGCGCTGATCGAGGTCCTGGACAACGGCCCCGGCATCCCCGACGAGATCGCCTCCCGCGTGTTCGAGCCGTTCTTCACCACCAAGCCGGTCGGAGAGGGCACGGGGCTTGGCCTGTCGATCTCCCGCGGCATCGTGGAGTCGCTCGGCGGGACGCTCACGTTCGACACGCCGGCGAGCGGCGGGACCCGGTTCGTCATCACCCTGCCCCCGTCGACGCTGCCCGCCGACCCACCTCTGGGCGCGCAGGCGGCCCAGGCGGACCCCGGCGTGGCCAGGCGGCGGATCCTCATCGTGGATGACGATGTCGCCGTCGTTCGCTCCCTCGCGCGACTCTTGCGACGCTTCGACGTGACCACAGCCACGTCCGCCACGGAGGCGCTCGACCTCGTTCGACAGGGGCCGCCGTTTGCACTGGTGCTGACGGATCTGCGCATGCCGCGACGGGACGGCCTGTGGCTGTACCGCGCGATCGTCGAGCACGACGATCAGATGGCGTCCCGCATCGCCTTCGTGACCGGCGGGGTCTCCCCCACCCTCCGCGACGAAGTCGAGGCGCTGGAGGTTCCGATCCTGCTCAAGCCGCTGGACGTGCCCGGACTCCTCACATTCTGCGAGGAGCGGATCGCCTCGACGAAGAACCCGACGCCCGCGCAGTCCTAGACGGCACGCCCGCCTACCGCGGCCGCACGTGGATGGTCACGGCGTGCCCGTCGACATCGGCCTCGGTGGTGGTCCAGCCCTCACCCGTCGGGGCGCCGGTGGTCAGTGACGGGGCGAGGCTCTCCCGCGACAGGTAGTCGCCAAAGCGGGCCACCGCGTCGATCACGTCGGGAGCGCCGTCGATGGCGAGGTCGATCCGCTGGGTGTAGCCCAGGTCCAGCTGCTTGCGCTGCCCCTGGACCTTGCTGGTGAGCTCGCGGAGCAGGCCCTCGGCGCGGAGATCGTCGGTGAGCTCGGTGTGGAGGACCACCACCGCCTCCGCCGCAGACGCCGCCTCATAGGCACCCTTTGCGGTGATCTGCACCACCACGTCCTCGTCGGTCAGGGTGATGCTGCGCTCGCCCAGGTCCACCTCGAGGCCGCCCGCGTCCAGCGCCGCCTTGGCGAGGGAGCCGGACATGGCGCCGAGCGCCTTCGCGCAGGCCTTCATGTCCTTGCCGAGCTTCTTGCCCAGCTTCTTGTAGTCGGGCTTGACCGTGAACTCGACGAAGGTGCCCGCGTCGGCCGCGAAGCGCACCTCGCGGACGTTGAGCTCGTCCAGCAGCAGGTCGGCCAGGCGCTCGACCGCGGCCTGGCGGCTGGGATCGGCCAGCACCACCGTGATCGCCTGCAGGGGCTGGCGCACCTTGACCTTGGACGCCGTGCGCGCAGCCAGGCCGAGGCTGGCGAGCTTGCGGGCGAGCGCCATGTCTGCCGCCAGGGCCTGGTCGCGCGTCCCGCTGACCTCGGGCCAGGACATGAGGTGCACGGACTCGGCGGCGTCGGGGCGCACCCCCACGGCGAGCTGCTGCCACAGCGCCTCGGCGGTGAACGGCACGAAGGGCGCGATGAGTCGGGAGATGGTGAGCAGCGCCTCGTAGAGCGTCCACAGGGCATCCTGCAGCTCGGGACCCTCGCCCCAGAAGCGGGCGCGGGAGCGGCGGACGTACCAGTTGGACAGGTCGTCCACGAGCGCGAGGATCGCGCGAGCGGCCGGGTAGATGTGGAAGCTCGACAGCTCCTCGCCGGCCTCGTGCGTGGTCTGGTCGACACGATCGAGGATCCAGCGATCGAGCTCGCTGCGGTCGGCGCGGGAGCGGGGGGCGGACCCGGCCGGATCGAAGCTGCCGGCCTCGCGCGCGATGTCGGCGTAGATCGCGAAGAACTGGTAGACGTTGCGCAGGCGGATGAGGAACTCGCGCTGGCCCTCGCGGATGGCCCGCATGGACAGACGGGTGCTCGATGACACCGGGTTGGACGCGCAGAACAGCCAGCGGAAGGCATCCGCGCCGGGCGCCTCACCAGGGACCGTGAACCAGACCGAGTCGTCGAGACCCAGCTGGGCGATGTCGTCGGGGTGCAGGTGCACCGTGTCCTTGGGATCGACGTCCGCGGTGACGATGCGCGCGTCCAGCGTGCTCGACGCGTCCTTCGAAGCGCCCAGCTGGACCGGCTGCTTGCCGAGGTCGAGGCTGCGCACCTGGGCCGCCTTGAGCCCGACCGTGCCGCGCTTCAGGCTGTCGTCCGGCAGCACGGCGAGCTTCGTCGTGCCCCGCAGCACCAGGTTGGGCGAGGTGTAGTTGCCCTTGGACTTGGACTCCTTGATGCCGTCCATGTCCAGGATGAGGCCGAGCACCACGCAGTTCTTGTACGGGTGCGGCATGGCCGGGGCGGCCAGGTCGTACCGGGCGCAGGTTTCCTCGTCGAAGAGCAGCGTCGAGATCGCCAGCAGCGAGTAGAACCACCCGCGGGTCTGGTCGATGGCCTCGCTGATCCAGTCGGCGGGGAACTGCTCCTTGAAGGTGTCCTGGTTCTGGTGGGGGAAGCCCCACTGGGCAAACGGCATGCAGCCGGAGTCGAACCAGCAGTCGATGACCTCGCTGACGCGCTCCATGGTGCCGCCGCAGTGGGGGCACGGCACGGTGACGCCGTCGATCCAGGGCTTGTGGATCTGCAGGTGCTCGTCGACGCTCTCGTCGAAGCCGACCGCACCCCAGGACTTCAGCTCCGCGGTCGAGCGCGGGGCCTTCATGTGGTCGCAGCCCTGGCAGGCCCAGATGTTGAGCGGAGTGCCCCAGAAGCGCTCGCGCGACAGGGCCCAGTCGACGTTGTTGCGCAGGAAGTCGCCGAAGCGGCCGTCCTTGATGTGCTCCGGGGTCCAGCCGATGTGCTGGTTGTTCTCGATGATCCGGTCGATCGCCTGCGTGGTGCGGATGAACCACGTGGGGCGTGCGTACTGGATCAGCGGCTCGTCATCCGCACGGTAGCTGAAAGGATAGTCGTGGCGGTACTGGTCCCGCTTGAAGAGCAGGCCGCGCTCCTTCAGGTCTGCGATGATCGGCTTGTCCGCATCCTTGCAGAACATGCCGGCGAACGCGCCCGCCTCGGGGCCGAAGGTGCCGTCGGGACGGACCCACTGCAGCATGCCCAGGCCCGCCTGCTGGGCGGCGCGCATGTCGTCCTCACCGAACGCGGGGGCGGTGTGCACGATGCCCGTGCCCGCCGACGTGGTGACGTGATCGGCGGTGACGATGACGAAGGCGTCGGTGCTGTCGCCCTGGCCGCCGGCGAGGGGACGGACCGGTCCGAAGTCGAACTGCGGGGTGTAGCGCCGACCGACCAGCTCCGAACCCTTCACCGTCTCCCGGGGCTCGAGGTCGTGGGCCGCCGCGAGGTCCGCCGCGACGATGACCGTGCCGCCGTCGGGGTCGTCGCACAGCGCGTACTCGATGTCCGCGCCCACGGCGAGGGCCACGTTGGACGGCAGGGTCCACGGGGTCGTCGTCCAGGCGAGGTAGCTGACGCTCGGGTCGTCCGCATCGCGAAAGCGCACGGTGATCGCCGGATCATCGACGGTCTTGTAGCCGAGGCCGACCTCGGCGGCGGAGAGGCTGGTGCCGCCCTGGGGCCACCACCAGATGACCTTGTGACCCTTGTAGAGCAGGCCCTTGTCGAAGAGCTCCGCCAGCGCCCACCACACACTCTCCACGTAGGCGCGGTGGAAGGTCACGTAGGGATCGGACAGGTCGACCCAGAAGCCCACCTGGCGGGTGAGGGTGTTCCACTCGTCGACGTAGGTGAACACTGAGTCGCGGCACGCGTTGTTGAACGCCGCGATGCCCATCTCCTCGATGCCGGCGCGCCCCTTCAGGCCCAGCCGCTTCTGCACCTCGATCTCGACCGGCAGGCCGTGGGTGTCCCAGCCCGCCTTGCGCCGCACCCGGTGCCCCTTCATGGTCATGAAGCGCGGAATGACGTCCTTCACCACACGGGTGAGGACGTGCCCGTTGTGGGGCAGGCCGTTGGCGGTGGGCGGACCCTCGAAGAACACGAAGTCGGGGCGGCCCTCCGCCTGCTCCATGGACTTCTCGAAGACGTCGCGAGCGTCCCACAGGGCGAGGACCTCTTCCTCGAGCTGCGCGGGCGCCGGCAGCCGGTCGAACATGCGGCCTCCGTAGTGGCCGGGACCCCTAATGGGGATTGGCGTCTGTGGCATCGTCACCACGCCTTCGACCCCGCGGGCGTGAACCTCCTGCAAGCGAGTGGCACAGACCTGCGTGCAAGACGTTGTCGATTCGGGCATGGTGTGCATCCTTGCCCGCGACCCCACTGGAGGAGTTCCATGGCTGACCACAACGCGTTTCCCCCGGACGAGTACCTCTCCGAGGCGGAGGTCTCCGAGCTACACGACATCCTGACCCAGCAGCTCGACGGTCTGCTGGAGCAGGGCCGCCGAGCCGTGGCCGAGGCCAGCCAGGAGCGCACCCAGGAAGCGGACGAGCTGGACATCGCGATCACCGAGTCCAACCGCGACTTCCAGCTGCGCATGGCCGACCGCGAGCGCCGCCTGCTCAAGAAGATCCGCCACGCCCTGGAGTCCATCCAGGCCGGCGAGTACGGCACCTGCGAGTCCTGCGGCTCGGCGATCACCTACAAGCGCCTGCTGGCCCGTCCGGTCGCGCGCATGTGCATCGACTGCAAGACCGAGGCCGAGCAGCTCGAGGGTCGCCGCCGGTTCTTCTAGGGACGGAACGGTGGGGGCCGTGCAGGCCCCGCCTCCTAGTCCACCCGCTGCGCGTCGATCGCGTGCGCCAGCAGGTCCTCCAGCCGACAGTGGGCGAGCGCGCCCTCGTGGGTGCCCGCCAGCACGACCGGCGGCGCAAAGCCCGCCTCGAGCGCTTCCGCCCAGCGCGGCGCGCACAGGCACCAGCGATCACCGGGCTCGAGTCCGGGGAAGCCGAAGCGGGGCACGGGCGTCGACAGGTCGTTGCCGGCCGCCCGCGAAAACACCAGGAAGTCCGCCGTCATCTGGGCGCAGACCGTGTGTGAGCCCCGGTCCTCGGGCCCGGTGTTGCAGCAGCCGTCTCGGTGCCACCCGGTGCGCGGCTCCATCGAGCAGGTGACGAGCGGGCCGCCCAGCACGTTGCGCGCGGGGGTCTCCTGAAGGGTCATGCCGTCAGGTCCGAGCACGCCTGGCGCAGCAGCCGGTCCGCCTCGCTGGCGACCTCGTGCAGACCGGGGTGCTCGACCACCTGGAACATGGCCGCCGGGTCCACGAACAGGACCTCGACGTCGTCCCCCACCTGGCGCAGGGTGACGTTGCAGGGCAGCATCAGCGCGATGCCGGGCTCGGCGGTGACCGCCTGGTTCGCAAGCTTCGGGTTGCACGCGCCGAGGATGACGTGGGGCGGGTGGTCGGCCCCGACCTTGGCCTTGAGCGTGCCAGCGAGGTCGATCTCGGTGAGCACGCCAAAGCCGACCTCCTTGAGCGCCGCCTGCACCACCGGGCGGGCGTCGGCGAGGGTGGTGTGCTTGAGGGTCGTTCCGAACGAGTACGACGAGGACATGGGGACTCCGGGTCAGGAACACAGCCTGGACCCGTGGGGCGCAGCGTCAAGGGGTCAGCAGAGCCCCTCGGAGCGCCCTCCGTCCTACAGCGCCTTCAGCTCGTCCAGGCTCAGGGGCCGGTAGCCATCGATGCCGAGGTCATCGCCCTGGCCGTTCAGCTCGGCCTCGTAGGGGTCGGCCTGGACCGGCTCGGCGACAGGCGCGGGCTCGGCGACGCTCTTCGGGCGCAGCGCATCGGGCACCAGACCCGAGAAGCCGGAGGCCCCGCGGAGCTGGCGCACGGCGTAGCCGGTGAAGAGGATCGTCGAGACGAGGAAGAAGAGGTCGTCCAGCTGCCCGATGATCGGGATGTCCGGCAGCAGGTCGATGGGGGAGATCACGTAGATGATCTGCGCCACCCACATGAAGATCACGGACTGCACGAGCCAGCGCTTGCCCGCATCCAGGTTGTTCCACCATTCCTTCATGACTGCCTCGTTCTGTCGCCGCGCGCGTCCGCGCGGTCCACTCGCACTACGCACGTGTGCAATCACGTATTGCATCTGAAGTTCGCCCGCCCGTGAGCGGGGCTCGCTAGGCTGGAGCCCCCCGGTCCGGAGATCGCCATGTCCATCGCGGATGCCCTCAACGACGACCTCGCCGCCGAGTTCCCCGCTGCCTTCCGCGCCCTGTCCCGCCTGGGCCGTCGGATCTACTTCCCCCAGGGCATCCCGGCCCAGTCGGCCGACGCCCGAGGAACCAGGTACAACGCTACGATCGGCCAGGTGACCGACGGGCATGGCTCCCCTACCCCGCTGCCCGCCATCGCCGAGGCGTTCGCCGGGCTGGACGCGCACAAGAGCCACCTGTACAGCCCGCCTGCCGGCCACGGGGACCTCCGCCGCGCCTGGGCCGACCGCCAGCGCGCCCTGTCCGGCGGCTCGACCGCCCCCACGACCCTGCCCTTCGTGTGCATCGGCCTGACCCAGGTGCTCTCCTTCGCCGCAGAGCTCTTCGTCGACGAGGACACGCCGGTGCTCGTGCCCGCGCCGCGCTGGGGCAACTACGACCAGGTGTTCGTCACCCGCCGTGGCGGTCGCCTCGTCGAGTACGACCTCTTCGATGGCCGTGAGCTGACGCTCGAGCCCCTGCGCCAGACCCTCGCCGCGACCGAGGGCCCGGCCATGGTGGTGCTCAACTTCCCCCACAACCCCAGCGGCATGACCCCCGACGCCGCCACCGCCGCCGAGCTGGTGGACCTGGTGCTGGCCCACCCGGGCCCCCTGGTCGTGCTGGTCGACGACGCCTACGCCGGCATGGCCTGGGACGACCAGCTGCCCGGCCGCTCGCTGTTCTGGGACCTCGCCGAGCGCCACGATCCCGACAAGCACGTCATCCTGCGCGCGGACGGCGTGACCAAGGAGCTGCTGTTCTTCCCCGGTCGGGTCGGCTTCCTCACCATCGCCTGCGACCCGGCGTCGAAGTCCGCCGCCGCCTTCGAGAGCAAGCTCGCCGGGCTGGCGCGCTCGGGCAATGGCTCGCCGCCGGGCCCGTCCCAGGCCGCCGTGCTCCACGCCCTCACCCATCCCGACCTCGACCAGCAGCTCACCGAGGCGCGGGCGGTGCTCCAGGCCCGCTTCGATCGCCTGTCCGCCGCACTCGCCGCGGCACAGAGCGATCGCCTGCGACCCTACCCGTTCAACAGCGGCGTGTTCGCCATGGTCGGCCTGCCCGATGATCTCGACTCCGAGGAGGTCCGCAAGCGCCTCATCGCCGAGCAGAGCCTGGGCCTGGTGCGGCTCGGTGGCCTGAACGCCCTGCGGATCGCCTGGTGCAGCGTGGCCGAGGAGGACATCGACGGCCTCGTCGGGGCCCTGGTCGAGGGTCTGGGGTGAGCCCGCGGGCGCTGGCGACGCTCCTGGCCCTGGCCTGCACCCCGTCCCAGCCGGCGGTCCCGCAGCCGAGCCCGGAGCCCGCGAGCCCGGCCGCACCCTCCGCCTCAGACACCAAGAAACCCGACGCAACGCCGCGTATCAAAGACACGGATCCGCCCCGGGTCCGCGGGCCGGCCAACCCTCCCCCCCTGCGCCAGCTCTCCCTGCCCCAGGTCCGCGAGCGCGCCTTCCCCGCGCAGGTGCACTACCAGCTGCCCCCGTCCGACCGGACCTCCCGCTACCTGCCCCAACACCTGGTGCACCCGGCGTTCGCGACCCGCATCGGTCCCTTCGACGACGCCGTGCTGTACTTCAACCGCGCCTCCACCGGCCGGATCCTGGTCGGCTGGGTCGCCGCGGAGCAGGACGGCGAGCGCCACGTGTGGCAGGTCGCGTTCCCCTGCCCCGGCGAGCTCGGCGCGGTCGAGGCAGTGCTCTTCGAGGACGTCGACTCCGACAACGTCCCCGACCCGATCATCATCTACAGCTGGATGCTGGGTCACGGACCCGAAGGTACCGTCGACCGCTACTCGGCGGTCGCCATCCGCTGGGACGGCGAGGCCTTCGTCGCCGACGACTCGCGCTTCTTCGGGCTCGAAAACGCCAACGCGGCCCGCGTCCGTGACTGGCTGCGGGCGACGCCGGGACCCTGATCCCAGGCGAGCGGGCTGAGCGCCATCATGCGCTCCAGCGCTACCCGAGCGCCATCATGCGCTCCAGGGGCTTGAGTGCGGCGACGCGCTGGCGCTCGGGGAGCTCGATGCGCGGCTGCAGATCACGAAGGCACAGGTAGAGCTTCTCCAGCGTGTTCAGGCGCATGAACGGGCACTCGTTGCAGTTGCAGGAGTCGTCCATGCCGGGCAGCGGGATCAGCTCGACGTCGGGGCTCTTCTTCTGCATCTGGTGCAGGATCCCCGCCTCGGTCGCGACGATGAAGCTGTCGAAGCCGGACTCCTGGGTGTAGCGGAGCAGGCTCGACGTGCTGCCGATGTGGTCGGCGTAGGCCAGGATGTGGGGCTCGCACTCCGGGTGTGCGATGACCTTGGCCTTGGGGTGCTGCTGCTTGAGGTCCAGGAGCTTCTGCTCGCTGAAGGTCTCGTGCACGATGCAGGTGCCCTGCCACAGGTCCATCTCGCGGCCGGTCTGGCGCTGGACCCAGCTGCCCAGGTTGCGGTCGGGGGCGAACAGGACCGGCTTGTCCTCGGGCAGGCTCTCGAGCACCCGCACGGCGTTGCTGCTGGTGCAGATGATGTCGGACAGCGCCTTGGTCGCCGCGGTGCAGTTGATGTAGCTGACGACGAGGTGATCGGGGTGATCGGCCTTCCACGCCGCGAGCTCGTCCGCGGGGCACGAGTCGGCGAGCGAGCAGCCCGCCTCGAGGTCCGGCAGCACGACGATGCGGTCCGGGTTGAGGATCTTGGCGGTCTCGGCCATGAAGTGCACGCCGCAGAACACGATGACGTCGGCCTCGGTGTCCCGGGCGGCCTTGGCCAGCTGCAGGGAGTCACCGATGAAGTCGGCGAGATCCTGGATCTCGGACTCCTGGTAGTAGTGGGCCAGGATGACGGCGTTGCGCTCCTTGCGCAGCCGCTCGATCGCGTCGAGCAGCGCGTCGCCCTGGGGGATGTCGGACGGCTTGTCAGCCAGCAGCATGGGGTGCCTCCGGGCAAGGCCACGACGTAAACGCGCGCCCCCCGGGAGGCAATGACCGCCCGCACTCCAGCGCGCTCATCGGTCCGCAAGACCACCGCGCCCCGGCGCTACCGACCCTGCGCGTTGCCACGTCGTGCCACCTGCGTGACGAGACGCGCTCGCAAGACTGTTGCTCGCCGACGATCAAGCGACATCCGCTGCGGCGCCCGAGTGGCCCGAGATGGTCGTGGTACCTCATGGCCCACCCAGGAGGTCGCAGGGTGACGACCCTCGAACTCGTCTTCATGATCATCGGCTTCTCGGTCGCGTCCTACTCCATCGTGGGAAACGACGCGATCCAGACGCTCGGCACCTTCCTGGCCGCCAACGAGAAGCGGCCATGGTGGGTCCTGTGGCTGTTCGCCTCGGGGATCATGGCCGCGGTGCTCATCTACGGATGGTGGGCGTACGACGGGGATCCTGCGTGGGAGCGACTCGATCGCTACCCCATGCCGGAGGACTTCTCCTGGCTCTACATCGTGCCGCCGATCGCCCTGCTGATCCTGACCCGCTTCGGCCTGCCAGTCAGCACGACGTTCCTGGTACTGACGGTGTTCGCGGCGAAGAACCTCCAGGACATGCTGATCAAGTCGCTGTCCGGATGGGTGCTCGCCTTCGTGCTGGGCGCCATCGTCTACATCGCCATCACGAAGGCGGTGGAGAAGCGGTTCATCGACACCATCGACGACGAGCCATCCACGGCGTGGGTGGTGCTTCAATGGGCGAGCACGGCGTTCCTGTGGGCGATGTGGCTGATCCAGGATCTGGCCAACATCTACGTCTACCTGCCGCGCAAGCTGTCCTTCACCTACCTGCTGGCCAGCCTGCTCCTGATGGTGGGCATCCAAGCCTACATCTTCTACACCCGCGGCGGCTCGATCCAGAAGATCGTGACCAGCAAGACCAACACCCAGGACATCCGCGCGGCCGCGATCATCAACTTCCTCTTCGGGGCCGTGCTGCTGGTCTTCAAGGAGGGCTACGTCATGGCCAGCATCGGGTGGGCGACCACCGGCGTGTGGCCGGAAGAGCTGCCGAAGATCCCGATGAGCACCACGTGGGTCTTCCTGGGCCTGCTCGCCGGTCGCGAGCTGGGCATGAACATCCACCTCAAGCTCCGCTCCGCGTGGGATCTCGCCAAGGTCATCGGCTCGGACACGCTCAAGGCGACCGCTGGCCTCGTGGTGAGCGTCATCGTCGCCCTGCTCCTGCCGGTCGCGTTCGAGGCCTTCCACAACGTCGAGAAGCCCGCCGCGGCGACCCCTCCCGTGGGAGAGGAGGCAGCGGCCGAGGAGACCCCGCCGGCATCGGACGAGGCCCCGCCAGGCGAGGCGAGCGGAGCCGCGCCGGAGACGTCACCGGAAGTCCCGGCCGAGGACGCCGATCTGGACGAGGGCAGCCCCGCGGAATAGCTCCCGGTATCGTCCTGAAAGGAGATCCGATGACCCGCATCCTCGTGCTCGCCGCCGCCCTCCTCGCCTCCCCCGCCGCCCTCGCCTGTGGCGGTGCCGACTGTGGTGGCTGCGCCAAGGCCCACACCGAGACCGCCAACGTCGACGACGTGGATGCGGCCCAGGGCACCAAGCTGACGTTTGCGGTCACCGGCATGAAGTGCGGCAAGTGCTCCGCCAAGGTCACCGCGGCCCTCAAGGGCGTGGACGGCGTCAACGCCGCCTCGGTCGACCACGACGCCGGCGTCGCCAAGGTCGCCTTCGACCCCAAGAAGACCAACGAGGCCGCCCTGCTCAAGGCCATCGAGGGCACCGGCTTCGCGGCCCAGAAGGCCAACAGCTAACGTCCGCCATCGGCGGCTTCGTGCGCCGCTGACGTCGCTGGAGCGGCGGGCCGCCAATCGTCTCGCGGCGAGTCGCGTTGCTGCGGGCAGGGGAGTGGGGGCTCGGTCTCCAGTCTCCACTCCCCAGTCCTACGGCAGCGGACAATCCACGTTCGTCCCGGTGCAGCCGCGGACTGGAACCGCTGCGTTCGAACATGACAGGTCCGAAGCGGATTCCAGAGACGCCGGGACTGCACCCTCGGTGACCGTCCCGACCGCTCCCTGGCCGGCCGAAGCTGGAGACTGGAGACTGGAGACCGACCCGCCCCTCCCACGCTCGCAGCTACGCGACCTCCGCGAGACGTGGCTGGCCCGACCCGCCCCTCCCCCGCTCGCAGCCACGCGACCTCCCGCGAGCCCGCCCCTCCCCCTTCGCTACCGCCCTCGTGGGTGGTGCTGGGCGTGCATGCGCTGCAGCCGGACCTGGGCGACGTGGGTGTAGATCTCGGTCGTGCTGATGTCGCTGTGACCGAGGAGCGCCTGCACGCTGCGCAGGTCCGCGCCGTGCTCCAGCAGGTGCGTCGCGAACGAGTGGCGCAGGACGTGGGGGCTCACCTTGCCGGTGATGCCCACGCTGACGGCGTGGTGGCGTAGGCGCTGCCAGAAGTTCTGCCGGGTCATCGCGCTGCCGCGGCGACTCACGAACAGGCTCGGGCTCAGACTGTCGGGGTCCAGCAGGGGCCGACCGCGCTCCAGGTAGCGGACGATCCGCTCCACCGCGCGATCCCCGAGGGGCACGATGCGCTCCTTGCTCCCCTTGCCCCGCACCAGCGCCAGGCCTTCGCGCAGGTCGACCGAGCGCCAGGGCAGGGTGACCAGCTCGCTGACCCGCAAGCCGGCGCTGTACAGCGTCTGGATCATCGCCTGGTCGCGCAGGCCGAGGGGGTCCTGACCGGGCGCGTCCAGCAGGGCCTCGACGTCTTCGGTCGACAGCACCCGAGGCAGGGGCTTCACGGTCCGCGCGGCCCCGACCAGCGCGGTCGGATCGGTGGAATCTCGGCGTTCTTCGCCCAACAGACGGAACCATTGCCGCAGGGAGGTGCGCGCGCGGTTGCGGCTGCGGGCCCCGATCCCCTCCCCCTCGAGGAACGCGAGGTAGGCGGTGATGTCGGTGTGGTCGACCGCGGTCAGGTCGGTCCGGCCGCGGGACGCCAGCCAGCGCGCGAAGCGGGTCGCGTCGGAGAGGTAGGCGGTGACGGTGTTGTCGGACAGACCCCGGTCGATGGCGAGCCAGGCGCGAAAGCCCTCCAGCGCCGCGTCGAGCGCGTCCGGCAGGGCCTGCTCGCTCACCGTGCCCGCTCCTTCAGCGCGGCCTTGAGGTCGTAGAGCGCCTGGTGGGCCTGTCGCGGGGTCATGTCGTCCGGGTCGAGCTCGGCAAGGCGCACGACGACGGGATCGACTGCGGGGGGCGGAGGGTCGGGGGCGGGCTCGGCGGTCTCGGCCGGGGCACCGACGCTGCCGAAGAGCGAGAGCTGCTGGCGATCGTTTCGCGGGGCGTGCTTCTCGAAGCGGGTCAGGAGCGTGCGCGCCCGGCCGATCACCTTGTCGGGCAGGCCGGCGAGGCGGGCGCACTGGATGCCGTAGGACCGGCTCGCGCCCCCGTCCTTCAGGGTGCGCAGGAAGACGATCTCCTCGCCCCACTCGCTCACCGCGACCGACTGGTTGACGACGCCCTCGTGGGTGTCCGCCAGCTCGCACAGCTCGTGGTAGTGGGTGGCGAAGAGCGCCCGGCAGCGGACCCGGGTGGCCAGGTCCTCGGCGACGGACCACGCGATGGCGAGACCATCGTAGGTGGAGGTTCCCCGCCCGATCTCGTCGAGCACGACCAGGCTGCGTGCGGTCGCGTGGTGCAGGATGGCGGCGGTCTCGCTCATCTCGACCATGAAGGTGGACTGGCCGCGGGAGAGGTCGTCGCTGGCGCCCACGCGGGTGAAGATCCGGTCGCACATGCCGATGCGGGCGCGCTCGGCGGGCACGAAGCTGCCGATCTGGGCGAGCAGCACGCACAGGGCGACCTGACGCATGGTCGTCGACTTGCCCGACATGTTGGGGCCGGTGAGCACGATGAGGCGGCGCTCGTCGGGGTCGAGCACGCAGTCGTTGGGCACGAAGCGCTCGTCTTCCAGCAGCGCCTCGACCACCGGGTGACGCGCCTGCTCGAGCACCAGATCGCGGGACTCGTCGACCTCGGGCGCGGTCCAGCGCCAGCGGGCGGCCACGTCGGCCAGGGCGGCGAGAACATCGAGCGAAGCCAGCTTCCCGGCGAGATCGAGCAGGCGGGCGGACTGGCCGGCGACCCGGGCGCGCAGGTCGGTGAAGAGCGTGTACTCGAGCGACTTGCGGCGCTCGTCGGCGGACAGGACCTTCTCCTCCAGCTCCTTCAGCTCGGCGGTGATGTAGCGCTCGGCGTTGGTGAGCGTCTGCTTGCGCCGGTAGCGCTCGGGCACCTTGTGCAGGTGGGCGCGGGTGACCTCGATGTAGTAGCCGAACACCTTGTTGCGCTTGATCTTGAGCGAGCCGATCCCGCTGGCCTCGCGCTCGCGCTCCTCGAGGGCGCTGATCCGGCCGACCCCGTTCAGCGAGATGTCGATCAGCTCGTCGAGCTCGTCGTGCACGCCCTGGCGGAGCAGCCCCCCCTCGGTCAGCGTGGTGGGCGGATCATCGACCAGCCAGGCGGCGAGCTCCTCGGCCACGTCGACGCACAGGTCGGTGGGCAGCACCGCATCGAGCTCGGTCAGGTGAGCGACTGCGGCCATGGCGTCGGGCAGGGCCAGCAGGGAGCGGCGCAGGGCGGAGAGGTCGCGGGCGTGGGCGTTGCCGCTGGTCACCCGCGCGCCGATCCGCTCGATGTCGGCGACCTCGCGCAGGTGGGTGCGCAGGGCCTCGCGGGCGACGGGGTCCTCGAGCAGGGCGGCG
>MDTC01149985.1_pt1 | contig 17937 bp, 12 predicted proteins | sample 811181 | NCBI WGS metagenome assembly MDTC01 (sample SAMN05326644, study PRJNA326480) | marine metagenome | isolation source: seawater | place: Pacific Ocean: North | collected 2011
CCATCACCATCTGAATCACGCTGTCGGCGATCGGTGCCGAGTTCCTCTTCGATATGGTCGGGGATGCCGTCTCCGTCTTCATCAACTCTCTCGATGGGAATACAGGCGGTGCCGATGCACGTCGTTCCTGTTCTGCAGTCAAGATCTGATTGGCAGACCCGAGTCGCCCCGGCGATCTCTTCTTCACTGCATCCGAAAAAAAATATCCCAAAGACCAACGGAATAATAGATAGGCAGTTACTGCTCAGATAACGCAGGCTCGTGTAGCCCGACAAAAGACTCATAGCCAAGCCCTTAAGGTTCTCGATGTTGCCTTGATGATCGCACGAACCGGCGGTTTGGACCAAACAGGTTTTTGTAATTTTAGTGAAATAGACGGGGCCATTGCCGATGATTCGGGTACAGATTAAGCAAAAAATGCTATGGCGATCTAAGCGACGGCATCGCATACTGTTTGGGCAGGGACGGACAGGCAAGACGGCGTGCCGTATGAGAAGGGGGACCGGTGCTCATTGTTGCAGAGTCGCAGGACGGCAGATCGCGCTTAACAGGTCTCAATCTTCACTCTGGGCAGCGGACGTTTATCGCCGATCTTCAGCACGATGAGCCCGAGTTCACTCTCGATTGCAGCCGGGCTTACGCATATCTGACCGGTCCGCAAAAGCGGTTTGAGCTGAGACGGATCCGGATGACTGATGGGCAGACTCAGAGCCTCATCGAACCCGATGGGCTCGACGGGCAAATCACCGACATGGCCGTCAGTCAAAGTGGGCAATCTCTCGCCGTCTGTCTTATGGACACGAACGCTCAGAGTTCGCTCTACGTCTACGATATTGAAGACACTGACGATGCGTTTCGTATCAATCTACGCATTGGCAATCAGGCGCTTGAATCTCAGCGGTATCATGCACCTGTGTTTCTAGGCAGTGACACGCGCCTGCTCGTCCAGCTTGAGCATGCCAATAACGCCTCTCAGCTTGGACTGATTATTCCGGGTCGAACCGGAGCCGCAGACTCGGTCGCACCCCGCTCGAAACAGGCAGGACGATTCGAACTCATCGAGACCCCATATCGCTTTGATACTGACCAACGGCCTGTCACAGATTTGAGTGGGACGCAGGTTTGGTTAATGGGGTCGTCTGCATCGGACGGAAGACAATTACTGCGACTTGACGTGCCCTCTCGGACGGCGGCGCCCATTCATGGTGCCCCGGGCGGGTCGGTCATTTGTTCTCGAAATGGAACAGAAAACGCGCTGCTCTTTGGTACCCAAAACGGACTTTATCAAGTGACTGAACATACGGCGAATCTGGTCTGTGAACTGGATTCGCGCGAGCGTTTGCTCGATATCATCAGCGATGACTCTGCTGATTCCTGGATCTACTTGGTTCGAACTCAAAAAGGGATGGAATACCGTAATATCGACCTCTTGGCGGGGTCTCATTCCATTTTACTCCGATTTCAGACCGATGCCGAAATCAGGCTCCTTGGCTTTGTCTCCGAACAGATTTTGTCAGAATCGAGCTACAGTCGCCTTGAGCCTTTGCTGCTCGTCGATGAAATTGGGACTGCAATCAGTCTTGATGCTACGGAGAATAAGGGGGGCCAATCATCCCTAAATGACGGTGTTCACGCCCAATCTCTGGGGCGTTTTGAAACGTCCAATGAAGGGGATGAGTTATTTGCTAAATCAAGTGACCAAACGGACATTCAAGATGGATTTGAGTCTGTTTTCACACCCAATCGAACCACTGCGGAGCGCTTGTCCCAGGCCAGACTTGCTCTGCTGGGTCCCCCAGATCAATCACTGGGGTCGACCCAATCGTTAAACGCTCAGTCTGAAGCGACGGTGGATGAGCCTTTTGAAGGGGAGAACGATGAGGCGTATAGACATGAGACAAATCGGCTTGCAGCTGACATTGCAACGGCACATGGCGATGGCCACGATGGTGTAACTGGCCAAGACACATCCCGGCCGCCATTTGTCGACAAAATAAAAACCATCGTGGACAAGGCGGGCGCCGCACGTTTCTCAGAATTGTCCATCGCGAATGATAACCGCACTTCGGACGCAGATGAGCGCGTCCAAGACCCGGCATTTGAGGATTCGGCTCACAAGAAAGACCACTTTTCTGAGATGAATGCTATGGTCAGTACCGACCCCGACCATGGGCACACGGCGAGGACCAAGGCTGGCCCTCGTCAGGATGAGTCAGCTACACACAGATCGGAATGGACGGCAGGGATGGCAGACAAAGAAGATGACGTTTGGACATCTGCGCCAGCAGCGATCAAGCCCGAGGCGATGGCTCTTGGTCGGGCAGACCCGTTGTTTCCGGTACCAACCCATAGAGATTTAAGAACCTTGCAGTCCATTCAAGATGCAGAGATTGCAGCTCCAGTGGCCCGTCTTACGCCTGACGTTGACTTTGCCCTTTGGATGGATGGTGTCTCTGGCTCACCCAGTTGCCTAGAGGGGTTGGCGGAGCTAAATGCCTTTGTCAAAGACCAGATTGTCGGGATTGTGGCGACGCAGTATTTCAAGGCTAAACTCGATGAGTTTGAAGCAGGTGGTCGAGACGGGAACGGCCTTATTTTAGCCATTTCAGCGGTTGGGCATTTGAAGCCTGTCACTGCCCGTGAACAGCTCGTCGCACTCTGCGACCAAGCGTATCGACGGATCAAGTCGAGTGGTGGCTTACCAGAGGCTCATGAACATTTTGCAATGGCTGCAGTTCGTGCGCTCTCATCAAAACGGGGCCGTTTCTCCGCGCCGGCAGTGTTCGATGAATATGATTCTGTTATTGCACAAACCGAAAAGATCTTAGCCCATGAGGGCGAAAAACGAGCGCGCCGTTTCATCGGGGCCGTCTCCAAGAAATACCGGTTTGCACTGGCAAAATTGATCGGTAAGCCCGAGAGCGAAGGGCCAAGTGACCAGCGCGCATCTAGACCCGACGCCGACCAAGCTGAGCTGGACCGTCTATCGAGGATCGAAGAACTCATGCAGACATATGAATTTCCCGATTCTTTAATGCACGATGAATCCATGGACGATCCCGTTGAGCCCGCGGCCGGTGAGCCCTTTAATCCACTGACCGCAATCCCGAGTATGCCTCAGCCTGAATCAACTGTTCAGGATCCACAAAGCTCGGAGGATTCCATGGAACAGTTTTCGGTTCAAGCCGGGACCGGAAGTGGTCATGACTCGGAACTCAGCGAGGGATTTCGAGCGCATTTGTCTGTCCCTGCATCGGGTGGAGTTCGCAGCATTCTGACCCTGGGAGGGGTGGTTGCTTTTGTGGCAGGCTTAGCATTGGCCATCCTGGGTTTCAGGCTCGGACTCGCGCCATCCATTGCCGGACTCATCTTGTGTTTTGGTGGTGTTGGGCTCCTGGGTGGACGCCGACGCGGCTGGCTTTTAGGACTGTTTGGCTATCTGACAACCGGTTTTGTCTTGATTAGCTTTCCCTATCTGAAGCCGCTGCCACCCGATGTTTTACCTGCCGGCCTGCAGGTGATGGGTGGTCTCAGTCTTGTCATCGCCGTTCTTTTGTCCAATCGCAAAATTCGGGTTCATTTAGGTCGTTTGGGTATCGACCCGGATGTTGATTGGGATGAATAGAAGCAGATCGAGTCGCTGATTCAGACTTTAAACGGTGGTCATGATCGCGCACGATTCATAGCTGACTTGGGTCTCATTGTGTAGATGGCCTAAGACACCGGCCTGCTAAACGAGCATGCTTTTTGATGCGCATCACAGGTTAAATATGGACAACTGGTCTGGACTTTCGCTCGCTATCCGAGATACAGACTGGCCTGAGTAGATGGGCGTGTATCGCCTTTAACAGACAATCGAGCGGAGTGAATAATGGACATCAGCGTTGTCAGTGAAATCCCATTTCCCATACAAGATGTGTTTCTTGCTATGCGCGACCACATGCCCGAGCTGGCTCAATATATGCCCAATGTGAAGTCTATAGATGTGACTTTACGCGAGGAGCTGGACGGAGGGCTGGTTCACTTGGTCAATCGATGGAACGCAGCAGCAACGGAAATTCCAGCTGTCGCTCGACCCTTCGTCGATCCCGCCAGTGTTTATTGGATCGACCACGCTAAATGGAATGCAGATGAACTCGCTTGCTCATGGCGTCTTGAAATGGGTTTTATGGCCGATCGAATTTCATGCACTGGTGTGACGTCGTATCACACAATTGACACTGAGCGGACTGAGATGCGGATACACGGCGAACTCGAACTCGACCTAAAGGGTCTGGTTCCAAGATTATTACTGGGAAAAGCGACAGCGGGAATCGAGAAGTTTGTCTCGAAACTTGTCGCTCCCAATTTCGAAAAAACATCAAAGGCCCTGACGGCTTATCTTGAAGCCAACGCATAGGCAGGGAGGCAAAGACAATGACAGCGCCTATTCGGTTTATATGGAAGAAGTCATGCGACACATGCCGTCGCTATAAGAAACAGTTGGACGCATGGGGCGTCGAATACATCAGTCGAGAAATCAATGCCGATCCCCTCGAGGCAAGCGAGATTGACGCACTTATCGGTTCGCGTCCGGTCAAACCCTTCCTGAATACTCGGAACGTTGTCTACCGAGACCGAAAACTATCGGCCAACCCGCCGAGCAAAGCAGACGCGGTCGCACTGATAGCTGAGGCGAACAATTTACTCAAACGGCCAATTCTGATCGTCGATGGTGATTATGTGATCGGAAATGACTTGCCGACCGCGCAGGACCTTTTGGCGAAATGAGCGACCAGGAAATCATATCTTGCGTCGCAGATCTCAGACCATAGACGCTTAGGGGACCGGATGTCAGAACAGCGCAGCACACTTGCCGACCACCCACTGGCAAAGAAGTTTCAATGCCTCGGACCCCATCAAGTGATCTCTGCTGTTGAATCAGCAGGCTTTGCCTGCACCGGTCGGCTTTTGGCTCTGAATAGCTACGAAAATCGAGTTTATCAGGTCGATGTTGAGGATGGCCCGGCGGTCATCGCGAAGTTTTATCGGCCCGGGCGATGGTCGGTCGATACCATCGAAGACGAGCATGACTTTCTTTTTGAACTCGCTGATGACGGCATTTCGGTGTCCAAACCTTTGGTCCTCGACGGTGGCTATTCTTTGGAGACACTCGACGGTGAGGCGGCTGGAATTAATTACGCTTTATTTGAAAAAGTTGCCGGCCGGCTGGACGACGAACCAAATTCGCAAAAGCTTGTAGAGCTTGGCCGGAGTATTGCTGCGATTCATACGGTTGGTGCCCGCCGAGACGCTGATCACCGGCAGACCCTGAGCGTAGAGGCTTGGGGACAGCCTGCCCTGGAGGCGATTGTTGCATCCGGTCTACTGCCGCTCCCGATGGACGCGGCGTACAGTGACATTGCTCAGACCATTTTTGAGTACGTCGCCGCTGGTCTTGACGGAGTGCCAACCCATAGAATTCACGGTGACTGCCATCATTCCAACTTGGTTTGGGACGATAAAACCCCTGTTTATTTTGATTTTGATGACATGGTTCATGGACCGGCTGTCCAGGATATATGGATGTTGGCTCCGTCCAGTGATGCAACCGGTCGGCTCCGGCGCTCAAAAATACTCGATGGCTATCGGGATGTCCTTGATTTCAGTGATTATTGGTTGCAATTAGTTGAACCCCTACGCGCATTGCGCATCATTAGATATTCCGGTTGGATCGCCATGCGATGGCACGATCCCACTTTCCAAAACACCTTTGCACATGTGTTGAATGACGCATTTTGGGCTGACGAGATCCGTCAGTTAAGAGACATTGTATATCGCATTCAGCACCCTGAAGAACCAGAGTGCTGAACAGCGACGTGTTGTCTGTTGAGGGGCAAATCATCCGCGGTTGAGCCCCAGGGCTCGCCATCAGCTCATGTCTGTCCATGGGCTGGTCCCAGTGAGTTTGGCACTCGCGAGTGGCCGTCTCACTTGGGCTGGCGTGTACGCCATTTACTCGGCAGATGCCTCAGATTCCTGGGGTTTGACTTTGTCGGCAGCCGCAGCATCTTCAGGAGCAGCGTCGACAGCAGGCGCATCTTCAGACGCAGCATCCTCAGGTGCAGCGTCGACCGCCGGCGCATCTTCAGTCGCAGTATCGGCCACCGGCGCGTCCTCGGGCGCAGCATCAGACGCAACGTCTTTGACAGCCTCATCAGGCTGTACCGGTGGTTCGGCATCAGGTTTATCGTCGTTGACCACTGCGGCGACCTCTTGAGGCGCCTCGGAGACAGCAGTCTCAGGGATTGGACTGTTTTCCGGTCGTGTCAAGCCTTGAGCCTTGGCCGCATCCATCAGTGTTTCGTATTGAAGCTGTAATACTTTGTATGCTCTGCGCTCGCTTCGGATAGCATGCTGTAGGTCTCGCACGACGGCCTCGGCCTTGTTCAGTTCACTGATCCGCCGTTTGTCGGCATCACGGGTTGATTTTTCTGCACCAGCAACCCGCTCTCTAATCTCGTTGAATTTGTCGCGCTCTCGGTTGAGTTGTTCTTGGAGCCTTTCGATGCGTCGGTCAACTCTATGCGGGTCGACTTCAACAGGCGCCGGCTGAGCTTCAGTCCGCGCCTCGGTCTCTTCAGCGTCGACAGGTGTCGGTTCACGTACCTCAGCTACGACAGCTGTGGTTGTCCGCTTTGATCCATAAGCCTTGTCGAGTTCCTCCCGAGTCTGTCTCAGATCAGCTCGGTATTGCTGGACCTCGTCTCGAAGTTTCTTGAGCTCTGAATCCTGGTTTTTTAACTTGCTCTCTGCGGCATGCCGAGCCGATGTCACTTTCTCAAGCTTCTGATCGACCTTTTTCTTCGCATCCCGTACGTCTCGTGTCGCCGACTCTCGATCCGAGAGCTGTTTTTTAATCTCGCCATTCTCTGTGCGCACCGTCGCGATCTCTTGCTGAAGCGAGGCTAACTCCTCACCCATGGCCGTGATCTGACGTCGCAAATGTCCGCTTCCGAACAATCCCATTACGGTATCTCCCTGTTTTCTGGAACGAGCAGGTATAACGATGTGCGCGGCCCGTGTCTAGTCTAGTGATTTCATTGCGTCACCCGGTGTCGAGTTTGTAGACGCGTTCGGGGCCCGAGGTGTGTGTCTCAGAGCGCTGATTTATGACACAAAAAAGGGGGGATTATGCGGCGTAGCGGACCAGGACGTTTTTCGGAGGCCGGGTGATGGCTGTTAATCGACTCGTCAAAATGTCATTTTCGCCGTTTTCAAACCAGAGCAGGCAGTTCACCGACGGTTCATTGATGGGTTCCAGGCCATCGGGTCCGGGCACGACTGCACCGAATAGGCGACGTCCGACAGCCGGATGGTCGTCTCTCCATCGACCACTCCAGAGATCACGGACACCGACGCACAATTGCTCACGGAGATGATATTCGGTGTTCTGGGTGACGAAAAGTCTGTGGCGACGGCGCTCTCGACCATTGAACTGAGTCATGGTTACCTCCTACGTTTTCTTACATGTAGGATAGAGTGTTACTTTTGGCAAGAAAATCGCTGTTTTTTCTGAGAAACCGCTTACAGAACAATAAAATGATAAATATTCGAGCAACTTGATGCCGCTTACTGAGTCGGCATATTGACAAGACCTGTGTGAATAACGGACAACCGTCTTGGGGCATAGACTACGGAATGGAGATGGCGATATGATGAAGGGTGCAGTGGCCGATGTGTCCGAGGCGATTGGGCAGACTCCGCTCGTTCGGCTCAACCGTTTAGCGGCCGGGCTAAAAGCCAACATTTATTGCAAGCTGGGTTACTTAAATCCGGGCGGATCGGTCAAGGACCGCATTGCTTTAAACATTATTAACGAAGCGGAAAAGCGCGGGGAATTAAAGCCTGGCGGGACCATCGTTGAAGCGACCAGTGGCAACACAGGTATGGGGTTGGCCATGATCTCGGCCTTACGAGGCTACAAATGCGTGTTCGTTATGCCGGACAAGCAATCGATGGAAAAGGTCAAAGCGCTGCGCGCAGCCGGGGCTAAGGTGGTGATTACGCCCACCAATGTTGAGCCGGAGGATCCGCGGTCATATTATTCAGTGAGCCGAAAGATCGCTGACGAGACGCCCAACGCGTTCTACGCAAACCAGTATCATAATGCCGACAATACAGAGGCGCATTATATCAGTACTGGGCCGGAATTATGGACCCAAACGGGTGGCGAGATCGATGCGTTTGTCGCTGGCCTTGGAACGGGTGGTACCATCACCGGAACCGGGCGCTACCTCAAGGAGCAAAAGGCCGATATCCAACTGGTTGGTGTCGATTGCGAAGGGTCCATTTATTACGATTTTTGGAAGACCGGAGAGGTGATTGAGGCCTACTCCTATAAAGTCGAAGGCATCGGTGAGGATTTCTTTCCCAGCACCATCAACCTGAGCATCATTGACGATGTCATACAGCTGACTGACAAAGAATGTTTCGACGCAACACGCGCTTTGGCCCGGCAGGAAGGCATTTATACAGGTGGGTCTGGTGGCGCCGCTGTACTCGGGGCGATTCGTTATGCAGAGAAAATTGACCGTGAGGCCAATATCGTCGTCCTACTCCCGGACAGTGCAAGCCGATACTTAAACAAGATTTTTGACGATGAGTGGATGCGCGAAAATGGATTCCTCGATCCGGAGGGTAATCTGGGTACGATTCGCGATTTGCTGGCCAATAAGCCGCCGAGCGTTTTGACGGTCGACCGCGATGCCAAAGTGGTCGATGTCATCGAACTCATGAAAGCCGAAGGCATTAGCCAAGTGCCTGTTATCGACCGCGGCCACCTGGTCGGCATCGTCAATGAATCCGCTTTGCTCCAAACCTTGTTAAACGACGGAATGGAAGCACTGCATGCACCTGTCGCTACGGTTGCGAGCGACACGTATGAAGTTGCAGATCCAGATGCGCCCGTTGGCCTATTTAATCACGTTTTCAGCCAGGGCAAAGTCATTGTGGTATGGGAACGCGGTGAAGTCCGAGGCTTGATCACTCAGATCGATGTCATCGACTTTCTCGCACATCGACGACAAATTTAGGAGAGAGCCGCCCATGAGCCAACGTTTTGAAACACGCGCCATCCACGCCGGTCAAGAGCCAGAACCTGCCTATGGTGCTGTCTGTACGCCGGTCTACATGACCAGTACGTTCGCCCAGTCTGCACCTGGCGTTCATAAGGGGTATGATTACAGTCGAGCTGATAACCCGACCCGGACCGCCCTTGAACAAAATCTGGCGTCTTTGGAAAACGCCCGACATGGGATTTGTTTTGCCAGCGGTTGCGCGGCGACTGCAGCGGTGATCCATTGGTTGGGCCAGGGGGCTCATATCATCAGCATGGATGACGTCTACGGAGGAACTCGCCGCCTGTTCTCCCAGGTATTTAGCAAAGCGGCTCGGACCTTCGACTTTGTCGATCTGACGGACTTGGATGCCTTTGAGCAGCACATCAAGCCAGAGACGGCCGCAGTCTGGATCGAGACGCCCACAAATCCATTGATGAAACTTGTTGATATTGAAGCTGTGGTCGAGCGGGCAAAGCGACATGGGCTCAAAGTCATCGTTGATAACACCTTTATGTCTCCTTATTTTCAGCAACCACTCAGCTTCGGCGCTGATGTCGTTGTGCACAGTTGCACTAAGTATTTGGGCGGCCATAGTGATGTTGTCATGGGCGTTGCTATAACCGATGATGATGGCATTGCCGAACACCTCCACTTCATCCAAAAGTCGGTGGGGGCGACACCCGGTCCGATGGATTGTTTCCTGGTTCTCAGGGGCACAAAAACGCTGGCGGTTAGGATGAAACAGCATGATGAGAACGGGCGGCGAATTGCAGCCTGGCTTGATGCTCATCCGGCCGTTGAACGTGTCATTTACCCGGGGCTAGAGTCTCATCCTCAGCACGAATTAGCGAAAAGACAGATGAATGGATTTGGCGGAATGATGAGTTTCGTCGTAAAGGGTGGCCTCGAGCCGGCGACACGATTGTTGAAGAGATGTAAAATCTTTACCCTTGCTGAAAGCCTCGGTGGTGTCGAAAGTCTCATCGAGCACCCGGCGATTATGACCCATGCCAGCGTACCCCCTGAAATTCGGCAAGAATTAGGAATCGATGATGGTCTGATTCGCATCAGCACAGGGATAGAACATGTGGATGATTTGATTGCGGACTTGGCTTTCGCCCTCGAGTCATAGCGTAACGGGCTGTAGATTGGTTTGACGAAGCCTCAAGAAAACCCAATACTGCAGACTATAGAAGATAGTTTTCAAAGAACGATGGCCAAAAGACTTATCGCTGCAATGGTTGTGTGTCTCGTATCCTCCGGGTGTGAAGAGAATCCTGCGCCTGAATTCCAGTCGATGAGCGTGGATGCCCCCGGGACACAACCGAACATCGACCTCGTTCCAAAACCCTGTCTTGACGTCCACACACTGGAGCCCGGGTCAACTCTGCCCAGACGCCTGACCAACGATGAGTACGAAAGCTCCATCAAAGACCTCTTCGGCCTTGATTTACCTGATGGTATCGTCTTCCCCCCGGAGGAAGAAGCGCTCGGTTTCGACAATAACGCTCGTGCCCTACAGGCAACGCCGCTGCATACTGAACGGTACATGTATGCAGCTGAGTTGATCGCCCAGGCCGCGACCGAAGATCTCGATGAACAGATGCCCTGCACGGCGAACGAACAGGCCGATGGATGCCTTGAACGCTACTTAGATGCCATCGGTGTGCGGGCTTGGCGCCGGCCCCTGGATGCCCTCGAACGGACAGCGCTGCTCAAACTCTATCGAGGCGCCGTGGCCGCTGGTGAGACCCACAGAGAAGGTGTGAGCCTAGTGATAACGGCGCTCTTGCAGTCGCCGAGTTTCCTATACCGCGTCGAAGTTGGGACACCGTCGAACGGCCATGATGACATTGTCGAACTGACCAATTACGAAGTAGCCTCGCGGCTGTCGTACTTTATTTGGCGCACCATGCCCGATGATGCTCTATTTTTGGCCGCAGAGAACCAAGAGCTGGTTACAGACGCAGGTCTCGCCCGACAGGTCGATCGAATGCTTCAAGACCCCAAGGCGAATGCTGGGTTCTGGCACTTTTTTGAACAGTGGCTTCATCTCGATGGTGTCGAAAACCTTGACCGAGATCCGCGCTACTATCCCGACTTTGACTCGGCCTCAGCCCGGGCCATGAAAGCCGATGCGAAAGCGTTCATCGAAGAGGCTGTCTGGTCAGATGGCGGAACCGTGGAGCGGCTGTTCACGCGTGTTTTTAAAGACGGCGATGACCCAGCCGATGTCCGGCGTGTTGGCATCTTGAGTCATCCAGCGATCTTGGCCGCCACCTCCAAACCAAACATGACATCGCCCATTCACCGGGGGATCTTCGTGCGCGAGCAACTTCTCTGTACAGCGCTTCCGCCCCCACCGCCCGACCTGATGGTGGTGGCGCCCGATCCAGACCCCAACTTGACGACGCGACAGTTGTTCGAGGCACACAGCGCAGACCCCAATTGTGCGGGCTGTCATCAACTCATCGACCCCTTAGGTCTCGGGTTCGAACATTTCGATGCCATTGGGCAATGGCGTGAAATTCAGAACGGCCGGGCTGTCGATGCGTCAGGAGAGGTCCTGGCAACCACGGACATAAACGGACCGTTCTACGGCCTTGATGAGCTGGCGGTGCGCTTAGCGACAAGCGACCAGGTTCATCGCTGTGTGACCACGCAAGTCTTCAGATATGCAATGGGCCGTGGAGAGCGGAGCGAAGATGGCTGCACCTTGGAATCGGTCTACGAGTCTTACGTCGACAGTGGGTACGACTTTCGAGCCTTGGTGAAGTCGTTAGCGATGCACCCAAATTTCAGACATCGGGGAGGGGCGGGCAGATGATTAGTCGACGCCGTTTTCTAAAAGGAGCTGCGGGTGCATTAGCCCTGCCGCTCGTGTCGGGCCCATTCCGAAGTTTTGCGGCTGACAGCCCATCCCAATTCCCTCAGCGGTTCGTGATTTTTTATCAGCCGAACGGAACAAAGAAGGAAGGCTGGAGTCCGGGTTCCGATGGCACCAGCGGCGCCTTTGAATTGGGTCCCCTGCTTCAACCGCTCAGCGCCTTCAAAGACAAACTCGTCGTGATCGACGGGGTCGACATGGCCATCGCCGGTCTTGGGCCTGGTGGACCCCATCAGCGCGGCATGGCATCTCTTTTAACCGGTGAAGCCATTACCGAGGGAGACTTTGTCGGTGGTGATGGGCGTCGTGCAGGTTGGGGTGGAGGTCCGTCCTTAGACCAATACATGGTCGACACCTTACAGCCATCGACGCCATTGAGTTCATTGGAGTTGGGCGTCCGTGTCAAAGAAGCGATCCCGCGGTCGCGAATCATCTACCGGGGTAAAGAACAACCCGTCGCACCCATCAATGACCCCGTGGAGGCTTACCAGCGTGCCTTTGGGCGAAGTGGCCAACTGGTTGAGACGAGCGGTGATATGGAAACGCTGATGCGTCGCCGACGGTCTGTCTTGGATTTTGTCTATCAGGACTTTGCCGCTCTCCAGAGTGAGCTCGGGGTCGATGATCGCCGAAAGTTGGAGAACCATGCAGATTCACTTCGGGATCTGGAACGCCGGTTGGCTGTTATCGTGGAACGCCAAGACAATTGTCTGCCGGCACAACCGACAACGATGGACATCATGGGTGAAGCCGAGTTCAGAGAGCTGCTCCGGGCGCAAATCGATGTGATGGTCAATTCCTTTGCGTGCGACGTCACTCGTTTCGGAAGCATCCAATGCTCTTCGGCTGTCAATGCACTGCGCTTCACGTTCATGGGGCTGAACGACCATGAGGGTCATAGTTTGTCTCATTCGGGAGACTCCAATGAACCTCTTCAGGGGCAGTGGGATCAGATGTTGGTTTGGTATAGTGAGCAGCAAGCCTATCTCTTAGAACGCCTGGCGAGCATACCTGAGGGTGACAAAACCTTACTCGATAACACCCTGGTCTTCTGTGTCAATGAAATCAGCCGAGGCAATACCCACAGCCACAGCGATATGCCATTCCTATTGGCAGGGGGCGCGGGCGGGCGGCTTCAGACCGGTCGGCACCTCAAGTACACAGATGAAAACCACCTACGGCTTCTTCACTCAATTTTAAACATGATGAATGTGGATGGGCGTCATTTCGGGCACCTAGATTTTAGGCAAGGCCCTCTTCCCGGTCTGTAGCGTTCATCGGTCTCGGTTCCGGACCCACACACCCCACCAAGGCGGTTCGAGTCCGTCGACCTTAATGGTTTTCCATGTGTAGCCCCGACGCGCCCATGCTGCACGTTCGGCACCCGACCGCCTGGGCTCTTTTTCTGAAATCGTTGGGTGGTAGATCAAAAAATCAACGTCCTTCTTTAGAATATAGGAAAGCGGCGCACTTTTGGTGTGACCCGGTCGCTGACCTCGAGCCGGCACATTATGAGCGACCCATTCATCATTGAGGCCCAGGATGTCGACAGTATACAGGCGAGAGTAATAGGGGATAATTCCAGCCGCTGTGGTGGCGATAGACATGTCTGGTTGAGCGTTTTTAGCCAGCCATTGACCGATTGCAGTACATTGTTCGTGAAATGTTTTAAGCCAGCCAATTCGGTCGACGCCTTGGTCGCTGCCCGTGCTCATCGCGTGGCTATCAATTTTGGCGATATGAACACTCGATATACCCAAGCATCCCACGATGACACAGCCGCATAAGCCGGGTTTAAAAGCCCAGACCCGAGCGAAAATCAGCACCAATCCAAGAGCTGCAATGAGGCTGACCAAGGGCATTAAGGGCACCAAAAAGCGGTGTAATGCCATGAAGTCTCCGCCGACCCGCGCAACATGAATGCTGAGTCCCAATAGCACCAGTGTACTCAGTCCTAAAAATCGCTTTGTTGCCGGCGTGGCTTTACGCCAGCCGATATAGCCGAGAATGGGAAGGACCCACAGTCCGTGGGTGTTGATCCAGCTGAGCAAATATCGGAGGCCAGGACTCCAAAAGCCATCCGCACCGGTCTTCACATAATAGGTGTTTGGAAAAGGCCAGCCGTAATATGTCCAACGCCACGCAAAAAACGGCACGAACACTATGAGAAAGACCCCAGCCCATTTGAATTCCAAAAGACTCGGTTTAAGTCGCTTTTCCGAAAACATTGCCCCCATATGGTAGACACCGACCAGCCCAAGCAAGAGCATGCCCTCAGGCCTGGTCATCGAGGCCAAGGCAAACCAAAAACCACTCCTGAGCAAGGCTTTTGATTCACCCAGACTGCCCGTGATGTAATCGAAGACAGCCAGGGCGGCCAGCGTTGTGAACAATTGGGTTTCCAGTCCACCAGTTGCCCAGCAAGCGTATGCGGGGGATGCGGCTAAGAGCGCGGCAGGCACGACATCACTGAGAGAGGATTTACCCCGCAATTTCGCCATGAAGTTCATGACGAGAAACAGAGTCGTTATACCCAGAGCGATACTGATAACCCGACTCCAAATAGCCGGGTCAAGACCGACGCTGATGACGCCGGCCATCGCGACGGTCCAGAGAAAATTAGTATAGCCCTCAACGCGTTCACCGAGATTAAAAACCAGTTCACCGTGTCGAACCAGATTGTCCGAATAACGGAAAGAGATAAACGCATCATCATTTAGAAAATTAAAGTAGAGCGCATGTGCGATGAAGCCCGCAGCGACCATTGCAAACGCAATGGATTTTGAGAGCAAATGGTGGCGCGGAGTCACAGACGACCTCTCTGGTTTCGAGATAGAATTGCGTGCAGACTTACGGGCGACGCAGCAATGCAGTATACTCGGATGAACAGTCCATTACTATAAGTAGAGCAGGAGACCAACACTGAAAGTCCACGGAAACCTTCAAGGTCTGAAACCTAAACAACGTCATCGGCTCGGTTTACTATACAACCGAAAAGTCCCGACTAATCTTATCGTCTCACCACCCTTGGCAAACTCACTTTGCGAACTCTCTCATGAAATAGGGCGTCAGATCGGGATTACCTTGGACCGTCGAGGCCGTGTGCTGCATGTCATCGTTGGTGATGCCGATCAGTTATTTATCCCCGATTTGGGTCGTTCGCGCGCAGGCGAAGGTCGTTTTCGTGGGATCCGCCTGGTCCATACGCATTTACGAGATGAACCCCTCAGCCAAGATGACCTCACGGATCTTGTTCGCTTACGCCTTGATTTGATCGCAGCTGTCGGTGTTGGCCACGATGGACGGCCCAGCCAGTTCTATCACTCTCACTTATTACCCCATGGCAGTGATACGCCCTATGCGCAGCCCACTCAGACGACCATCTGGGATGATAAAATCGACTTTTCCGGTTTTATCAGCGATCTGGAAGACGAGTTTAGTCGTCGTACCATTGGCGCTGTCGAGACCGAGGGTCAAACGCGGGCCATCGCAGTCCATGTCAGCCTGCCAAGCGACACCATCGAACCGGATTTGGCGTTGATGGAATTGTCCGAGCTGGCCAGTACAGCAGATGTCGCCCTAGTGGATGTGATCATCCAGAAGCGTCGCAGCTATGACCCGCGATACGTGATCGGTAAAGGTAAGCTTGACGACCTTTTACTACGGTCTATGCAGCAAGACTGCGAATTGGTGATATTCGACCAAGATTTAACGCCGAACCAAGTGCGAGCGATCGCCGAGGCGACAGATCTAAAAGTCATTGATCGGAGCATGCTGATCCTGGATATATTTGCCCGTCGAGCCCACACTCGCGAGGGTAAGTTAGCCGTTGAGTTAGCCCAGTTGAAGTATTTGTTGCCCCGACTGGCACAGCGCAGTTCCGCCTTCTCGAGGCTTGCGGGAGGCATCGGCGGTCGGGGACCCGGTGAGACAAAACTTGAAATCGATAGGCGGCGCGCAAGAGACCGGATCAGCGCGTTGACTAAATTGCTGAAGACCGCCGCTAAACAACGGCAGAATCGTCGTCGGCGTCGGAATGCTCGCCATGTGCCCACGGTGGCTGTTGTCGGCTATACCAATGCGGGAAAGAGTACGCTCTTCAATGCGATCACTCAAAGTGAAGTCCTTACTGAAGACAAGTTGTTTGCGACCCTCGATGTGACCACGCGACGCTTGCGGTTTCCTCGGGACCGTGAACTTGTCATCACAGATACTGTTGGATTCATCAGGGACCTACCCGACGGTCTTGTGAACGCGTTTAAGGCGACACTTGAAGAAGCACATGAGGCCGATGTCCTCGTGCATGTCGTAGACATCGCAGATGCCCAGATGGAGGAACAGATCGACTCTGTTCGACGGATCTTGCTTGAAACTGATCTGGACCAAAAACCAGTCATTTTGGTCTTTAATAAGACCGACCTATTAGATGCAGAGATAGCGACTAATCTGTGCCGTCTCTATGGCGCTTTTGGTGTGTCGGCTTTGGAGCGAAAGACGCTTCGACCCGTACTCGACGCCCTTGAAGCCCGCCTCTGGCAAGAGGAAAAGAAGGCGCAATGGGCGAACCCTGATTGAGCCTTTCTGTGTCTGCTGCGCACACCGACATTGAAAGTCAAAACCGGTTGATGTTTTACTTTGAGCGCATTGTAAAACCATTGGAGGTCTACTGTTGATGCCGACTCATGAGGTGAAGAATCAAGTTCCTCCGCTACACGACTATAATCTCTATACCACCGATGTGGCGCTGAGCGATGCAGTGGCAAGAGAAGGGGGTCAATGGGGTCTCGACTCGTTGACGGATTTTGGTCAGCTGATCGGCTCAGCTGACATGCAAGAGCATGGACGTCTTGCCAATGAAAACCCGCCGACTTTAAAGGCGTTTGACCGATTCGGGCATCGAATCAATGTGGTTGAGTATCACCCTAGCTATCACCATTTAATGTCGACGAGCATGACTCATGGGCTTCATTCTATGCCATGGCGGTCTGAACGAGAGGGACGTTTAGTCGTCCGAGCTGCTAAGAATTATATGATGAGTCAGGTGGAGCCTGGTCATGGTTGTCCCATTACGATGACCTTTGCATCGATACCTGCTTTGAGGCATGACGCTGACATCGCATCAGAATGGATCCCGAGACTGACGGCCAATGAGTATGATCCCAGCAATCGGTCCGCGTCGGCTAAAACGGCCAATACAGCCGGGATGGCCATGACTGAAAAACAGGGTGGTTCAGATGTGAGAGCGAATGCAACGCGAGCCACTCGTCAGGCCGATGGAAGTTATCGTCTGGTTGGACACAAGTGGTTTTGCTCTGCGCCCATGTCTGATTTGTTTCTTACTCTAGCCTATGAGGACGATGGCTTGTCCTGCTTTGTCGTGCCTCGCTGGACGCCGGATGACAAGCCAAACAACATGAACTTGCAGCGCCTTAAAGAGAAGGTGGGCAATCGGTCTAATGCATCCAGTGAGATCGAGTACGACCAGGCTTATGCACGTCGTCTAGGGGAACCGGGCCGAGGCGTGAGGACCATCATTGATATGGTGGCCCACACACGCCTTGATTGCGTCGTCGCCAGTGCGGGGCTGATGCGGCAGGCCGTCGCCCAAGCCTGCCACCATACTCAACACCGGTACGCGTTCGGTAAGGCGCTCATCGAACAACCACTGATGAGAAATGTGTTGGCTGATATCGCCCTCGAAGCCGAGGCTGCCACGGCTTTGGGATTCAAATTGGCGCGTGCGTATGAATTGGGACATACAGATCCAATGCAGGCTCAATTTGCCCGTATCGCAACCGCAATCGGAAAATATTGGGTGTGTAAGCGAGTCCCTTGGGTCGCCTATGAAGCCATGGAGTCCCATGGTGGTAATGGGTATGTCACCGAACACAGCATTGGCCGTTTATACAAAGAGGCTCCGCTCAATTCCATCTGGGAAGGCTCTGGCAA
>MDTC01030143.1_pt1 | contig 17936 bp, 17 predicted proteins | sample 811181 | NCBI WGS metagenome assembly MDTC01 (sample SAMN05326644, study PRJNA326480) | marine metagenome | isolation source: seawater | place: Pacific Ocean: North | collected 2011
ACGTAAAAATAAATTACGGAAAGAATAGTGAGTACATTATATTTTCAGAGAGTTCTAAAGTGAATCCAAACAATTTTTTAGGCTATTTCCTTCATGGGTTTAGACTAAAATCTTACGAGTTCAAAAAATATATAACAAAAAAAGAATCAAGAGTTATAACTATAAATGTAAGTGGAAATAAAAATATACCTTCCCCAAAGGTCCAGTCAAAATTTAGAGCTATAGAGGAGGGTACTTTTTTTGCAAGAGATTTAGTTTCCGAGCCGGGAAATGTTTTACATCCTGATGAGTACTCTAGAAGGTTAAGTTTACTCAGAAAGGATGGGTTAAAGGTAAATATTTATGACGAAAAAAAATTAAAAAAACTCGGAATGCATGCTTTGCTTGGTGTAGGCCAAGGAAGTATCAGAGGATCGTACTTAGTCACTTTAGAGTGGAAAGGGAGAAATGACAATTCTAAACCTTTGGGATTTGTTGGTAAAGGTGTTTGTTTTGACACTGGCGGTTACTCATTAAAACCAGCAAAGTTTATGGAGGATATGACTTATGATATGGCTGGATCCGCTACAGTAGTTGGATTGATGAAAAACTTTGCACTTAGAAAAGCAAAAATTAATGCAGTAGGAGTTGTAGGACTTGTAGAAAACATGGTGAGTGGTAACGCCCAGAGACCTGGAGACATAGTCAAGTCATATAGTGGGAAAACTATTGAAATATTAAACACAGACGCAGAAGGGAGATTAGTCTTAGCTGATGCGCTGACTTTTACTGAAAAAAAATTCAAACCAAAGTTCATAATTGATCTAGCAACTCTTACAGGTGCGATAATAGTTTGTTTAGGCTCCGAGTATGCAGGCCTTTTTTCTAATGATGATAAATTATCCAAACAAATTTTTGAAGCTGGTCAAAATGTCGATGAAAAAGTTTGGAGAATGCCGTTACATAAAAATTATGATAAATTAATGAATTCAAAAAATGCAGATGTGCAAAATATAAATTATGTAGGTGGGGCAGGGTCTACTACTGCAGCTCAATTTTTACAAAGATTCATATTAAATAAAACCCCTTGGGCTCATCTTGATATAGCTGGGATGGCTTTTTCAAAGTATGGAGGGGCATTAAATTCAGGTGGTGCAACTGGTTTTGGTGTTAGACTTTTAAACCAACTTGTCGAGGAAAATTATGAGTGAAGTGGAACAAACACTTTCAATAATTAAACCTGATGCCGTTGAAAGAAATTTAACAGAGGAAATTAAACGAATATTTGTCTCGAACAATTTACTAATTAAAGATATGAAAAAAATTCATATTTCAAAAGAAGAGGCTGCAGAATTTTATAAAGTTCACCAATCAAAACCATTTTATAGTGATTTGTGCTCATATTTATCTTCAGGCCCTATAGTTGCTATGATTTTAGAGGGTAAAGATGCAATCTTACAGAATAGAAAAATAATGGGTGCTACAGATCCTAAAAAAGCAGAGGAGAATACAATCAGAAAACTTTATGGAATCTCTATTGATAAAAATTCAGTACATGGTTCAGACTCTAAAGAAAATGCAAAAAAAGAAATAAATTTTTTTTTTAAAAATTAACAGTATTTAAATATTGAGATAATTGCCTCTGGGTATGCCAGATACTCTAACTTTTGTGTTTTAATCCTTAAAGTTTTCTCAGTTTCGTTATTGTTTAAAAAAAATTCTCTTTTTACTATAATCTTTCCGGAGTCCAGCTTTTTATTAACAAAGTGTACTGTGCAACCAGTTTTTTTTTCATTGTATTCAAGAACTTTTTTAAAAGTATTTAAACCTTTAAACTTAGGTAATAAAGAGGGATGAATGTTAATTACCTTTTTTTTAAAGCTATTTAAAAATTTGTTTGAAAGAATTTTCATGTATCCAGCTAAACAAATAAGATTTATTTTATGTTTTTTTAGATTTAATAAAATTAAATTTTCAAAATTTCTTTTATTTGTATCTATTACCAAATATGGAATCGAATTGATTTTTGCAAAATTGAGGCCAACTGCATATTTATTATTACATACAACTAATTTGATTTTAATTGGAAAATTGTAATCTCTGGATCTTTTAATTAAATTTTTAAAATTTGAGCCCTTTCCAGATATAAAAACACAAACGTTTTTTTTTACCATTTTAATTTATTAAATAAATTAACCTTCTTACCACCTTTTGATATAAATCCAATCTCGTAAGGCTCATAGCTTTTAGAAAAAAATTTTTTTACCTTGGTAATATTTTCTTTTGGTAAAATTACACAAAATCCTACTCCACAATTAAATGTTCGCATCATTTCCTGATCCGATATTCTTTTACTTTTTATCCACTTAAATATTTTTTTTATTTTAATTTTAGACAGATCAATATTTATTGAAAGATTATTGGGAATAGATCTAGATAAATTCTCAATGAGTCCGCCACCAGTGATATGCGCAGAGGATTTAATAAGCTTCCTATTCACTAAATTCAAAATTTCAGTAGTATAAATTTTTGTAGGTTTTAGAAGTTCTTTTTTTAAATTACCAGGAATTTTGTATCTTTTTAAAATCATTCTCACCAAAGAAAACCCATTAGAATGTAAACCACTTGATGGGATGGCAAGTATTTTATAATTATTTTTAACATTGGCTTTTGATAAAATATTTTTTTTAGACACTATTCCAACACTAAAACCTGCTAAATCAAATTTATCCTTAGTATAAACACCTGGCATCTCTGCAGTTTCACCCCCAATAAGTTTACATTTTGAAATGTTACAACCTTGAAAAATTCCTTTTAAGATTTTTTTTGTTTTTTTCATATTAAGTTTACCAACAGCAATATAATCTAAAAAAAATAAAGGCTTAGCACCTTGTACTATTAAATCGTTTACACACATGGCAACCAAATCTATACCAATAGTGTCAAATTTTTTATATTTATTTGCCAAATCAACTTTTGTTCCCACTCCATCTGTGCAAGAAACTAAAACTGGATCTTTTATTTTAATTTCACTCATATCAAATAATGATGCAAAACCACCGATAGTTTCACTGTGTTTGTTTAAATTCCTTTTTTTGTCATTTTTTTTTGATAAATTTGATATGTACGATACTAATTTATTTGCTAATGGGATATTTACTCCACTTTTTTTATAACTATTTTCTATCTTTTTCATTTATAAAAATGATAATTAATTTTTTGATGAAATCTTTATATTTTGTAGGAGTTATTTTAATTATTTTTTGTAAAACTGGAAACGTTTTATCAAAGGAAAACTTATTTAGTGTTAATAATATCCAAATATCCAAAAACAACAAGATAAGCAATAAAGAATTAGCGAATAAAGCAATAGAAATAGGTTTTAAAATGTTGACTGAAAAAATTTTGTTAGAGCAGGATATTGAAAAATTCAAAAGTTTAGAACTTGGTCAGATTAAACCTCTGGTTTCATATTATCAAATAATCAACAAAAGAGAAGGAAAACAGAACTCAGATAAAACATTTTTCAACATTTTTTTTGACAAGGAAAAATTACATGAATTATTTTATAATAATAATATTTTTTACTCTGAAATTTCAGACAAAGAACTTTATTTTCTTCCACTTTTAAGAAAAAAAAATGAATTATTCATATTTTCTCAGAATTATTTTTATGAAAATTGGGATAAACTTCAACAAAATGATTTAATTGAATTTATTTTACCCCTAGAAAATATTGAGATCATACAACAAATAAAAGAAAATGAGGATAATTTACTTAATATAAGTTTAGAAAACTTATTTCAGGGATACAATAATAAAAATTTAGCTATAGCAATAATTCAAATTAATTCATCAAGAAATATTCAAATTTTTTTGAAAACAAAAATTTTAGATAAGAAAATTAATAAGAGTATTAAAATTAACAATTTAAAAGATTTTAACGAGGATTTTTACCTAAACCTGACTTCTATGATTGAACAAGAATTAATAAACTTAATAAAATCTCAAAATTTAATTGATGTAAAAACCCCCTCTTTTTTAAACACAAAATTTAAATTAAAAAAAAGAAACAATTTAGTTGAACTTAATAGTAGATTGGAAAAAATAGGTTTAATTGAAAATATTTATGTTCAAGAATTAAATAATGAATATGTTAATTTGAAAATAAAATATTTAGGAAAATTAAATAAAATAATTAATCTATTAAAAAGTCAAAATATAATTCTTAAATTATCTGGTGAAGAGTGGACACTTGAAATAATTGGATGAAGCAATTAATATTTAAATTTCCTTTTAAGACAAAATATTATGAACAAGATTTTTACGTTTCAAGTAATAACTTTTCGGCTTATAAACTGATTGAAAGTTGGCCGAATTGGCCAGGTAGATGGTTAAATATTTTTGGAACTTCAGGATCTGGTAAGACTCATTTATCTAAAATCTTAGGTAAAAAAATAAAAAAATCTAAAATAATAAACGCTAATGAAATTGGGCAAGATACTGTAAGTAATTTGGAAAAAATTGAATGTTTAATTATTGATGACTATAAAAACAATATTGAAGAAAAAATATTTTATTCCATCTTAGATGAGTCAAAACAATTGAATAAATATATAGTAATAAACAGTAACGACTCTTTGAAAGATTTTTCATTTAATCTAAAGGATTTGAAATCAAGGACTAACAGTTTTATTTTTATTGGAATAAATCTGCCGACAGATGAACTTTTAAAAGTAATTATTTCAAAGTCTTTTTCAGAAAAACAGATAGATATTAACCCTAAAACTATTGATTATATTATAAAAAATATTGAAAGGTCTTATGAAAAAATCTTAAGATTTCTTAGAGATATAGATGAATTATCTTTATCTTCTGGAAAATCGATCAATATTAATTTAATAAAAAAAGTATTGAACAAATGAATAAATATAGATCTCATAATTGCTCTGAATTAAGAGAAGCTGATATTGGAAATACAGTAATATTATCTGGTTGGGTACACAGAAAAAGAGATCATGGAAATTTATTATTTATAGATCTCAGAGATCATTATGGTCTTACTCAATGTGTTGTTGAAAATAATAATAAATCTTTTTCAATAATAGAAAAAGTGAAACCAGAGTCCGTTGTCAAAATCGAGGGTAAAGTAATTAAAAGATCTAAGGGAACAGAAAATTTAGACTTAAAAACTGGTACAATTGAAATTTCAATTAAATCTTTAGAAGTTTTATCAAATGCAAACGATTTGCCAATGCCTGTGTTTGGAGAACAAGATTATCCTGAGGACATTAGGTTAAAATATAGATTTCTTGACTTGAGAAGATTTGAAATGCATGAAAATATTATTTTACGATCTAAAGTAATTTCATTTATAAGATCGGAAATGTTAAAACTTGGTTTTTTAGAATATCAAACTCCAATACTTACCTCATCAAGCCCCGAAGGAGCTAGAGATTTTTTGGTTCCAAGTAGACTAAATCCTGGAAAATTTTATGCCTTACCCCAAGCACCACAACAATTTAAACAACTAATAATGGTGTCCGGGTTTGATAAGTATTTTCAAATAGCCCCATGTTTTAGAGATGAAGATGCAAGAGCAGATAGGAGCCCAGGTGAATTTTATCAATTAGATATTGAAATGTCTTTTGTTGAGCAAGAGGATGTATTTGAGGTTATAGAAAAATTGATGATAAGTTTATTTAATCAATTTTCTTCTAAAAAAATATTATCTAACAAATTTCCACGAATTTCTTATAAAGATGCTATGCTAAAATATGGAACTGATAAACCAGATTTGAGAAACCCCTTATTAATTACAGATTTAACTGATATTTTTACAAGAGAAGACGTTAAGTTCGATATATTTAAAAAATTAGTAAAATCAGGAAAAAAAGTTAGAGCCATAACCACAAAAAAAACAATAAATAAACCTAGAAGTTTTTTTGACGGTATTGATAAATGGTCAAAAGAGCAGGGTGCCTCCGGGTTAGCTTATTTCTCTCTAGAAAAAGAAAAAGCAATTTCAGCTAAAGGTCCAATTGGAAAATTTTTTAGTGAAAAATCTCTAATAGATATTATGGATATAACTAAAGCTGAAATAGGCGATAGCATATTTTTTGCTTGTGGAGATGAAAAAGAAATAGAAAAAATATTATCAGTCGCTAGAAACAAAATTGCAGGGGAATTAAATCTTATTGATACAAATAAATTTGCTTTTTGCTGGATTGTTGATTATCCGATGTTTGAATTAGACGATAAGTCAAAAAAAATTATTTTCAGTCACAATCCATTCTCAATGCCCCAAGGCGATATTAAAAAAATTAATTTTAATAAACCTTTAGAAATTAAAGCTTATCAATACGATATTGTATGTAACGGGGTAGAGTTATCTTCAGGAGCTATTAGAAATCATATACCTGATTTAATGTATAAACTTTTTTCTATTGTTGGTTACAGTAAAAATGAGGTGAATAAAAAATTTAGTGGGATGATTAATGCACTAAGCTATGGCGCACCCCCACATGGAGGCATTGCTCCAGGAGTAGATCGAATTGTGATGTTATTGGCTGATAAAAAAAATATACGAGAAGTTACTTTATTTCCTATGAATCAAAACGCACAAGATCTTATGATGGACGCACCATCTAATGTTGATGAAGCTCAATTAAAAGATTTAGGTATAAAAATTGAAAAGAAAAAGAATTAGTTTTTTGTCTTAAGATTTATCCTTACATCAGACAAATCAACCAACTTTTCCTCTAAATTGCTTCTTACAAAACCTTTAGATGTAATATTTTTCACAATTTTTAAAAATTTATCATCCGTGTGCTCATTTGAAATATTTTTTGTGCTTGCGATTGATGGTGTGTGTGCTAAATCCTCTTTACCTAAATAAGAGATCGCAAGCTCTCTAAATACATAATCTAGAATTGAAGAAGCACTTAAAATTCTATCATTTCCTTCTACATTACCAGATGGTTCAAACTTAGTATCTATAAAAGCATCAACATATTCTTCAAGCGGTACTCCATATTGAAGACCTAGTGAAATCGCAATTGCAAAGTTATTCATCATCGCTTTAACGAGTTCGCCCTCTTTATTGGTGTCAATGAAAATTTCTCCGATTTTACCATCGTCGTATTCACCAGTATGTAAATAAACTTTATGGTCTCCTATTTGAGCCTTTTGAATATAACCTTTTCGTCTATCAGGCATTTTAAATCTTGAATTACTTCTAATTTTTGAATTTATATTGCTATCAGCTACAATATTATTTTTTGGAGACAAGATTTTGGATGAAATTTCTTTAGAAACAACTTTGTTAACTTCTAGATCGTTGGGTTTTTCTTTTTTTACATCCCCAATTCTTTTAGTCTTTCTATTATTTAGTTTTACATCTATAACTTCCACTTCACCGTCTGATCTTTTATCAATTTTTTCCAATTCTTTATCATTAAGATCATCTAATGAATGGACAGTTTTGAATGTGCAAGTATAATACGTTTCTACGATAAATTTTTTCATATAATTTGGAATCTGTTATATTGAAGATATATATAAAATACTGTAAGTGTCTATTGTATAATTATACACTTGTTAATTGTGTGGATTTAAAATTTCTTTAACGAACATGAGATTTATTTTTACTTGGTGGAACAGACAAACTTTTGGAACTTTTTTAAAAACAATTTTTTTTGGAAAATTCGTTGGAAAAGATGAGTCTGGAAATAAATACTATAAAAGCAAAAAAGATGAAAGATGGGTTGTATATTCTACAGACGTTGAGGCCACTAAGATTACATCTGATTGGTATCTATGGATACACCATACAATAGACAAACCTCCGTTAGGAAATGAAAAAAAATATAATTGGCAAAAGAAACATCAAGAAAATCAAACTGGTACTAAGGGCAGGTATACTCCAGTAAAAATTGAAAAAAAAAATGATAACAAGAAATATGAGACTTGGAAATAAATTAATTTTTATTTTATTTTGCTTAATTTACTTTTTTTCATACTCTTTTGCAGAAGATAAAATTACAACTACTCCTTTAATTAACTTAGAAAAAATAAAACCAAGTTTTGAAGAAACTGACGAAAAAAATGATTTTGATTTTAAGAATAATAAAATTAAAGTAAAAAAAAATGGTCCACTTAATTCTTCATCTAGCGCTACATTAATTGGGTTGGATAAGATTACAGCTAAATCCACAAAAATAGTAATCAATCTTGAAGAAGCAAAAAAATTTGGTCCATTAGAAATTAAAATTCTTAAATGTGGAAAAGTAAGAGTTAATAATATTATTGATGACGTTGCTTACATGCAAGTTAAAGACTTAACTAAAAACGAAAATGAGAAGGTATTTATATTTAATGGATGGACTTTTTCATCTGATCCAAATATTACGCCCTTCGATCATGCAATATATGATTTACAATTATTAAACTGTTCAAAAGTTTAATAAAATTTTTCTTTTCCTAACCAATTTGTATCGAAATCTGAATTAATAAATTTTTTATGATTTAAAATTTTTTTATGTAAGTCAATTGTTGTAGTAATTCCTTCTAGAACAAATTCGTCTAAAGATCTCAAAGTTCTTTGGATAGCTTCTGTTCTATTTCTTCCCTTACAAATTACTTTTGCAATTAAGCTATCGTAGTATGGTGTAATTTTACAACCCTGAAAAATTGAGCCGTCGACTCTTGTTCTGAACCCCGATGGTTGATGACATACACTGATCACTCCAGGGCTAGGTTGAAAATCTAAAGCAGGATTTTCAGCATTTATTCTACATTCAATCGAGTGACCTCTTGGATCAATATCACTTTGTTTTAATGCTGTTTCACCTGAGTAAGCAATCCAAAGTTGTTCTTTAACAATATCGATACCTGTTTGCACCTCTGTGACTGGATGCTCAACTTGAACTCTAGTATTCATCTCTAAAAAATAAAATTTTCCATCTTCATAAATAAATTCTACGGTTCCAGCTCCTTCATAATTTATCTGCTCAACCATTTTGACAGTCTTTTCTAATAAATCTTTTCTTTGATTATCTGACAAAACCGGGCTAGGCGTTTCTTCAATTAATTTTTGATGACGTCTCTGAACTGAGCAATCCCTTTCTCCTAAATGAACAGTTTTATTTTTGCCTGACATTATTTGAACTTCAATATGTCTTGGATTTTTAAAATATTTTTCTATATACAATTCATCTTTCCCAAAAAATTTTTTTGCCTCATTTTTAGCAGTTAAGAATAAGTTTTCTAGCTGACTTTCCTCATCTACAATTTTCATTCCTTTTCCACCACCACCACCAGCAGCCTTAATTAAAACAGGATATCCTATTTCCCTACAAATATTTTTTGCTTCAGAAACAGATTTTACACTTCCTTCAGATCCTTCAATAATGGGCAATCCATATTTTTTTGCAATTTTTTTTGCTTCAATTTTATCACCCATTTTTGAAATTATTTCTGCACTAGGACCAACAAATTTTATACCGTGTTTATTTACAATTTCAGAAAATTTAGCATTTTCAGATAAAAATCCATAACCAGGATGAATCGCCTCAGCACCGGTCAAGTCAACAGCAGACATTATTGCAGATATATTAAGATAACTATTTTGTGGTTGATGTGAACCTATACAAACACTTTCATCAGCTAATCTAACATGCATTGACTCCGAATCCACGTCTGAGTGGACCGCAACTGTTCCTATTCCCCATTCTTTACATGCCCTGATTACTCTAACAGCTATTTCACCCCTATTGGCAATTAAAACTTTTTTAAACATCTTGAATTATTTTATTAAAACTAAAGTTTGACCAAACTCAACTGGTTGACCGTCTTCAACTAAAATTTTTTTAACTTCTCCATCTGTTGTGGACGGCACGTGATTCATTGTCTTCATAGCTTCAACAATCATTAAAGTTTGACCTTTTTTAATTTTGTCACCAACTTTAATAAACTTTTTAGCACCTGGTTCAGGAGACAAATAAGCTGTTCCTATTATCGGAGATTTTACCCTCACGCCATCGGGTTCATCTGAGGCATTTAGCACTGCTTTATTTGGAGAGACTAATGCACCTGTCTTTGATTGCTCAAGCGTTTTAATATTTTTTGAAACTTTGATTCTTGTTTGACCATCTTGATACTCTAACTCGGTCAAACTAAATTCTTTTAAGTGATCTACCAATTCTTTAATAAGTTTTTTATCAATTTTCATTAGTTCAAAAATTTTTTCATTGCTTCTAAAGCCATGATATATCCTTTCTCACCAAATCCGCAAATAATTCCTTTAGCTACTTTGCTTATCAAGGATTTGTGTCTGAAATCTTCTCTATTATAAATGTTGCTTATATGCAATTCAATTATAGGAATTTTCAATATTTTGAGAGCATCATGTATTGCTACAGAAGTATGTGTATAACCCCCGGCATTGATTATTAATCCTTCTTGACTATTTCTTGCATTTTGTATTTTTTCAACCAACTCTCCCTCGATATTTGATTGAAAAAATGAAATTTTAATATCATTTTTCTTTCCGAATTCTTCACATTTGTTTTCGATATCTTTAAGAGTAGAGGTCCCGTATTGGCTTTTTTCTCTCTCACCTAAAAGGTTGAGATTTGGACCATTAAGAATTATAATTTTTCTCATTATTTAAATTTATATTCATTGAATAACTGAATTATGGCAAAAATACAATTAAATGGAAAAAAAATTACAATTAGATCAAATTTTTCAATATTAGATTTATTAAAAAAATATAAATTAACTTATAAGAAGGTTGCAATAGAACATAATGGAATAATTATTCCAAAAACACAATATAAAAGAAAAAATTTAAAAAATAATGACAAAATAGAAGTTGTTCATTTTATAGGCGGTGGTTAATTTGAGAAAAGATATATTCAAAGTAGCCAATAAAAAACTTCGATCTAGACTAATTATAGGCACTGGTAAATATCGAAATTTTTTAGAGACAGCTAAGGCCGTAAAAGCTTCAGGGGCTGACATGGTAACTGTTGCCTTAAGAAGGGTTAATATCACCAACAAAAGTAAGCCAATGTTAAGTGATTATCTTAATCCAAAAAAAATTACTTTTTTACCAAATACTGCCGGGTGCTTTAGCTCAGATGAAGCTTTAAGGACATTGAGATTAGCTAGAGAAATAGGTGGGTGGAAATTAGTAAAACTTGAAGTTTTAGGAGATAAAAAAACTCTATTTCCAAATATGATTGAAACTATTAAATCAACAAAAGTACTTGTTAAAGAAGGGTTTAAGGTAATGGTTTATTGTACTGATGATCCTGAGTTAGCAAAAAAACTTGAGGATAATGGAGCTTCTGCAATAATGCCTTTAGCATCGCCCATAGGTTCTGGTTTAGGTTTATTAAATAAAATTAATATTTCATTAATTATCAAACAATCAAAAGTTCCTGTTATTGTAGATGCAGGAATAGGGACTCCTTCAGATGCCACCATTGCAATGGAGATGGGATGTGATGGAGTTCTCATAAATAGTGCTATTGCGAAAGCGAAAAAACCATTGCTTATGGCTGAAGCATTTAAAGATGCTGTAAATGCTGGACGGACTGGATTTTTAGCCAAAAGAATGAAAAAAAATTATCTTGGATCAGCTAGCTCGCCATTCGAGGGGCTGATTTAATTTTTTTTCTTCTTCTTACCCAAAGAGTTCTTAAAACTTTTTTTACTTTTACTTTTCTTTTATCTTTTTTATCTTTTTTATTTTTTTCAGTTTTTTCTTCAATGTTTTTACTCTTTGACTGTATATATTTTTTTTTTGTCTCAAAAATCTTATTTATATGTTCAACTTTATTGATAATTTTTTTAGATTTATTTTGTAATTCAATCTTATATTCAGGTATAATTAATTTTTCATTAGGAATTATTTCAACTTTAAAAGAATATTTTTTTTCAAAATATTTAAGCTCCTCTTTTAAGCTTTCTTCGATATAAAATTTTACCTTTTCAGGTACATATGCTTTAATTATCTTAACTTTATCAGCAAATGCTAAATGTTGAATTTTTTTTAAAATTTTTTGAGAAAATGAGCCTAGTGATAATTGAGTTTCCCATTTAATAGAACCTTCTCTTAAACGCTGACGAGTCATTTCAAGTAAACCAAAATTACTTATTCTTCCAATTTGTATTCTTGCCCTATCTTTTCTGATACTTTCCCTCATTTTTTTTTCAACAATACGTCTATTATAAAAATTCATCATGTCTATAAAATCAATAACTATTAACCCTGACAGGTCTCTCAATTTTATTTGATGAGCTATCTCCGCAGCAGCTTCAATGTTTGTATTTAACGCTGTTTTTTCAATATTTGTTTGTTTAGTCGATTGACCAGAATTTATATCGATCGCAACAAGAGCCTCAGTTGGATTTATTACCAAATATCCTCCAGATTTTAATTTTACTGTGGGTTCAAAAATATTATTAAGCTCTTTTTCGATATTCACATCATGAAAAAGTGGTTTTTTTCCTCTATATTTTTTTATATTTTTCACATTTTTTGGCATTAACTCTTTCATAAATTTTTTTGCTTTTTGATATGCCTCATTTCCTTCGATATAAATATTTTTTGTTTCATTATCATAAATATCTCTTAAAGTTCGTTTAATAATATCTCCTTCTTCATAGACTAGTGATGGCGCATTAGAGTCTAATGCCTTATCTCTAATATCTTCCCAGGTTTTTAAAGTATTTTGAAAATCTTTTTCAATCTCATTCTGAGTTTTATTCGCGCCTGCAGTCCGTATAATTACACCCATACTTTGAGGAATTTTAATTTCATTAAGAATATTTCTTATTTTTTGTCTATCAACAGAATTAAATATTTTTCTCGAGATACCTCCACCTTTAGGAGTATTAGGCATTAAAACAATATATTTTCCAGCTAAAGAAATGAAAGTTGTTAAAGCAGCTCCCTTTTGCCCTCTTTCTTCTTTTATCACTTGTATGAGAATTACCTGACCAGGTTTTATAACTTCTTGAATCTTGTATTTTTTTATTCCATAAGAAGTTTTGACTTCTTCTCTGTACTCTTTTTTTTTAACTTCTATATTTTTTAAATTTTCATTATTATCTTTAGAAGATTCTAGATTTTCATCTTGTTGATTATTTAATTCTTGATTTTGTAGATCACCATTAACATGATCAATTGTTTTATTTTTAAGTTCTTCTCTAATCTTTTCTTCTGCTACTTTTATTTTTTCTTTATCCTCGGATGGAATTTGATAATAATCTGATTGTATATCGTTAAAAGCAAGAAACCCATGTCTTTCTCTTCCGAAATTAACAAAAGCCGCTTGTAAAGAAGGCTCTACCCTGCTTATAGTACCTAAATAGATATTATTTTTAAAAGTTAAATTGTTTTTATCTTCAAACTCATATTCTTCAATTGAGTTATCAGATTTAAGAACAATACGCGTTTCATTTGGATGCGAAGCATCAATATATAAATTTTTTTCCATTTTGCTTGAATTCCTTTTGATTTATTAAAAACTGTGAAATTTAAATTTGTCATTTTTACTATTTTATACAATTTTACGAATAAATACACATAATTTAAATTATGATGCCTAAAGAAAGTCAAAATTTTTAAAGATAACGAGGAGAAATGTATAAATTTCTTAATTTTTCAGTAAAATTTGTCATAATATTTTCGATCGTAATATTATTTTTTACTTTTTCTACTCTTTGGTATTTTTCCATAGGTCTTCCTGATTATAAAAAACTATCTAATTACCAACCCCCTATTTCAAGTAGAGTATATTCAGATGATGGAAAACTAATTGCTGAGTATGCTATTCAAAAAAGATTATTCGTACCTTACGAATCTATTCCAGAAATAGTGATTAATGCATTTTTGTCTGCAGAGGATAAAAATTTTTTTAGTCATCCGGGAATTGACGCAAAAGGTATATTACGAGCTACAATTAAAAATTTAAAAAATATTTCTCAAAATAAAAGATTAGAAGGTGCTTCTACCATAACCCAACAAGTAGCAAAGAATTTTCTTCTTACTAATGAAGTATCTATAAAAAGAAAAATTAAAGAGGCAATTTTAGCATTTAGAATCGAAAGAGCGTACTCTAAGGAAAGAATATTAGAACTTTATCTAAATCAAATTTATTTAGGCCAAGGAACCTATGGTATCGCTGCAGCTAGCTTAGAATATTTTGATAAGTCTATAAAAGAATTAAATTACTCAGATGCAGCTTTATTAGCAGCACTTCCAAAAGCACCTAGTAAATATGACCCTTACAAATATCCTAAAGTTGGAAAATTTAGAAGGAATTTGGTACTTCAAAATCTATTAGAGAATAATTTTATTTCAAAAGAGCAATTTAAAAAATTTAAAAATAGTGAATTAAATTTAAAAAGAAGAAAAATAGAAATAGTAAATGAAGCAAATTCTTATACAGAAGAAGTAAGAAGATCTGTTAATGAAAACTTTGGATTTGAAAAACTTTATTCCCAGGGTTTAAGTATCAAAACTCCATTAAACATAAAATACCAAAAGGTAGCAATAAATTCTTTAAGAAATGGAATAGAAAAATATGATAAAAGACACGGTTGGAGAGGACCAATCACTAACAAAATAAAAAATAAAAATTGGAAGAAAAAATTAGAAAATTTAAAACTCGACCCGACACTTAATTGGAAATTTGCAGAAATTATTTCAGTTACTAACAATGAAATAAAAATTAATATTTTAGAAGATAAAGAAAATATTTCAGAGATTATTGATTTTAATAAAGCTAAATGGACATTGAAAAAAAAAAATGCAACAAGTGTTCATTCTGTAGGAGATATTATTTTTGTTAAAAAAATAAAAAATGTTTGGAATATTAAACAATACCCGAGAGTAAATGGTGGAATAGTTGCAATAAATCCATTTACAGGTGATGTCAAAGCACTAGTAGGTGGTTTTAATTTTAAGTCAAGTGAATTTAATAGAGTGACTCAGGCAAAAAGACAGCCCGGTTCTGCTTTTAAGCCTATAGTTTATGCAGCAGCTTTAGAAAATGGTTTCTCTCCCAATTCGATTATTTTGGATGCACCCTTCGTTGAAAGTCAAGGTATAGGCTTGAAGAATTGGAAGCCAGAAAATTACGGAAAAAAATTTTACGGCCCAACTACACTTAGAAAAGGAATTGAGTATTCGAGAAATTTAATGACAATTAGAATTGCTAAAATCCTAGGTTTAGATAAGATTTTAAATTTATCTAAGAAATTAGACATTTATGAAGATATACCTGAGTTATTATCAGTGTCACTTGGTGCAGCTGAAACTACTTTACTAAATTTAACCTCTGCCTATGCAACATTTATTAATGGAGGTATGAAAATTAAACCAACTTTGATTTCTAGAATTCAAGACAGAAGAGGCAAAACTATTTTGCAAGTTAAAAATAGAGAGTGTGTAGGGTGTGATAAGTTTTTTAATCAAGCAAGTTTATATCCAGAAATCAAAAATACTAACTCAAGAGTGATAAGTGAGGAAACGGCATATCAGATGACTTCTATTCTCAAGGGCACGGTTGAGAGAGGAACTGCTAAAAAATTAAAATCTCTTAATGTGCCACTTGCCGGCAAAACAGGCACAACAAATAACAATTTTGATGCATGGTTTATTGGATTCTCATCTAATTTAGTAATAGGGGTTTATATTGGGTTTGATAACCCAAAAACATTAGGAAAGTTCGAGACCGGGTCAAAAGCTGCCCTACCAATTTTCAAAGAATTTATTGAAAATGCACTTTATAAAGATGATTTTAAAGAATTTGAGATACCAAATAACATTTTTTTGACTTCATTAAATTATGACACTGGTTTAAAAACTACTTCTAAAGACAAAAGTATAATTATTGAAGCCTTAAAACAAAAAGATATTAACAACATAAACAATAATAATTTAATTTCGGTCAATGATCGTGATACTATTGTTAAGTTTAGACAATTCTACTAATGCAAAATTTTGAAAATAGTTTGTTATCTGCAAAAAAAGCTCTAGAGAATATAAGGGGGTATCTTTGATAAAAATAAAGTCTTATCAAAGTTACAAGAATTAGAAAAGGAGCTTTCAAAAGAAAATTTTTGGAAAGACAATAATAATGCCAAAAAAACTATCAAATTAAAAAAAAATTTTGAAAAAATTTTTTATTCTTATCAAAACTCTATAGAAGAAATTAAAAATATAACAGATCTTTATAATTTAGCTGAGTCAGAGAAAAATGATGAGATCAAGGACGAGTGTAAAATACAAATTGAAAAACTTTTTAATAATATAAAAAAAAACGAAATTAATTGTTTTCTATCTGGAGAAAATGATGATTTAAATATTTACTTAGAGATACATGCTGGTGCAGGTGGGACCGAAAGCCAAGACTGGGCTGATATGCTTAGAAGAATGTATTTAAAATGGTTTGATAAAAAAAAATATAATTATGAAATAATAAGCGAACATAAAGGTGAAGAAGCTGGAATAAAATCATCTACAATCAAAGTAGATGGTAATTATCTTTATGGATTAATGAAATCAGAATCAGGTGTTCATAGATTAGTAAGAATTTCACCTTTTGATAGCGGCGCAAGAAGGCACACTAGCTTTGCAAGTGTGTGGGTTTACCCAAATGTGGATGATAATATTGATATAAAAATAGATGAAAAAGATTTGAGAATTGACACTTACAGATCTAGCGGAGCAGGCGGTCAACATGTGAACACAACCGATAGTGCAGTCAGAATAACACATTTGCCAACCAAAATTGTAGTTCAATGTCAAAATGAAAGGTCACAACACAAAAACAAAGAAACTTGTTACAAAATGTTAAAAGCTAGAATGTATGAATTTGAGATACAAAAAAGAGAGGCGGAGAATCAAAAAGAGTTAAATACAAAAACAGACATAGGTTGGGGCCATCAAATAAGATCTTACGTTCTACAACCCTATCAATTAGTGAAAGATTTAAGAAATAAAATTGAAAGCACAAATCCCACAAGTGTTTTAGATGGAAACATAGATCAATTTATAGAGGAGGGAATAAAAATTAAACGATGAAAACTATAATAAGAAATTTTTTTATATTTTTTTTTATTTTTCTAATTATTGTTTTAAGCGTTTTGTCGACTATAGGAATAGAAACAAAAAAATTTAACAACATCATTTCAAATAAAATCAATCAAAATAACACTAATGTTAAATTAAGTCTTAATTCAATAAAATTTAAATTAGATTTAAAAGAAATTAGTTTATTTTTAGAGACAAATGATTCAGTTCTAAATTATAGGGATGCTATTATCCCTACTAAGAATATAAGAGTATATGTCGATTTTTTTTCAATCTTAAAATCAGAAACTCAAATTAAAAGGGTCAGTTTAATTTCTAATAAGATAGATTTTAATGAATTAAAAAAAATATTAATTACATTAAAGCCATCAACTTTTACAAGTTTCTTAAATAACAAAATTCAAAATGGTACAATTAATACAGAAATAGATTTTTACTTGAATAATGAAAATACATTAGAAAATTTTATTGCTCGGGGTTCTGTATCAAATTTAAATCTCAAAATTTTGAAAAACTCAAATTTAAAAAAAGCGAAATTCACTTTTTTTGCTGATAAAACCGATGTTCTAATTAAAAATTTTAGTGGCAATTTATCGGAATTGAAAATAGAAAATGGTGATTTAAAATTGAATTTGGCCTCAAAAATATATGTTGAGTCTAACTTTAAAACATTTATAAAATTTAATCATCAATCCAATGATTTTAAAAATTTAATATCGGATAATGAATATTTAAGAGATTTAAAATCTCTTAACGCTGAAACAAATAATAATTTTAGACTTAATTTAGATAAAACCTATAAACTAGAAAATTTTAATTTTAATTGTAGTGGAAAAATAAAAAA